>Ga0265306_10000575_pt1 | contig 17673 bp, 16 predicted proteins | sample Helome_3_FD_192493 | JGI IMG/M metagenome (GOLD analysis project Ga0265306, IMG submission 192493) | Marine sediment microbial communities from subtidal zone of North Sea - Hel_20160420 (Illumina Assembly) | ecosystem: Environmental > Aquatic > Marine > Subtidal zone > Sediment ...
CACGACGATCTGCGTGAAATGCGCGATGCGCTTAACGCCGCCGAAGATAATGAACCCCAGAACAGAGACGACGATGACCGCCGTTACCATCTTCGTCGCGCTGATGCTGTCGCCGAGAAAATTGACAATGGTCTCGCCGCCGAACGCCAGTTCTGCCGCGTTGCCGATACTGTTCGATTGCACGCCAGGCAGCAGCAGGCCACAGGCAACTATTGTCGTGATTGCGAAGATCCATGCGTACCACTTCTGGCCCATGGCCTTTTCGATGTAGTAGGCCGGCCCACCCCGGTATTGCCCTTCGTATTCCTCCTTGTAGATCTGACCGAGGGCCGACTCGATGTAGGCCGTGGAGGCGCCGAGGAAAGCGACGACCCACATCCAGAAAACCGCGCCGGGTCCGCCAAAGCCGATCGCAGCCGCGACGCCGGCAATATTACCGGTGCCCACGCGACCGGATAAAGACACGGAGAGAGCCTGGAACGATGAAATGCCGCGTTCTGATTCCTTGCTCGAGAACAGCAGGCGAATCATCTCTTTGAAAAGTCGTACCTGGACAAATCTTGTAAGGATCGAGAAGAACAGGCCGGCGCCGAGACACAGGAAGATCAGGGCGTTGCTCCAGATGATACCGTTCAGCCAGTCAACGATTTCCTGCATGCCGTTCCCCTTATTGTTTTTAGTCCGCGGCGCTGTGGATAGTAACCGAAATCGCGATATAGTGTGCCCGTCTGGGCAATGGAGCGAATCGATGACCTGGTGGGCTTGGATGATTCTCGGTGCAGTAATTCTCGGTGCCGAACTTTTTGCGATCGACGCACAGTTCTACCTGGTGTTCCTCGGAATATCCGCAGCGCTCGTCGGTCTGGCCGGGCTCGTGGGCATCACGATGCCCGAATGGGGGCAGTGGATGGCGTTCGCGGCGCTGTCGCTGATCTCGTTCTTTACCTTTCGCAAGAGCCTGTATGAAAAAATTCGTGGCGGCGCCGTCGGCTTCCGCGAGACGCTGTCCGGAACTATAGTCGACATTCCCGAGCAACTTGAACCGGGTGCGGAGTCCCGCATCGAATATCGTGGTACCAAGTGGACAGTTCGAAATATCGGGGATGCACCGATCGCAGCAGGGGCGCGAGCGACCGTCGTCGAAGTCGATGGTCTGACGCTGCGCATCGAAGCGCAATAGACAACAACGAAGGAAGTAGTAATGGAAAACCTTATAGTTGCACTGGCGGTCGTCTTTGTCGCGATCATCATCCTGCTGAAGACTGCGATCGTCGTTCCGCAGCAGAACGGTTATGTCGTCGAGCGACTCGGTAAGTTTTCGCGAACATTGAGGGCGGGTTTTCACGTCCTGATACCCTTCATCGAACGCGTGGCCTACAAGCATTCGCTCAAGGAACAGGCCGCCGATATTGCCGAGCAGGTGTGTATTACCAAGGATAATGTGCAGGTCGGTGTCGACGGCGTGTTGTACATGCAGGTACTCGACCCGGGCAGGGCGTCTTACGGCATCGGCAACTATATGTTTGCGATTTCGCAACTGGCACAGACGACATTGCGTAGCGAGATTGGCAAGATCGATCTGGATCGCACCTTCGAGGAGCGCGGCACGATCAACCAGAACGTCGTCGCAGAACTGGACAAGGCGAGTGACCCCTGGGGAGTCAAGGTACTTCGCTACGAAATCAAGAACATCAACCCGCCACAGGACGTTCTCGGGGCGATGGAAAAGCAGATGCGAGCCGAGCGTGAGAAACGGGCGGTTATCCTGAACTCGGAAGGCGAACGTGACGCGAAGATCAACCAGGCGGAAGGCGAGAAGCAGCGTGTCATCAAGGAGTCGGAGGCGGTCAAGACCCAGCAAATCAATGAGGCGCAGGGCGAGGCGGAGGCTATTCTCGCGGTCGCGACGGCGACCGCCGAGGGCTTGCGCAGGGTCGCGAATGCGGTTATCGATCAGGGTGGCTCCGAGGCCATGCAGCTGCGCATTGCCGAGCAATATATTTCGCAGTTCGGCAACCTGGCCAAGACAGGCAATACCTTCGTCGTGCCGGCAAATCTCGGCGACCTGACATCGATGATGGCGCTCGCCACCGATATCGTCAAAGGGAAATCCGGCGACGTACGAACAGCGTCGTAATGCTCAGGCCTTGCGCCTGACCGACACCACGTTCGACAGTTGTTCCAGACGCGTAATCGCCGTGCTGAGCGTCGGCAGGTCGCTAATCTCTATGCTGATATCCATGATTACCTGCATGGACTTCTTGTCCGTACGACTCTTCAGATTGATGACGTTGGCATGGTCGTCGGCGAGCACAGACGTGATGTCCCGGATGAGCCCGCTGCGATCAAACGCATGCAGTGTCAGATCAACAGGATACACACCTGAATCGTGCCGCCCCCAGTTAATCTCCACGATGCGCTCGGGGTAACGCTGGTTTAAGCCCAGGAAGTTGCCGCAGTCCTGTCGATGAATACTGACGCCGCGCCCCTGTGTGATGTACCCGACAATGGGCTCGGGCGGCACCGGCCGGCAGCATCGGGCGAAGTTACACATCAGGTCGCCGACGCCGCTGACGGCAACCGAGTTTGCCTGACTATCCTTCTTCCTGGGCGCCCGCCTGGAGCGAGTTCGGACCGGGAGTTCCGTGCCGCGCAAGTTTTGCAGGGCCGTCGCAATTGAGGCCGAGGTCAGGTCGCCGGCGCCCAGCGCGACGCAGAGCGCGTCCGTGTCCTTGTGCTTGAGTTGCTTGGCGATGCTGTCAGTCGCGACGTCTTTGACGTTCAATCGGGAGAGTTCCCGGTCAAGAATTTCCCTCCCCTGGCGCTGGTGCTGATCCCGGTCCTGGTGACGAAACCAATTGCGCACCTTGGCGCGTGCACGCGCACCGGACAGGTAGCCAAGCTTCGGACTTAACCAGTCGCGGCTGGGCCTGGACTGGCTGCCGGTTATGATCTCGATCTGGTCGCCATTCTCGACCTCATAGGTCAGGGGTACGATGCGCCCGTTGACCTTGGCGCCACGGCAACGATGGCCGACTTGCGTGTGCACGTGATAGGCGAAATCCAGAGGCGTTGCTCCCGCCGGTAATTCAACAACATCGCCCTTGGGACTGACGGCGTAAACCCGGTCCTCAAAGAAATCTTCGCGTATCTGATCGAGCAGATCGGCGCCATCGTCGGCCGGTTCCAGCAGCTGCCGCAGGAAACGAATTTTCTGGTCGAATGCGGCCGGAGCACCGCCGCCTTCCTTATAACGCCAGTGTGCCGCGACACCGAGCTCGGCATGTCGGTGCATCTCATGTGAGCGAATCTGAACTTCGACAGTCTTGCCTTCCGGTCCCACGACCGCCGTGTGCAACGACTGGTAGTTGTTTTCTTTCGGATTTGCGATGTAGTCGTCGAATTCGCCCGGAATATAGGACCAGAGGTTGTGCACTACGCCGAGCGCCGCATAGCAGGCGCCGACATCGTCGACCAGGATTCGGACAGCTCGAATGTCATACAGCGATTCGATGCCGCGGTCTTTGCGGCGCATCTTGCGCCAGATGGAGTAGATGTGTTTCGGTCGCCCGGACACGGTCGCCGCAATGCCTTGGGCGCCAAGCTCGCGCTTCAGCGTATCCTGCACCTCATCAAGGAATCCTTCACGTTCGACTCGACGCTCCTTGAGCGTGCGCGCTATTTCGCCGTAGGTATCAGGATCCAGGTAGCGAAATGCGAGGTCCTCGAGCTCCCACTTGAGTTGCCAGACACCCAGCCGGTTTGCGAGGGCGGCGTAGATTTCGCGCGCTTCCAGTGCCAAGGCCTTCTGGACATCGCGCGACGCTTCCTTTGCACGCCGCAGGCGAAACAGCTGTTCGGCGATGCGGACCAGCACAAGGCGTACGTCAGACACGACCGCCAGCAGCATTTTTCGCAGCGCCTCCGATTGCTGAACGGCCAGGGCCTCACCGGGCCGCCAGTGCATCGGCAGCGCGAACTGATGCAACTGCTCCAAACCTATAATAAATCGAGAAAGATCACTCAATTCACTGTTTTCTATAGATTTACTGCTTAGCAGTTTCTCGCGATAGAGCGGATATATGTGTACGGCAGCCAGGAGCTGACGTGGCAAGCCAAGCGGGGCGACGATTTCCGCGATCTGACGGCCTTCGTCAATAGCGTCTCTGACCCCCTCTTTCTCCGGCAGACGGCTGACGTAGGACTGTGCGACCGCAACGACGTCATCATGCTGATCGCGATTGCTGTGATTTTGTGCTTCTGTAGCGGCCATTCCGGGAGCGTCTCATATGTGCCTGTCGTACTAATACCCGTTATCATACGCGCAGTTTCGATGGGCATAACAAGCAGGATGGCATGGCAGGACACAGTAAGTGGGCGAATATTCAGCACCGCAAGGGCGCCCAGGATAAGAAGCGTGGCAAGCTTTTTACGAAGCTAATTCGCGAAATCACGATTGCGGCAAAGATGGGTGGCAGTGATCTCGATGCCAATCCTCGTCTGCGCCTTGCTGTGGACAAGGCCAAGGGCCAGAGCATGCCCAAGGACAATATCGAACGGGCTGTCAAACGTGGAGCGGGCGAAACTGAGGGCGCCGACTATCTGGAAATTCGCTACGAGGGTTACGGTCCGGGCGGCACCGCCGTGATGGTGGACTGCCTGACGGACAACCGCAATCGCACCGTTGCCGATGTGCGCCATGCGTTCACCAAGTTCGGCGGCAACCTGGGCGCTGACGGTTCCGTGAATTACCTGTTCAACCAGGTGGGACAGCTGTTGTTCTCGCCGGGGAACGACGAAGACGCTGTCATGGAAGCGGCCATCGAAGCCGGGGCCGAGGACGTTATTGTCGATGAGGACGAATCCATCGAGGTACTCACTGAACCGGCCGATTTCGAAAAGGTGCGCGACGCAATGATCGCTGCGGGCCTGACGGCCGAAACGGCGCAGATCACGATGCGTGCCGGGACGAGCGCTACTCTCGGTGCGAAGGAGGCGGGTTCGATGATCAAGATGCTCGAAATGCTCGAGGATCTCGATGACGTGCAGGAAGTTTACAGTAACGCTGATATCAGCGAAGACGTTCTGGCGCAGCTCTGAGACGGCAATTGACCAAGACAGGATCCACACGACGCATACTCGGTATCGATCCCGGTTCACGACTGACCGGTTTTGGTGTGCTGGACTTTCACGGCGACACGCCGGTCTATGTGGCCAGCGGCACCGTCAAGAGTATGGACGGCGCGTTCGCGGACAGGCTCCGGCAGATATTTGATTCCGTCGGCGGTATCGTTCTGGAGTTCCGGCCCGATATCGTTGTCATCGAGAGCGTGTTCATGCACAAGAATGCCGGCAGCGCGCTGAAACTCGGGCACGCGCGCTCGGCCGCAATATGCGCCACCTTCGAACACAACCTGGAGGTGTTCGAGTACGCGCCGCGCGAGATCAAGCAAGCCGTTGTCGGAACTGGTGCAGCGACCAAGGAGCAAGTGCAGCACATGGTCGTGTCCATCCTCAAGCTGGGCGGTGCGCCCGCGCCCGATGCTGCCGATGCGCTCGCCGCCGCCTTGTGCCACGGCAACCAACGGCGTCTTCAGGCGCAGCTCGGTACTGGCGACGCGATTGCAGGTCAAAGATGATCGGATCATTGCGTGGTCGTCTTGTCTTCAAGCAGGCGCCACAAATCGTTATCGAATGCGGCGGCGTCGGCTACGAGGTCGAAACGCCTATGTCGACGTTTCTCGATCTGCCCGAGACGGGCTCCGATCTGTTTCTGTTCACGCATCTCCTCGTGCGCGAGGATGCCCAGATTCTGTATGGCTTCGCCTCTGACGATGAGCGACTGCTTTTCCGAACGCTCCTCAAGGTGAATCGTGTTGGTGCAAAAATGGCGTTAGGGGTGTTGTCTGCGATGACCGCCACTGACTTCCGGCGCTGCGTAGAGTACGAAGACACGACGACACTCTCGAAGATCCCCGGCGTCGGCAAGAAGACCGCGGAACGGCTGATCATAGAAATGCGCGATCGCATTGATAAAGTCGTGCCCGCTGCAAGAGGTGCCGCGCCGCCAGCCGCGGATGCCAGTGCGCGCAGCGAGGCATTTGATGCGCTGCTGGCACTTGGTTACAAAGCAAATGAGGTTAACAAACTGATAGGCAAAATGGATACCAACGACAAGTCCGCCGAGGACATCATTCGCCAGGCGTTGAAACAGGCGGCGCAATAAATGGCCGGCATCGAACACGACCGCCTGACCAGCGCCGAACTTGCGCCTGAAGACAAGGCGCTTGACCGGACGATCCGGCCAAAAACGCTCGAAGAGTACGGCGGGCAACCCGGGGTGAAACAGCAGATGGAGGTTTTCATCGAAGCTGCTCGACGCCGTGGCGAAGCGCTGGATCACGTGTTGATTTTCGGGCCACCCGGGCTCGGAAAGACGACGCTCGCGCATATTGTCGCCAATGAGATGGGCGTGAATCTGCGCCAGACGTCGGGCCCCGTACTCGAACGCCCGGGCGACCTTGCGGCGCTGCTGACCAATCTGGAACCCAATGACGTGTTGTTCGTCGATGAAATCCATCGCCTGAGTTCCGTTGTCGAGGAGGTGCTATATCCGGCGATGGAAGAGTTCCAACTCGACATCATGATTGGCGAAGGGCCGGCGGCACGCTCAATCAAGCTCGATGTGCCACCGTTTACGCTGGTAGGCGCCACGACCCGGGCGGGACTGCTCACCTCGCCGTTGCGCGATCGCTTCGGCATCGTGCAACGTCTGGAGTTCTATTCGAGCGCCGATCTCGAGTCGATCGTGCATCGTTCGGCGCGGATTTTGAGGCTACCGATCGAAGACAAGGGGGCGACGGCAATCGCCACGCGCTCACGCGGAACGCCGCGCATCGCCAATCGACTGTTACGGCGCCTGCGCGACTTCGCCGAGGTTGAAGGCGAGGGCGTCGTGACGGGCTCGATAGCCGAAGGCGCAATGGATGTTCTGCAAGTGGATCCGCACGGCTTCGACGCTATGGACAGGCGATTGCTGCAGACCATCATCGAAAAATTCGACGGTGGTCCGGTCGGCATTGAAAGCCTGGCGGCAGCCATCGGCGAGGAGCGCGGCACCATCGAGGATGTGGTCGAGCCGTACCTTATCCAGCAAGGATTCATGATGCGGACGGCACGGGGCCGGGTAGCGACGAAGAACGCTTACAGGCACTTCGGGCTCACGCCGCCGACCAGGTCATCCAATCAGGAGTTGCCGTTTGACCGCGAGTAGAGAGAAACCCTTTGAGTGGCCTGTGCGCGTTTACTATGAAGACACCGACGCACAGGGCGTTGTGTATTACGCAAACTATTTTCGTTTCATGGAACGTGCGCGCACCGAATGGTTGCGTTCCCTGGGCGTCGATATGTTGGCGCTAATGGATAATGAGCGCCGCATTTTCGTTGTCGCCGAGGTTAAGACTCGGTTCGTTGCGCCTGCCCGGTTGAACGACGAACTGGTCGTGACAGCCTGGCTCACCAATCTGACCCGCGTATCGTTCGACATCGAACAGAACATCTATCGTGGCGACATCGAGGGTGAATTACTAATCAACAGCTTTGTCAAAGCGGCGTATCTGGATGCCGATACGATGCGGCCGAAGCGAATTCCATCTTCCTTATTCGGGGAACAAAGATCATGACTGGAGATATGTCCGTAATCGGACTCTTGCTTGAAGCGAGCATCCCGGTGCAGGTAGTGATACTGCTGCTGGTGATTGCGTCGCTGGTGTCGTGGACCATCATCTTCACCAAGCGCCGACTGTTGCGGCGGACGACGCATGCCTCGGACGAGTTCGAGGCGGCGTTCTGGTCGGGCGGCGACCTGAATACCCTCTATAGCAGCGCGACGCGAGCCAAAGGCGGCAGTCTCGGGATGTCGAGCATCTTCGAGGCCGGTTTTCGAGAATTCAATCGCGCGCTACAGGCAGGCGGCAGCAGTACCGACAAGATTGTAGACGAGTGCCGTCGCGCCATGCGCGTTGCGCAAATGCGCGAAGTCGATCGCCTCGAGCAAAGCCTCGCGACGCTCGCGACGATCGGCTCGACGAGCCCTTATGTTGGCCTGTTTGGCACGGTGTGGGGCATCATGGTTGCCTTCATCGAGATCGGCAACCAGCAGACGGCAACGCTGGCCGTCGTTGCGCCGCCGATTGCGGAGGCGTTGATCGCGACGGCCATGGGCCTGTTCGCGGCGATTCCGGCCGTCATCGCCTACAACCGCTACGCGGACAAGGTTGTGCGCCTCGAATACCGCTACGACGGCTTCTCGGAAGAGTTCGCGAGCATCCTGCAGCGGCACGCTCGCGCCAAACAGGGAGCCTGAGATGCCCGCTTCGTTGAAAAAGCGCAAACTCATGGCCGAGATCAACGTCGTACCGTATATCGACGTCATGCTCGTGCTGCTGATCATCTTCATGGTAACGGCACCGCTACTGACCCAGGGCATCGAGGTCGAGCTGCCCAAGGCCAACGCCGAGCCCATCGAGTCTATACCGGACCACGACCCGCTGGTCCTGAGCGTGGATGCCGAGGGCAACCTCTACATCAACGCGGGTGACGATGAAGACAAACCGTCTTCGGGTAGGAAGATCGTCACGATCGTGTCTGTCGTTCTCGGGGAAAAGCCGGAGACGCCGGTGTTCGTCAAAGCAGACCGTGCCGTGTCGTACGGGAACGTTGTCGGCGCCATGGTGCTGCTGCAGCAGGCCGGCGCCAATAACATCGGGTTCGTCACGGATCCGCTGGATACGTACCCGATCCCGGAGTGATCGACCGCGTGTTTCGCGATTCATACAACATCATCCCAACCAGCCTGGCTGTGCTACTGCACGTGCTGATCCTCGGTTCCATGATCGTGGCCTACGACCTGGCGCGGCCGACGCCGTTTACGCCACTGGCCGTGCAGGCGACGCTCGTCACCGAGATTCCCGAAGTCACACCGCCCCGCGTGGTTGAGCCCGAGCCCGAACCGGAACCTGTCGTCGAGGAGCCGAAGCCCGAGCCGGACAACAGCGAGGAGCTGCGGCGCCAGGCGGAGGAAGAAAAGCGCCGGCTCGACGCGCTGCTCGAAAAAGAGCGCCTGGAGAAGATTCGTCAGCAGGAAGAGGCCGAGCGCAAGCAGAAAGAAAAGGCAGAGGCCGAGCGCAAGCAGAAAGAAAAGGCAGAGGCTGAGCGCAAGCAGAAAGAAAAGGCAGAGGCTGAGCGCAAGCAGAAAGAAAAGGAAGAGGCCGAGCGCAAGAAACGCGAGGAAGAGGAAAAGGAAAGGAAACGCATAGAGGCCGAAAAACAGCGCGAGGAAGACATCCGTCGGCAGCGCGAGGAAAACGAGCGGCTGCGGCGCGAAATGGAGGCGGAGCAGCGCCGGGACGAGATCGATGCGGAATCAGAACGGCTCGCGGCCATAGATTCGGGCCAGCTGGCGGTGTACCAGGCGATGATTCAGCAGAGGATCTACCGCAACTGGAAGGTGCCCGCCAGCGCCCAGGATGATCTGTTCTGCTCGGTTCGGGTACGGCAGGCACGCGGCGGCCATGTGCTTGGTGTATCTTTCGTGCGCTGTAACGGCGATGAAGCCGTCAAGCGGTCCATCGAGGCGGCTATTTTCGGGTCTTCGCCGTTGCCGGACCCGCCGGAGCCGAATCTGTTCGACCCCAACATATTGTTAAACTTGACCAAACAGCAATAGGTCAGAAACGACAAGCAAAGAGGAGATTGTGCTGAATAGACTCAAATTTAGTCTGGCCATCCTGGTGTTCGTGGCCGGAAGCAGCTACGCGGAGCTCGTCATCGACGTCCAGGGTGTTGCCCAGCCAACACCGGTCGCGATCGTGCCGTTCGGCTGGGAGGGCAGCGGAGCCGAAATACCGCTCGACGTGGCCGCCGTGATCACGAGCGACCTCAGGCGCAGCGGGCGATTCGAGCCCATTCCCGAGAGCAAGATGCTGCAGAAGCCGACCAGTGGTGCCGATGTCGATTTCCAGGACTGGAGCTTCGTCGGTGTCGAAGCGGTCGTGGTCGGCACCGTCACGCAGACCGGCGAAAATGACTTTTCCCTGCAGTTCCAGCTATTCGACGTATTCGGCCGCAGGCAGCTTGTTGGCTATCGCATGCCGGCCAGCCGCGGCACCATGCGCGCTGCCGCGCACCGGGCGGCGGACATGATTTACGAGAAGCTGACCGGCATCAAGGGCGTGTTTGGCACCAAGGTGGCCTATGTGACGGCAATGGAGCAGGGGCAGAAGCGCCTCTATTCGCTAATCGTGTCGGATCAGGACGGGGCCAACGAGCACACTATCATGGAGAGCAACGACCCGATCATGTCGCCCGCGTGGTCGCCTGATAGCCGGCAGCTGGCCTATGTTTCTTTCGAAGATAACAAGTCTTCAATTTTCGTGCAGACACTCAGGAGTGGCAACCGTTTCAAGGTCTCGAGCAAGCCCGGCATCAACGGCGCCCCTGCGTTCTCGCCGGATGGCCGCCAGCTGGTCGTGACGCTCGGCGGTGTTGATGGCAATCTCGACATCTACACCCTGGACATCACGTCCCGGCAAACCCGGCAACTGACGACTCATCGGGCGATCGATACGGAGGGCACCTGGTCTCCGGATGGTCGTTACATCTATTTCACGTCGGACAGGGCCGGTGGCCCGCAGGTATACCGGGTATCGGCCAAGGGCGGTACTCCGGAGCGCATTACGTTCGAAGGGAGTTATAATGCGCGGCCACGATTATCTCCGGACGGTACTCGCCTGGCCGTGGTGCACAATGATCGCGGCGATTACCGAATCGCCGTGATGGACCTTGCGGAGAAGAACCTGTTGGTGCTGTCGACGGGTCGGCAGGACGAGAGTCCGAGTTTTGCGCCCAACAGCGATATCCTGATCTATGCAACGCGAGTGGGTCGCAACGGGGTACTTGAGACAGTATCGGCCGACGGCCTGATTCGGCAAAAGATGGCGTCAGGGCGTGGGGATGTACGAGAACCGGTGTGGTCACCGTTTCCGCGGTTTTAGATCTAAAGAATCAGTTTAACTAGTAATTATAAGTTATTGTTTTTTTTATTATTTCCTTCGTACTTGAAGGTGACAATTAAGGACTTGCAGATGTCTTATACGAAAATTCTTGCTGTTGGCCTGCTGGCCGCTTTCCTCGCGGCTTGCCAGGGCAGCCCCTCGGTTCCCGATCCGGAGCCGACCGATACGACCTACGGTGATGGCGGTGCATCAACCGGTGGCATGGGTGACGGTGGTATGGGCGAGGGCGAGTATCTCGCTGACCCGTCGGCCGGAGAGCTTGGCATGGTCATATATTTTGACTTCGATTCGTCAGAGGTACGGCAGCAGGACAAGGAGCTCGTGTCGCGTCACGCCCGGCAGATAGGCGACAACATGCGAATCAGCGTTCGCCTGGAGGGTCACGCCGACGAGCGCGGCTCCCGCGAATACAATATCGGCCTGGGCGAGCGCCGCTCTCAGGCTGTACGGCAGATGCTAATGATCCAGGGTGCGTCGGCCGCGCAGATTTCTACGGTCAGCTTCGGCGAAGAACGTCCGGCATCATTTGGCAATTCCGAAGCGGACTATGCTCAGAATCGCCGGGTTGAAATCAAGTACACCAACTAGCCGATATTCCGATGACCACCTACAGATCACTACTGCTGATCCCAATGCTGATGGCCCTTGGCGCCTGCGAGCTGATGCAGCCCGTAGACGATCCGGTACCCGCGAAACTCGACGACCTGGAACGCCGCATGCAGGCTATCGAGCGCGTGGTGCAAAACCAGAGCCTCGTGAACCTGACCCAGCAAGTGGGGACCCTGGAACGTCGAGACGATGAGATCCAGGGCCGCGTAGAGACGCTGGAGCACGGCTCACAAACGACGGCGGACCGGCAGCGACAGCTCTACGCTGATCTGGACGATCGCATCCGGGAACTCGAGAGCGCCCTGAGCGCGCGCAACTCTGTGAGCGTTATGGAAGGCGGGACCTTGTCACCGGGGCAACTCCCGGTGCCTGGTGGTTCTGATCGCGATAATTATCAGGCCGCATTCGAGTTACTCAAAGAACAGCGTTACGAACCGGCTGCCATGGCCTTCAAGCAGTTTCTCGTCACCTATCCGGACAGCCAGCTTGCCGACAATGCGCAATACTGGCTGGCCGAGTCTTATTACGTGACGCAGGCATTCGACGATGCCTTGGCAGCATTCGAGGTTGTCATCAATGACTTCCGGCGGTCACGCAAGGTACCCGACGCGCTTCTCAAGATGGGCTATTGCAATTACGAACTGAAACGCTGGGATTCGGCGCGCGACGCGCTGCGTCGTGTGCAGGCCGACTACCCGGAAACCACAGCCGCCCGGCTTGCAGGGCAGCGGCTCACGCGTATGGAGGAAGAGGGCGTATAAGGCGTTGTGTGGACAAGGCCCGAGTGGTGCTTGTCATTTGAAGCGTATCCGGTATCATGCCGCCGGAATTCCAGCGGCATCCCCGCCATTCAAAGTGTCCAAACGGGGCGTTAGCTCAGAGGTAGAGCATTCGGCTTTTAACCGACTGGTCGTAGGTTCGATCCCTACACGCCCCACCACTTCATTGATTTCATTCAAAACAGGCGACGGCGCCGACAAGTGCCGTTATCATTCACCGTTTTGTGCACGGGACCTTGTGTCAATTGGCGGACAATAGCTGGAAAATTCACAAGTTTGGCGGCAGCAGCCTGGCCGACGCTGCTTGTTTTCGCCGTGTTGCCGGATTGCTCGAGACCTTCACCGACGATCGCATTGGCGTGGTCGTCTCGGCGATGGGTGGCATGACCGATGCCCTGATTGATCTGGCGATACTTGCCGAGCAGGATGACGACGGCTTTCTCGACAGGCTGCACGCGATTGGTGAGCGCTACTCGACAACCGCGCGGGACCTCGTGGATGGCGACAGGCTGGTCGCTGTTCTGGATGCGTGGGGACAGGACTCCGAGGACATCAAGGATGTTCTGAGAGCGATCGCCGTGGTGAAGTCCGCGCCGCAGCGCAGCCGCGACATCATCGCGGGTTACGGCGAGATATGGTCGGCACGATTGCTGGCCGCAACCCTCGAACAGGATACGCCCGGGCGTGGCGGTACCTGGATCGATGCGCGCAAAGTCATTACCGTGCACCAGACCGAACTCGGGCCATCGGTTCTGTGGGAAGCTTCGTTAGCGAAGTTTGCGGAAGTGGTACCAGGGCATTTTTCCGGGATCGCCGTGATTACAGGCTTTATCGCGACCGACGAAGACGGGCTGCAGACGACGCTCGGGCGCAACGGCAGCGACTTCTCGGCCGCCATATTTGCAGCGCTCGCCGATGCGTCCGAACTCAGCATCTGGACCGATGTCGATGGTGTCATGAGCGCAGACCCGCGCCGGGTTCCCGAGGCCCAGGTCATCGATCGGCTGACCTACAACGAGGCGATGGAATTGGCGTACTTTGGTGCCAATGTTCTGCATCCTCAGACCCTGGGTCCGGCCGTCGACAACGAAATTCCGGTCATCATCCGCAATAGCCACAATCTGTCGCACCCGGGTAGCCGCATCGGCAAGCAGGCTGAGCTCGTGGACAATATAAAGGGAATAACGGCGATCGGCGGCATGGCCCTGGTCAACCTGGAGGGCTCGGGGATGATCGGTGTGCCGGGTACAGCGGACCGCCTGTTCGCATCGCTGAAGAGCGCGGGCGTGTCGGTCACGCTCATTTCGCAGGCGAGCTCGGAGCACTCTATTTGCATCGCCGTGCCGCAGGACGTTGCGGAACGCGCACGCAAGGTAGTAACTGAGGCGTTTGCTGAAGAACTCGAAAGCGGCCAGATCCAGAGCGTGGATGTGACCGACGCGCAGAGTATCGTCGCAGTTGTTGGCGACGACATGGCGGGGACACCCGGAGTTGCAGGACGATTTTTCAGTACCCTGGGTCGCGCCGGCATCAATATACGCGCCATCGCACAGGGTTCCTCCGAGAGAAATATTTCGGCGGTGGTCGATTCGGAGCATGCCACCAGGGCGCTTCGGGCGGCTCATTCCGGATTCTATTTGTCAGCCAAGACGATTTCGATCGGTTTGATAGGCCCGGGTACGGTCGGTGCTTCGCTCTTGCGCCAGATCGAGAAACAAGCACGGCGCCTCCACGACGATTTCAATCTCGATCTGCGTGTGCGAGCGATAGCCCGCTCACAGACAATGCTGCTGGGTGATCGCAGCATCGATTTGTCGCGTTGGCAAGGTGATCTGTCTGAAAGCGCTGTTGATTGTGATCTCGACAGATTGGAGGATCACGTCAATCCCGATCACCTGCCACATGCGGTCATTATCGATTGCACGGCAAGCGAGCATATTGCGGGCATGTATGCGGGTTGGCTCGAACGCGGTATTCACGTTATCACGCCCAACAAGAAAGCATTCAGCGGTCCGATCGAAGACTACGTCGCATTACGCACAAGTGCTGCGCATGCAAACTCGCACTATTTCTACGAAACGACCGTCGGTGCAGCGCTGCCCATCATTTCGACGCTGCGTGACCTGATCGATACGGGTGACGCAGTCCATTCGGTGCAGGGAATCTTCTCCGGCACCCTCGCGTACCTCTTTAACATCTATGACGGCACGACCCCTTTTTCGGAAATCGTGCGCAGTGCTCGCGAAAGCGGTTACACGGAACCCGATCCCCGGGACGATCTATCGGGTATGGATGTGGCCCGCAAACTCACAATCCTGGCACGTGAGCTCGGCCAGACCCTCGAGATCGGTGATTTTCCGGTGCAGAACCTGGTGCCAGAACCGCTTCGCGATGGCAGCATCGAAGCGTTTCTCGAGCGGCTCCCTGATTACGACTCGGAAATTCAGGCGCGCTACGAAGAGGCCAGCGGCGATGGCAAGCGCTTACGCTATGTAGCTCGCCTCGGCGTCGACGGAAGTGCTGCCGTCGGGCTCGAAGCTGTCGATGCCGATCATCCGTTCAGCAATATCAATCTGACTGACAATATTGTGCAGTTCGAAACGGACCGTTACTCGGCAAATCCATTGGTCGTTCAGGGACCCGGAGCCGGCCCTGAAGTCACCGCTGGCGGCGTCTTCGGCGACTTGTTGCGGCTCGCTCAATACCTGAGCCCCGGAGCGTGACGTGACCGATTCCATTAGCGCTTTTGCACCGGCGTCAATCGGTAACCTCGGTGTCGGATTTGACATGCTGGGCCTGGCGCTGACCGGTGTCGGTGACCGGGTTGTGGCCCGCATGACAGAAGGTCGCGACGTTGCTATTGCCGAAGTGCGGGGGCTGGACGGAGAGAGCCATCCCTACCTCTCGACGGACCCAAAGGAGAACACGGCCTCTATCGCCGCACAGGCTCTGCTGAGCGACAATCATGGCACTTTCGGTGTCGAGCTCGAGGTTCACAAGGGGGTTCCGCTGCAATCCGGTATGGGAAGTTCGGCCGCTTCGGCGGTAGCAGCCGTGGTCGCCGTCAACGGGCTGCTCGAAGCGCCATTGCCTGCGGAGGCTCTGCTTCCTTATGCGCTGGAGGGCGAGAAATACGCGAGTGGCGGACTGCATGCCGACAATGTAGCGCCAAGCTTGCTCGGCGGGCTCATTCTCTGTCCGCAGGTATTGCTGCCCGACGTCATAAGACTGCCGGTGCCGCAGGGGGTGAGTGCTGTATTGCTGCACCCGGACCTGCAGGTGCATACGGCGCACGCGCGCCGTCGTCTGGCGAAGAGTTACTCCATGCAACTGTGGCTGGAGCAGCAAGGCCTGCTTGCCGGTTTCGTCGCGGCCTGCGCGGCCGGCGATATCGATTTGATCAGGAAGACACTGCGTGACGTGATAATCGAGCCACAGCGGTCCGGGGCGGTGCCATGCTTCGAGGGCGTGACCGAGGCCGCTCGTCGCTCCGGCGCACTGGGTTGCAGCCTGTCCGGCAGCGGCCCGAGTATTTTCGCGCTTTGCGCGGAAAATGATGCGCGAAATATAGCGAGCGCGATGGAGCATGCATGTCGAGTCCAGGGTATCGACTGCCAGTCATGGGTCTGTCCCATGACCGCGCCCGGCGCGCATATCGAGGATTGAGCATGCGCTATTTCAGCACTCGTGGCGATGGGCCAGTCAATCTCGATGAGGCGTTGCGAAAGGGTATTGCCGACGACGGCGGCTTGTTCCTACCTGAGAAGATGCCGGCATTCGAAATCACCGATTTCGAGAATGCGGAGTCGATACCTGAAGTCGCCGAAGTGTTACTGCGGCCGTTCTTCGAGGGATCCGCCCTGGAAGATTCACTTGCAGGCATTCTCGCGGAGACATTCAGTTTTCCAATGCCGTTAACCGACCTCGCCGCGGCGGGGCGCGAGGTGGGATTGCTGGAGCTTTATCATGGCCCGACGGCCGCATTCAAGGATGTCGGCGCGGGTTTTCTTGCGGCCTGCCTCTCACGGCTGGAAAGCAACACGGCCGCACCGCTGACAATACTGGTTGCAACGTCGGGCGATACGGGCGGCGCTGTAGCGGCAGCATTCGATTCGCGACCGGGTATGCGGGTGGTTGTATTGTTTCCGGAGGGCCGCGTATCCGATCGGCAGGCACATCAATTGTGTTGCTGGAGCGACAACGTGGTGTCACTCAAAGTTCAGGGCTCATTTGATGATTGCCAGGCCCTGGTCAAGGCGGCTATGGCCGACGCCGAGTTATCGGCCGTTCATCGCTTCAGCTCGGCAAACAGCATCAATATCGGTCGCCTGTTACCGCAAAGCACCTACTACGCGGATGCGAGCCTGCGGCATCATCGGCGCACAGGTACCAAGCCCGGGTTCATCATTCCAACGGGAAACCTGGGCAACGCGTTCGCCTGCATCATGGCGCGTGAAATGGGCTTACCCATCGGTCCGGTCATCCTCGCCACCAACGCCAATCGAACGATTGCGGACTACTTTGAGACGCTCGAATGGTTGCCGCGTGCCAGTCTGCAAACGCTGGCGTCCGCGATGGACGTCGGTGATCCGAGTAACATGGAACGTCTGCGCAAGCTGGTCGGCGAGGCCGATGTGCTGCGCCAGCAGCTCGGTGTACTGTCCGTGAGCGATGCGGAGATAGAGGCGTCGATCCGGCAGGACTTCAAAGAGTTCGGCTTCGCCACCTGCCCACATACGGCAACGGCGTCGCACACCTGGCGTCAACTCGACGAAGAGCTGGCCGGTGCGCACGATTGGATACTGGTCGGCACGGCACATCCCGCCAAGTTCGAGACTATTGTCGAACCCATTATTGGCCAGACTGTGCCGCTGCCCCCGGAACTGGAGGACATCCTGTCGCGGCCGGCGCATGCCATCGCGATAAAGCCGGATCTCACATCGCTTGCCAGCGTGATCGGCGATACTTAGGATTATCGGACCGCCGAGCACTGGATTTCGATGGCCGACCTTCTTCAATCCGACGCAACGCCCTGGCTAATGCCGCTCCTGGCCGTATTGGCGCTGCTGCTTATCTGGCTCATATACCGGTTTTTCCGCGGCAGAAGCAGTTCGCTCCGCAGAGCGTTCAATGAAATCGCTTTCGAACGAATCGAAGGAATCGTCATTCCAAGTGCGGATGAGGGCGAGATCCAGATCGATCAACTTCTG
>Ga0265306_10000576_pt1 | contig 17651 bp, 14 predicted proteins | sample Helome_3_FD_192493 | JGI IMG/M metagenome (GOLD analysis project Ga0265306, IMG submission 192493) | Marine sediment microbial communities from subtidal zone of North Sea - Hel_20160420 (Illumina Assembly) | ecosystem: Environmental > Aquatic > Marine > Subtidal zone > Sediment ...
TTAAAAATATAAATGAATTCAAAGAATAAAAATGCTGGAATCGCAGGAATTTTATACTTACTTATAGCAATAACAGGAGAGTTTTCAATTATTTTGTGGTTTTTGATAAAAGGAGTAAAAGAACATTAACAGCCGCTAAAAATGTATAAGTTTATGAATATAAGAGCTTCAACTTCTGGATTGCTAATAGTTATATTCTTAATAGCCTCTTGCCGGGACAATCGCAACTATCTGCAAAATGCGGAGAACATATATAATCTTACAACTGAAAAACAACTGAAGGATGACAAATATGCTCAAGGAATTGAAAATTTTTATGAGATAGGCGAAGAAGATTATTTCACAGGTAAAGCCAATATTAGTATCTATTTTAAAGTATTTAAACGACCTGAAGTAACAAGTCCGGCCATTCTAATTTCTGCGGGCAGAACTGAAGCCTCAATAAAGTATAAAGAACTAATCTTTGACCTTTACAACAACGGTTATTCTGTATACATTCATGATCATAGGGGACAGGGCTTATCGGGAAGAATGACAGATGACCCGGATATGGGATATATTGACACTTTTCAATATTACATTGACGATATGAAATATTTTTACAACAACATGCTTAAAGCAGCAAACCATAATAGCATTTATTTGCTGGCACATTCAATGGGTGGAGCTATTGGAATAACATATCTGGAACAGAATCCTGATGATTTTAATGCTGCGGCATTTTCTTCGCCAATGCTTGGACTTGCTGCGCCAAGTTGCACAGGGGCTAAGCTTTTATCCGGTGATAATCCTGAATATGCTTTGGGGCAAGGCAAATATGACGAGGGTAAACTGGACTTTAAGGAGAATACTGTTACCGGCTCAGAAATTCGATATAACCGAATGAATGCAGCTTTTGCAAAAGAACCAAAAGCAAAACTAGGCGGCGCCACTTATGACTGGGTAGTTAAATCTTGCCAACAGTTTGATTATATGTATTTTAACATTCAGAATATTCAGACACCTTTTATTATATTTTCAGCGGAAAACGAGCAAATTGTTGACGTTGATTCTCATCAGGATTTCGTTGAAAATGCAATAAAACTTGGTAAACCATGTGAAGCATTTACCATAGAAAATGCCCAGCATGAATTACTTATGGAAAAGGATAAGCAAAGAATCGCAACAATTAACCAAATCTTAAAATATTTTAAATCTTTTTGATGATCCGGAGCCATGAGATGCTTCTAAAGAAATTTGGAAAAAGGACTTAACAACAACTATAATAAACAGCTAATTAAGCGCAAGTCATTCAAGCTTGTACTTTTTTAATACATTTATGTCATTCGAGAAGATTGGGATTATAAAAATGCTACTTTTCATACCAGCCCTCCTTAGGCGGGCAGGCCCGCCTGAGATGGGCAGGCCCGCCTAAGGAGGGCAGGCAGGTATAAGATCGTTATGGTGCATTTGGACTAACTAAGAAATAGTAACAGAATTCATAAATGAAAAAACTAAAGTTTCCAACGGCCCAAACCATACTAATCTTCATTGCTGTATTTGTAACATTTTTGACCTGGGTGGTTCCGGCAGGCAAATATGATAGCCTGGCTTACAATGCCTCAAGCCATACATTTACCAAAACCGGCATAGAAGAGAGCGTTGAATTACCAGCAACGCAAGAAACTTTAGAGAACCTCAACATTAAAATTCCTATTCAAAAATTTACAAGTGGTGATATCTATAAGCCAATTGGAATTCCTAATACCTACAAAAAACTGGATTCAAAACCACAAGGCCTTTTAGATTTGGCGAAATCGCCTATAAAAGGAATAATCGCAGCAGCAGACATCATTTTTTTAATACTTATTATTGGGGGCTTAATTGGCATAATGAACCTCACAGGGGCATTTGATGCCGGAATATCCTGGATGGCAAAAACACTTAAAGGCAGAGAGTTTATTCTAATTATTTTGGTAACAACACTTATTGCAGCCGGAGGAACAACCTTTGGTCTTGCTGAAGAAACGATGGCTTTCTACCCCATTTTAATACCTGTATTCCTGGCAGCAAAATATGATGCGATGGTTGGGCTTGCCTGTATTTTTCTCGGTTCAGGAATTGGGTCAATGTGCTCTACTATAAATCCGTTTTCTACGATTATTGCTTCGGATGCTGCTGGAATAAATTGGACAACAGGTCTCAACAATCGCGTAATCATGCTGGTTGTTTGTCTGACTATTACTATTCTTTATATTCTTCGCTATGCAAAACGCGTAAAAGCCGATCCATCTAAGTCACTTATTTATGACCAAAAAGAAGCCCTGGAGAAGGTGTTTGGAATAAATACCATGAATACAACAACGGAATTCACAAATAGACTAAGACTTATTACCGTTGTATTTTCATTATGTTTCGTCGTTATGATATATGGGGTTTCCTTTTTAAGTTGGTGGTTTGTAGAAATGACAACTACCTTTCTTGTTGGTGCCATCCTTATTGGTATGATTGGTAAGATAAAAGAAAGTGTTTTCGTAGAAGAGTTTGCAAAAGGTGCAGCCTCTTTACTGAGTGTTGCCTTTATTGTTGGCATCGCCCGGGGTGTTACCATTTTAATGGAAGATGGACTTATTAGCGATACTATTTTATATCATGCAAGTACAATAACAGAAGGGATGAACAAAGGTGTCTTTACAAATGTCATGCTCTTTATTTATGGTGGTTTATCCTTTTTTATGCCATCGTCCTCAGGAATGGCTGTTTTAACCATGCCAATCATGTCGCCATTGGCAGATACTGTAAACATTGGAAGAGAAACTATTGTTGACACCTATCAATATGGTATGGGGCTGTTTTATTTGATCAATCCTACAGGTTTAATATTAGCAGCCTTGGCTATTGTAAAAATAGGGTTCAATAAGTGGGTGCAATTTATAATGCCTCTTCTTATACTATTGTTAATAACTACAATGATCTTATTGACTATTTCCGTATATTAAAATTAAAAAAGCACCCAACATAATATAAAGATTAAATTTTATGAATTCAATCTCCCTGCATACTAAGGCACTGGTTAAAATGCTTATGGCGAGAGTTGATGACGGTGTTCAAATGTCAGAGGTATTTTTAGTTGCCTGTGGCGGTTCACTGGTAGATCTCTACCCGGCCAAATTCTTCCTTGCGAGTGAGAGCTTTCTTTTGCGCACTGATCTCTATACGGCAAACGAGTTTGTTCATGCGGTACCGAAAGTGCTCGGAGAGAGGTCGGTTGTAATCTTTTGTTCGCACAGTGGTGTTACGCCAGAGATAGTTGAGGCCTTGAAAGTTGCAAAAGCAGCGGGTTCTCTCACTGTCTCATTGACTCATAACAAGTCATCGGAGCTTCCCTCTTTTTCGGATTACAATGTTGTATACGAGTGGGGTGATGAATCAAGCGTTCAAAATAATCCGATGGCAATTACGCTGGCACTTTGTCTGGAAATATTGCAACATTCGGAGGGATATCCTAATTACCACAAATTCCAGGAAGCTTTACTAAAAATAGATGATGTAGTTACAGCAGCACGCAACAAAGTGGGCGAGCGAGTCATAACATTTGCAGAAACTTATCAGAATGAGAAATTGTTCTATATTTTGTCTAGCGGAGCGAGCTTCGGACTCGCTTATGGCTTTGCGATTTGCTCCCTGATGGAAATGCAATGGCTGCACGCGAGCGCAATTCACTCCGGTGAGTTTTTTCATGGTCCTTTCGAAATTACAGACAAAAAAACCAATTTCATTGTGTTGGTAAATGAAGGCCGCACTCGCCCACTAGATGAGAGGGTGATCACCTTCCTTAAAAGTTACGCGAAGAATTATGTAATAATCGACGCCAAAGAGCTCGGTCTTGGTGTGCTTCCCGAGTCTGTTGTCGAGTTTTTTAATCCGATCCTGTTCTACAGTGTGCTGTGTGATTATCGGGAAGCATTGGCAAAGTTTCGCAATCATCCGCTTGAAATACGCCGTTATATGGGTAAAGTGGAATACTAATTTTAAATATGGGGAATAACGCAATAAAGGTCATAGGTATCGGCGACAATGTTGTGGACGACTACATTCACATTCGGACGATGTTTCCGGGGGGTAACGCACTCAACTTTTCGGTATATACGTCAATGTTGGGTTGCGACTCGGCCTATCTGGGCGTTTTTGGCAGCGATGAGAGTGCAAAGCATGTGCAACGAACACTCGCCGAAACAGGGGTAGATACTTCCCATTGCCGCTGTGTTGACGGACCAAATGGTCGGGCAATTTTGACAATCGAAGATGGCGAGAGAGTTTTTATCTCATCAAACGAGGGAGGGATTAGCAAATCCGTTCCAATGGAATTCATTTTTGACGATCTCGATTACCTGAAATCGTTTTCAATTGTCCATACTAGTGCATACAGCACCATGGATCGCTATCTATCGCAAATGCAGGGGCTGAATCCCCTGATTAGCTACGACTTTTCGGATGACTTTGAGAACGAACATGCGCTATCCCTATGCCAGTACATCGACTTCGGTTTTTTTTCCTGTGCCGAATGGACTGAAGAAGCAGCTATGGAACTTCTTGAGAAAGCTGTGAACAGTGGCTGTAGCGTAGCAGTGGCCACACGGGGTCCACAGGAAGTAATTCTGTATGATAGTCGATCCTGGTTTAGACAGGCTCCCCAGGCGGTGATACCAACAGACACACTCGGAGCAGGAGATGCCTTCATCAGCGGATTCCTGATTTCCTATATCGGAGGTAAAGCCAACACCAGTGTTCAGCGGGCCTCGTTGATTAAAAACTCCCTTGGGAAAGCTGCTTCATTCGCTGCAGAGATTTGCCAGTTGCACGGTGCTTTCGGCCACGGCTTACGCTATTAAATTGTGCATTCGCGAGAAATCGGGTGGTAGGACCAGCATAAACGAGAACCATTTAAACCACGATTAATCAACTATATTTGAAAAATCCTTAAATGCTAACTATGATAAAACTAAATATACTTTCCATATTCCTGATATTTTCGTTAGCACTCTCAGCACAAGAAAAAAAACAAGATTCAGCATCAGTGCCGGAACCTAAGTCATTTATTACCACGCATCAAAGTACAAAAGGAGGTAAAATAATCAGATATAAGGCTATAGCATCAGAGACATATTTAAAGAATAAATCAGACAAACCGCTTGCTTCTATATGGTCAGTTGCATATGTGCAGGAAGGCTTAAGTGACCTGACCAAACGCCCTGTCACTTTTGTTTTTAATGGAGGTCCCGGATCGGCATCAGTATGGCTGCATATGGGCATGTTTGGTCCTGAATTGGTAAAAGTAAACTCTGACGCAAAAGAAGATGATGGTGCTGCGCCTTATAATTTAGTGAATAATAATAATGGATTACTTGATCTGACAGATCTTGTTTTTATTGATCCTGTTGGCACCGGATATAGCCGGGTTATCGGAAAAGGTAAAGTTGAAAACTATTGGGGTCTAAATGAAGATGCTAAATCCATAGCTAAATTTATAAGACAATGGATAACGGAAAATAATCGTTGGTTTTCACCAAAATATATTGCCGGTGAAAGCTTTGGTACGGTAAGAGCAGTTACAGTATCCAATACTTTAGAGAGCGATGGACAAAATATGGCATTAAATGGCTTAATACTTATTTCTCAAGCCCTGGATTATGCCGGCTCAACATCAGTTCACGACAATATAACTTCTTATCTCACATACTTACCCAGTATGGCTGCAACTGCCTGGTATCATAAAAAAGCAGGTCAGGGTAAAACACTGGAATCATTTATTGATGAATGCAGAAAGTACACTTTAAATACTTATGCTTCTGTTCTTTACAAAGGTTCCTTACTCAATGAAACTGAGAAAAATGAGGCAGCTGTAAAGTTGAGCTATTTTACCGGTCTGGATAAGGAATATATTTTAAAATCGGACCTTAGGATTTTAATGCATAGATTTCAAAAGGAACTACTTGCAGATGAGGGCCTTGCTCTTGGCAGATTAGATGGTCGTTTTATGGGAAATGAAGTTGATAAATTATCTGATGGCCCCCATCTTGGAGATGCATCAAGTTATCAAATAAGTGCTGCGTATACTGCGGCCCTAAATCATTATTATGCATCTGTGCTTAATGTAAAAATGGATCGTCCGTATATAACTTCTAATGATGAAATCAGTAAAAAATGGAATTGGAGACCTGTTCCTAAGGAAAAAATGTGGGAGCCTGATTTTGTTAATGTTGCTCGAAAATTGAGTGAAACAATGAGGAGGAATACTGAAATGAAAGTTATGGTGGCCAGTGGATATTTTGATTTGATTACTCCTTTTTTTGATGCTGAGTATACTTTTTCCCGCAACGGAATAGAAAGAGAGAAAATAAAAATGACCTATTACGAAGGAGGTCATATGATGTATACACACGAAGCTGATTTTATAAAATTGTCCGATGATATTCGAGAATTTTTGTCGAATTGAAAAAGTTTAACAAAGGTCAGTTCCAAACTGAAAAACCAGTGTGTAGAAATACGCTGCTACTTATACTTGAAAACGTTGTGGTTAACTAAAAAAATGAATTCTTTTCAATGTTCCGAAAAGACAGGATTTATGGAAGTAGAATTAATTAGTGATACTAAACTAACTATAAAAAGTATGGCTCAAATAAGGTTAAAAGGAGAATTGAGGATATAAAAACAAAATATTAAAATTCGGCCTTGGCCTAAACCGGAAATGTAGTATCTTTTTGAAGTCTAGGCACATATTCAAGACCATTGCAGAAAATACATTTGAAATATCAGCAACTTAAAATCGACTTATGACTTTCACATCCTCTTTAAATAAGATTACAAATTTAGTATTGATAGCTTTCTTTACATTGGCTATAGTCAACTGTAATCAACCAAGGAATAACACAACTCCATTCGATTTAGAAAAGGCAAAAAGTGAAATAACATCTCGCCTAAGAACATATGAAGATGCAATGGTTAATGGAGACATAGCTGCATTTGGGAATTTGTATGCCGAAGACGCAGAGATTTTTCATGATGGAAGTCCCTCAACAATTGGCAGGCAAAATATTATAAAAGGTTTTGAAGGCTGGGTCAGGGATAGTGTTATTGGCAGTTTTACCACAACAGGGCTGTGGGGAAACGAAGACTTGCTTGTGGAACAGGGAACCGGGTATTTTGCCCAGGCAAGCGGTAAATGGAAAGCGACGGGAAAATATTTGTTAGTCTGGAAGAAAGTTGATGGAGAATGGAAAATTTTTCGGGATACATGGTTTGCAGACCCTAAAGTTGAAGAGTAATAAGCTAGTGAAAGGTGTATTAAGCTATTGTACTTCCTACAACAAAACCTATAAGCAATAACACCCTTGCTGGATGCTGGTGCAAATAGCTCAACCCATAGAAGTCATTATGACCTGACTAAAATATACCTATGAACTTAAAGCAAATACTTTACATCTCTATACTGCTGTTTGTTGGCTGCAAAAATGGAACTAAGCCTGAAGCTTCTGATAGTCCTGACAATAATGTTGCTATCGCAAATCAGTTTATTGATGCGTTCTATTCTTTTAATAGAGACACTTTAAAAGGAACGCTCTCAAATGCTGAAGAATCTCAACCCAGCATTTTGTATTATCAAAAATGGGCAGAATGTGGAAATTACGAAATAATAAAACGGTTCGATTGTAAAGAAAAGAATGATTCCACGGTGATATGCCCCATCACTGTCAGGGATGATCTGATGGGCGCCCTTCAAATAGATTTAAATGTTACAGACACTTTTCATATCACTATAAAAAATCAACAAATCAGATCTGTTCAGACCTCCTCGAATGATCCGGATTTGTATTATAAAGCCAGGGAGTGGATGAATCAGAACCGACCTGAGTTAATTGAAGAACCTTGTAAGGGGATGTGGGAGGGAGGGCCTACACCGTGTGAATGTATTAAGGCAATAGTACAAGGACTTATTGAATTTAAGGCTAATGAAGAAGCTGTCGAAATCCAATAGGGGCCTGCCCTCCTTCGTTTTATTTCGGAGGACGTGGCCCTCCCGGCATTTTGGTGAAGGCCGGCGTGCCCGCGGTACTTTCGATAATAATGATAACGGTTTTGTGTATTTCTTCGGATGCTATTATTCTTCAGCTAATTTTATGTTTTTTTTATTTCTTCTTTGCCATATCGTGTAGGCCAATAAACCATAGGCTATTGCCAGTACAAGGAATGCAATTAGAAATCCCAAGAAGGGAATAAAAGTCAATAATCGTATAACAATTGCGAAGCCCAGGGCTATAAACGACGTTTTCCAATAACCCCAGGGTTGGCCATTTCGTTTCTCCAAATAATAGGTCAGCAGTAAGGCCCCGACTAAATGCCCGAACAGCATGCTAAATAGATAGAACGACAGAAGGAACAAGCTGATGGGGATGCCGATGATGATCATAAAGAAAAAAGCGATAAGTAAGGGCAGGCCGAAGAGGTAAATCAGTCCGTAGCCAAAACTTCGCAAAAGATCTTTTTGGATATAGGTAACTGCCTCGGTAAAAAGAGGTTTAAAAAAATAATTCAATAACAGGATGACCAAAAATGCCGAAAGTATATAGAAGACCCAAAATCCAAAAGCGGCAATACCAAAGAATTTCCAGGGAATTTCTTCATGTTCGCCCATCAGGCCTTCATCTAGTTTGGCCGTTGCATTGACCAGCGAATTCTTAAAATCGATTTCACCGTCTTCCGCCCAATACATAACATCTTGATGAAATTGGGCATTTTCACCAATTTCCAAATCTTCGGCTACGATTTCGGAGGTGCCATATATTTTTCCATCTATTTCCACTTCCCCCCCTTGTATCATGGCATCGCCTTCCACTATGCCATCCATTTCCAGTTCGCCAGCACTTGCTTTTAGCATTCCTATTATGAGCCCTTTAATTCTGGTTTTGCCCCCAACGGTTATCAAATTGCCCCTTATGATGGCATCTTTGGTAATCGTAAGTTCGCCGCCGGCAACAATGACATCATCACCGACTTCTGCGTCAATGGTCAGTTTTCCACCCGTCATACGTATATCATCTGCCACATAACCTTTGATAATAATCTCTCTACCGGCCACGATAAGATCCTGGGCAATGGAATCGTTTATGGTAATATAGCTGCCGGCAGCTACCACATCGCCTTTGACCTTTGCATCAACACTAATATCCTCGCCCGCCAGGTATATATCGTCGTTCTGCGGAGTTGAAATGCTAACATCCTCCCCGGATTTGAATTGTGAGAACGCTAAAAGTGGGAATAACCAAATGAATAGAAGTGTCCTGGTTTTCATAATCCTGATTTTTTGATGAGTCCCAAAGGAATTCATATTGTGGCACTTATGAAATGATATAGATCACTTGAAAATATAGTGCGAGCTTAGATGTTGGAAATACGAGCTTCGTATTTAATACTTCTTTACTCTGACCGCAAAACCTCACCAATTATTTCGATACCTTAGAGAGGGCCAAGCACTATTTTTTAATTAAATTCCAAACTACAAGTTACAAATAGTATTACTTATAGTAGCACTCTGCACTTTTGGAATTTGGGATTTGGAATTTGGGGTTTGGTACTTCAACTACCCCCCCCCCGCTAGTGCGAGCGTCACGCTCGCAAAGACCAAGGTGACATCTTTAGTTCTATCTAATGTGTAAACATAGAATAAAATATGATGTAGTACATAACTCGTCACTAATCATATTTGTGTGTAATTAAGATATATTATCTTAGTTTATATAAGTGAGATATAGTTAATAACTATATCCGCTTGTTACCTGCAATATTTTTGATAATTATAATTTGATATTATGAAAAAATCAGCCTACTTTATCTTGCTATTTTATATATGCTTTTCTAGCGCATCAGCTCAATCTGTCACTATCCAGGAAAGGTTGGGCTATACAAAAGATACCAAATTACTGATTATCCATGCCGATGATATCGGTGTATCTCATTCAGAGAATAAAGCAAGTATTTATGCCATGGAATATGGTTCAGTGAATTCTGGTAGTATAATGGTTCCATGTCCTTGGTTTGGGGAAATCGCTGCATATGCTAAAGATAACCCAGATGCTGATTTTGGTTTGCACCTTACGCTTACCAGTGAATGGAAATATTATAAATGGGGACCTTTAACTATGATAAATGAGGTCCCGGGATTAGTGGATGACAATAATCAACTATTTGATAATTGGGATGACCTCAAAACTCATGCAAGTGCATTGGAGATAGAAAAAGAGCTTCGTTCTCAAATTGAAACAGCTTTGAAGTATGGAATACAGGTAACTCATCTTGATTCTCATATGTTCGCTTTGTATCTCAAGCCCGAATATTTGGATGTATATAAAAAATTAGGTAGGGAATACAAACTTCCCATTTTGTTGAATAAAGAGTATTTAACTTTTTTCGGATTAGACATCCAGCGGAACATAGACAAAGAAGATATTGTGGTTGATAATTTATATATGGCATTTCCTGAGGACTATAAAAAAGGAATGGAAAATTATTATTCTGAAACAATGAGAGCTTTGTCTCCAGGATTAAATGTCATATTGCTTCATGCAGCCTATAGCGATGAAGAAATGAAAGCAATCACTGTAGATCATGTGGACTTTGGAGCTGACTGGAGACAACAAGACTTCGATTTTTTTACTAGTGAAACTTGTGAAAAAATAATAAAAGAAGAAAAGATTCAATTAATTACGTGGAGGGAAATTAAAGATAAGTTGATCAATTGAGATAAAACAAATCCAAAAGTGAATTGTAAAGCAGGTAACAAAACCTAAACTGCATTAAAACGCAGTTTAGCCAAACGTTGGCAACAAGGAAGAGAAAGTTAAATAATATATTATGCTTAGAATATTAATCCTATCACTCATATCTTTCAACATTTATGCACAAGAGAATTCATTTGTTTACGAAGTTGACTTCACAAACAAGAACGATGCCTTTAATGTAACATTAACAGTCCCACAATTGTCAGAAAATGATGCTGTCTATAGTTTTGTTTCGTATGCTCCAGGAGTACATCAGCCTTTGGATTTTGGAAGATTCGTCAAAATGTTTAAAGTTTATGATAAAGCTGGGAATGAACTCTTGACCAATAAAATTTCCACTAACGATTTTAGAATTCTTGAACCAAAAAAGGTTTCCAAAATCAAATATGAAATTGACGATTCCTTTGATATGAGTACAGAGTATCACCCTATATACCCTATGAGCGGAACGGGAATTAATGAGGACTATATAGTACTTAATACTCACGGTGTCTTTGGCTATTTTAAAAATCTAAAAAACACCCCAATAAAGTTGAAAATTAAGCTTGAAGAAACAAAAAAAATTGGCACTGCCCTGAATGTGGGTGAAAATGGTTATTATGAGATAGAATCATATTACCATTTGACAGACTCTCCGATATTAATGGGAAATAAGTTATCCTATGCGTACACAACGGTTGATAATATTCAAGTTGAAGTGTATGTTCATTCTCCTTCGGACGAAATTACTGCTCAAATGGTACTGGATCAAGCCTCAGATATACTTTATGCAGCAGAAAACTTTATAGGATATTCTCCTGTGGATAGATACACATTTTTGATGTATTTCGCTTCTCCCAAAGATATTCAGGCAATGCCAGTGTTTCAAAGCGGTGGGGCATTAGAGCATTCTTTAAGTTCTACCTATGCGTTACCAGATATGCCTCAATATTTGCCTCTGCTTAAGAACATTATTGCTCATGAATTTATGCATATTCTAAGCCCTCTTCATTTACACAGTAATGTATTAGCTGATTTTGATTATTCCAACCCTGTTTCAGAAGACCAACATGTATGGCTCTATGAAGGTGTTACTGAATGGGTTTCGTACAATATGCAGGTGAAATCTGGAATTGCTACTTCACAAGACTATTTGAACTATTTATCTGAAAAGGCAAATAGTAGTGAACAATACAATGCAGAATATAGTCTAACACGAATTAGTCGTGAATGGTCTACAGATGAAGGCAATAAACAATATGGAAATATTTATCAGTTAGGGGCACTTACTGCCGCAATGCTAGATATTAAACTGTTGCAGCTTTCAAACGGAAGTAAAGGGTTACGTGAAGTATACCTCAGTTTAATTAAAAAATATGGGAAAGAAACTCCATTTGATAATACCACATTTTTCGACACATTAGTTGAAATGACTTATCCGGAAATAGCCGATTTTATTGAAAATCATATCAAAAATAACACCCCATTTGATTTCGAAAATGAAATGAAATCGCTGGGTATTAAGTACTATAGAAAAAGGCTTAATTCTGAAAATCTTCCTACCATGGGATTGACTATCCGGCCAGTCAATAACAACCAACCTACAATAATGTCAATGTCTTCGGACTATACGGGTACGAAAGTTCAGATAGGAGATATTATCACCCACATTAATGGTACGGAATTAAATGAATCGACTTATCAAGGCCTATTTGAGAGCATTACAAAAATGAAAATTGGTGATGAATATCAATTGGATATAATTAGAAATGGAATATCGATGAAGATCATTGAAAATTTATATGCCAAATTCGATAGAAATGTATTCGAATTTGATAATGATGCTTCTAAAGAAGCAATAGCACTGAGGAATAAAGCAATTCCAAATAATGACTAGTCATATTTAAATAAAACCTACAACTTGTTGCTCTCTACAATGAGTGGGTCAATAATTTTGTCTCCCGTACTTTATCATAAAACCGTTTAAGATAATTCACTGTTAAGTTCTTCCAGTAGTATTTTTGCCTCGCAGAGATCAACTGAGTCAAAACCTTCCGTAAACCAATTGTAAACGCTTTTTAAAAGGTCATATGCTTCTTCTGCTCTACCCTGTTTTTGCCAAATTCGGGCCAAATCCCTGGCAGAACGTAGTTCAAATGTTTTTGCAGCTTGTTTTCTTGAAAGTTTTAGCGCTTGCTTTAGGATTTTTTCCACGGTTTCTTCGGGTTCGTCCATTGCCTGCAAAGTAAGTCCTTTGATTCTGAATAATTCAGCATTCTGAATATGAGAGCCGGTCTCATTGGTATGTGTCAAGATCTTTTCAATCCACAATAAAGCGGATTCATGTTCACCATTCCGAAAATACTGCTCTCCAATGTAAGGGGCCATGGTCACTGCAAAAGCCTTAAAACCGATATCAAAACAAGTATTGATGAGATTTATAGCTACTTGGAATGCAGCTTTGTCTCCCTGGAATGCTTTGGAAATATTATAATATACTTCGGCGGTCAAGTTGAAAATAGGGTCCCCAAAAGCTCTTACTATCGGAAGATATTCCTCCAGAATTTCCTCGGAAGCCTTCCATTCCCTTGCTTGCAACTTATACAAGGCAGGAAACGTATAAATGTGGTAAAGCGTCATGGAATCTCTGTGTTCGCTGGAAAAAGAAAGTTGCTTATCGGCAAGGCTTTTTGCCTGATCTTTATAACCCAATATCTGAAGGCACACCATCTGCCAGGCTTTAGCGCCAATTTCTATATGCCCGCTTGGGGCCAATTCCCATGGAAATGGAAAAGAAGGGTTGAACATATCTATTACACGCTGAAAATAGGAATTGGCAGTTATAAATTCTCCGATAACGCTCCTTGAGGTGCCCATGATCTGGCTGGCGCATATTTCAAACCAATATCCATGCTTAGGATCTTTGGATAGTTTAAACATATGGGCGGACAAATCATCAACCGCCTTATAATCTTCTGTGTTAAAAAAGTAAGAAAGTAAATTAAATTGTATTAATGCAAGTTTAGGACTTATCGCTATACTTTGTGCAAGTCCTCTCGCCCGATTAAAAGTTTCTTTCACTTTAGGATGAGGAAATCCATGAGAAACAACGTAGGTGCCACCGAGGATCAACTGAAAATCAAGTTCCAGGTTATTGTGTTCCGCTTCATTTTTAACATGAGGCAATAATCCTAGCCCTTTCTCCAAATGAGCGAGTGCCTCAGTAGTTGCATTTTGCTGACTGGCCTGCCGACCGGCTTTTAACCAGACTGGAATGGCCTCTAGTGGTTGCCCGGCTTCCGTGTAATGGTGCGCCAAAATCTCCGGTTGGTTCCTGGCGATTTCCACAAATTGATCCTCCAATACCTTTGCTACTTGCAGATGCAATTGATGCCTTCTGCTTTTCAGAAGTGATTCATAGGCGGTATCTTGTATCAGTGCATGCTTGAATTGAAATACAGATTGTTTTCCTTGATGGCTTTTATAAAATATTTCCGAATCTAATAATTGGGATAAGGATTCCTCGAAATCTCTTATTTCTGATGGAAGCAATGCCTGCAGCATTTCCGGGGTAAATTCACGCCCCAATACCGATCCTATTTGGACAATCTCTTTAACTTCGGACAAACCGTCCAGACGTGCCAAAAGGGAATCCTTTAAAGTAGAAGGGATGGCCAGGGAGGATACTGATCCAATCAATTTAAAATGCTCATCCTCTTCAACTAATAAATCGGATTCCAAAACCATTTTAGTGAGCTCTTCTACGAATAATGGAACTCCCTCTGTCTTGGCAGCAATTTGCTTCAAAATCGCTTTAGGCAATTCTTTTCCTTTTGTCTGATGAAGACAGATTTCCGCCATATCTTCAGACGACAGCCGTTCAAGTGTAATTTGCGAAACTCCGGAATGCCCTAACCAGTCGGGGTGAAAACCAGGCCGCGTGGAGTAAAGTGCAAATATGGTTTGGGTTGAGAGTTGTTCTATAAACAGCGCCAACCATTCGAGGGTAGAAGCATCTGCCCAATGCAGATCTTCTACTACGAACAGTAGAGGTCTGTTCCTTGCCTCGCAGAGCAAAGCCTGTGTAACACCCTCTATGATCTTCTGCCGCTTTGCAAAGGGGCTCATAAGAAGGGGGGGATATTTTTTTGATGGAATGGACAAAAATTCTGCGAACAGAGGCATGGCCAGTTCAAAATCGAGATTTGAATGCTTTAGAAAAAGCTCCAGTTTCTGAAGTTTATTTTCTGAATCGTCTTTGGGTTCAATTTGTAGTAATCCATTTTGAATCAATTCAATAATAGGCTGAAAGGCACTGTTACTTTGGTAAGGAGAACACCTTGCCTCCAAAAGAAGGCCATCTGACTCCCTGGTTATATACTCTTCCAAAGTATCCACCAGGCGGGATTTACCAATTCCCGCTTCGCCGTTTATCAAAACCGCGCTCCCATTTCCCTTTTTTGCTTGTGTCCAGAGTTTTTTAAGAAGTGTGAGTTCATTTTCTCGTCCCACCAATGGTGAAAGCCCTTTGCCCTTAGCTATATCAAGTCGGGTTTTTACGCCACTTTCTTTCAGGACGTGAAATACTTCCATGGGCTCGGAGATGCCTTTTAAAATATGAGTCCCTGTACTTTTTACTTCAAACCAGCCTTGTATTAAAGACATGGTTTGCGGACTTACAACCAGCCCATTGTGCGGCGCCAACCCTTCAAGCCTTGCGGCTATATTAACTGTTTCTCCCAAGGCTAAATGGTCGTCTACAATAACAAGTCCGGTATGAATACCAAGGCGGATTTTTATGGCAGTCTTACCTTCATCTACCCATCGTTTATTTGCAACATTTACGGCCTCAATAATGGCTAACCCTGCCTGAGTTCCAACTTTGGAAGCATCTTCCATTCCTTCCGGATAACCAAAGTATACTAAAAGGCCATCCCCCAAATAATTGCCCACATTACCCCCGTAGCGCGTAATTACTTCTTCTGCTATTTGGTGATAATTTAGTATTAGTTCCCTGTAGTCTTCCGGATCCATTTGTTCTGAAAGTGGTGTGGAATCTACCAAATCACAAAAAAGAATGGTAAGTTGCCTTCTCTCGGCAACATTCTTTCCACTCCGTTTTTCACTGCCTCCTGAAATAACAAGACGTGCACCACAGGTATTGCAGAATTTGGCCTGATCGGGGTTTTCTTGCCTGCATTGATGACATATTTTCATCTTACAACCATTTGGAAACTTTATATGGGAGGAACACTAATAAGATAGGAATAATTAAAGAGCTTAGCAACTAATTTTAACAGCCAAAACTTCTTTTCCTATTTAGATTAAAAGTGTACAGACCTGAATATACATTGGCAGGATACGCATATAAATCATTGGATGTTAGTCCTGCTGATTGCGAAACACTAACCCTTTTACATCGGGATATTACCCCTTTGCTAGCGCGAGTGTAACGCTTCCGCAATGCTATTTCTGTCACTCTCTATAATGTGGTTGAAAATAAAGTAGAGATAGGAAGTTAGAGATACGAGGTTGGAGGTAGGAAGTTGCAAGTTAGTAACTCTTATTTCGTACCTTGTATTTTATCCCTAATACTTCTTGTCCCTGACCGCAAAACCCCTAGAAAATTGAAGGTTTTTTGTTTTATTAATAAGATCGTTTTCCACTGTCTCAAACAAACCCTGAGACCGGAACGTACCATTCGTACGCCTCCCATGTTCTCCAGGAAGGTTTTCCAGCCGGCACCGCCAATGGCTCCTTTAAAATCTTTGTAGCCAACCAGGGTCCAATATTTCTCCCCTTCCGGAGAGATCCCGGAGGCAAAGTTCACCATCATAGCGGTCCTTGCTTCTGCTAAGAATTATAAGAGATTAAAGCTATTATAAATTGAAGGACTATTTAGCTCAATATCCCCCAAAGGCCAATAAGAAAACCAAGGGCAATTAATGCCAGTAATACTTCTAAGCTAATATTCAATACAGAAAGAATAGAATTTAAAATGGGGTGCTTGTTTGAATCTGATTTCATAGCAATTATTTTTTAGATTAAGTACTAATAAGTTACGATTTGTGTGGTGACCACAGACCAAATTGTTGTGAAAGGGCTAAAAGTTGTGGTTTAGTCGTACTTTTTATGCATTTCAACGGTAAAATGACATTTTCGGGATAAAGAACAAGGTCATTTTCTATTATCCAGTTCTTCTTCAATAAGCGTGCGAAGAAATTCAATTTTGCTCAGAAGGACCTTATGAAACTCCATGGCCTCCATATGTTTTACTAGATACATGGTAATTATCCATTCTTGTTCTCTAAATTCTTGTGAAGTTGGGTCATTAATATATTCCCATTCTTTAGGGTTAAACATATAGGGTTTGTCAAAGATAAAAGCACGCTTTTTTGAATACTTACTGCTATATACTCTAGCCGAACTTAATAAACGGGAATGGTAATCATTAAATTCCCTAATTCTTGAAGCGGCATATTCATAATCTCTGTGCAGTGCAATTAAGCTGTCTTTTAGTTGTTTATTTTTAAAGACACTTAATTTGCCCGCATTGTTAAGCTCCAAATAAGTTGAATTCTGGACCACCAAATTTTCCGTTCTATCGGTAATTAATTCGATTAGTGCAACATATTCTTCCTTACTCTTTTGTTCTTCGTAGGCCTTGTGGATGTATTGATAACTCAAATCCATAACTTCGTTACATTCCACTATTTGTCGATTAAAATAACGGGTATTTGCATTAAGGTCAGTAAGAATCCGTTCCAAATATTCCAGCTCCAGCACTTCTTCTTTGTGTTCCTCATTCCAATTGTTTATACTCAAAGCAATTAGTATCCCAACCACTACCAGAATAAT
>Ga0265306_10000577_pt1 | contig 17645 bp, 15 predicted proteins | sample Helome_3_FD_192493 | JGI IMG/M metagenome (GOLD analysis project Ga0265306, IMG submission 192493) | Marine sediment microbial communities from subtidal zone of North Sea - Hel_20160420 (Illumina Assembly) | ecosystem: Environmental > Aquatic > Marine > Subtidal zone > Sediment ...
GCCTTTTTCGCAATAGGCATTCCGTTTTTCTTTCTGCTTTACCTGGGATTAAAAATTCTTGTGAATAACCTTAAGTCCATCGGCAACATTGCTAAATTTTCATTGCTGGGATTATGGCTACTATCCATTATCGGATTGAGTGTTTTAGGAATTCAACAAGCTTCTGCTCATGCTTTTAACGGGACTACAACTGTTAAAGAAGATTTGAATTTTGATCAAGGAATTGACACTTTACTAATTAGCCTGCGATCCAGTGATATATATGAAAATCAGGAAAATGTAGGGATCAATGGAATGACCATTACCTATGATGAAAATGGGGATAAACTGTTATTTGCCGACGACGTGCGTTTTGATATTAAAAAGTCTGAGGACTCTATTGCTCATATTCGAATTAGAAAGGACGCAGACGGAAATTCTTTTGCATCTGCAAAAGATCGGGCAAGCCAAATCGATTATGATTATTCCGTTGATGATAAAACCTTGTTACTCGACAATTTTCACACAACAGATGCTAAAAATAAGGTTCGGGACCAGGAAGTACGCGTTACGGTTTATGTTCCGGTAAAAAGTGTCATATGGTTTGATGAATCTGCCAAACGCCACATTGGGAGAATAACCCGATATGACAAGGATATTTATCGAAGCGAAATAATAGATTACCAATGGCTTATGCAAAACAACGGTGTATTGCAGTGTCTGGACTGTCCGGAAGACCTCGAAGATGATGATGACGAAGATGGTCGTATAATTATCAATGAAAATGGAGTAGATATTGACATTAAAGACAATGGGGATTCCTTTAAGATGAAAATTGACGAGGAAGGAGTAAAGATCAAAACCAATGATAATAACTAAAAGTTTACAATTCATCATTGCTATTCAACAACTGGGTAATACATATTAAATTTTTCCAACAAAAACAGAGAATTTTGATCAATCAATTTAAAACAATAATCAATAAATCAGAGTCCAGATAAAATTTGGACAAAAAAACGACTATCATGACAACATTAGCAAGAATTACAATCGCATTTATTCTGGCACTATTTCTTTCCTCTTGTGCCTTTGACATTAATTTTGGTGACGGCAAAAAAGGAAACGGGGTTGTTGCCGAAGACCGAAGAGAGATTACAGAAGAGTTTACTGTGGTATCTGCATCAGAAGGCCTGGATGTTTACGTTTCGCAAGCCAAAGATTTTGAAATCACCGTGGAAGCTGATGAAAATATTATCGACTTAATTGGAACAGATATCCGGGATGGTAAGTTAAAAATCCATGCTATAGAAAATATTGGCAGAGCAACTAAAAAGGTATATGTCTCTATGCCCGAAATTAGCGGACTTGAATCTTCCAGTGGTGCAGATTTAATTGGGAAGAGTGTTATTGAATCTGACAAAATTTCATTGAATGCTAGTAGTGGCTCGGATCTTCAGGTAGAAATAAGCGCCGATGAAGTTGATGCAAGTACGAGCAGTGGGGCAGATATTAAAATATCTGGTGAGGCCAATGTACTGCATGCCAATGCAAGCAGTGGATCCGATATAAAAGCCAGAGATTTTAAAGTACAAACCTGCCGTGCCGAAGCAAGCAGTGGGGCGGATATATCTGTTAACGTATCAGAGTCTCTGATTGCTGATGCCAGTAGTGGTGCAGATATTTCATATACAGGAGAAGCAACAGTTCAAAAGAAGAAATCTGTTTCTGGAAGTGTTCATAAAAATTAAGATTATATATTCAATTTTAAACAACACACATTTTCTTTAAACTTATTATTTTAACCCTGGTATTCTTGCCGGGGTTATTTCGTCATATATTGGATTTATCTATATTCGTATTAAACAATTGGTAATGAATCTCAATCTAAAAAAGTACACCTTATCCTTGAAACATACCTTTAGAATTTCAAGGGAATCTTATGATTCGCAAGATACTTTAATAGTATCTCTGTCTTCCGAAAATTGTATTGGCTATGGAGAAGCAACTGCCAATCCGTATTACGGTATTAGCTGTGAAAGCATGATTTCTGAAATAGAAGGGATTCGCCCGGAAATAGAAGCCTACAATTTTCAAAATACTAAAGACTTTTACTCTTTTATTACATCAGGGGGGTTGAGCAACTTTGCTTTGTGTGCTTTGGATCTTGCTGCTCACGACCTCTATGGTAAAATCATTGGAAAACCACTATATGAGATTTGGGGTACTTCAAAAGAGAACTATCCTATTACTAATTATACGATTGGCCTGGATACCATAGATAAAATGGTTGCCAAAATAAAAGAAACACCCTGGCCTATTTACAAAATTAAGTTAGGAACAGATAATGATGTGACAATTATTAAAGAGTTACGCAAACATACATCTGCTATTTTCAGGATTGATGCCAATTGTGCCTGGACCGCAGCAGAAACTATTCAAAATGCTCCGTTGTTAAAGGAATTGGGTGTTGAGTTTTTAGAACAGCCCCTTAGGGCCGATGATTGGGAAGGCATGGAAAAAGTAATTCACCAAAGTGTTCTTCCGGTAATTGCCGACGAAAGTTGTATAGAAGAGAGTGATGTAGAGAAATGCTGGCTCCATTTTAATGGTATAAATATTAAATTAACAAAATGTGGGGGACTTACCCCGGCTTTGCGAATGATAGATAAAGCCAGGGAACTAGGGTTGAAAGTCATGGTAGGGTGCATGACGGAATCTACCGTTGGGATATCTGCCATTGCCCAACTCTTACCGAAATTGGATTATGTAGATATGGATGGGGCAATGTTATTATCTGAAGATATTGCAAGGGGTGTCCAAATTAAAGAAAACAGCCATGTTGTTTTTCCTGGAATAAATGGCAGCGGAATAGAATTAATAAAATGAGCACTTATATCAATTCTTTTCCGGGACGCGAAATTATAGTTGAGCGGAAGAAATTTCTTTACTTCGGTGGAACCGCCTATTTTGGTATGCAAACTGATAGCGAATTCCAGAATATTTTTATCGAAAATATCAAAAAATATGGCACTGGTTATGGCGCTTCCAGAAAATCAAACGTTCAGTTATCAGTTTATAGAAAAGCGGAAAGTTATCTTTCAAAATGGGTTGGTAGTGAAGATTGTTTAACCTTATCATCTGGGTATCTTGCGGGCCAATTACTTTGCAGCTTATTTAGTGGTAAGGAATATCAGTTGTTCTATACCCCCAACAGTCATTCTGCCCTTTACCAATCCAACATCAAACCCTATATTACCTATTCAGCTTTGAATATAGCATTACAAGACTATCTGTCATCTAATGAAGAGGGAATACCGGTAATTCTTTTAGATTCCATAGATTTCTCAGGCTATAACTACCCGAAATTTCAGGGATTAATGTCCCTGCCATTGAATAAATGCATAGTTGTAGCAGATGATTCACATGGTATTGGGCTAATAGGCACGGGAAATAGTGGTGTTTTCGAAATTCTTTTGAATTTAAAACCAAAAGAGCTACTCATATGCTGTTCTTTAGGGAAAGCTTTGGGAATAGATGCAGGAGCTATTTTTGGGACTTTAGATTGGTTAAAGAAAGCTAAAAAAACGGATTTTTATGCAGGAGCTTCACCGGCATCACCGGCAAGTATGGCTTCATTAATTGAGGCTGAAGAAATATATAAATCGAAAAAAAGGATTTTGGATCATAATATGAGTTTTTTCTTAAATCAAATAAATTATAGTAAAAAATTTAGCTTTATAAATGGATTTCCCGTTTTTGGTTATTACGAGCCTGAATTAACCAAATTTCTTTATAATAGCGGAATTATTGTAACTGATTTCAATTATCCAACAGAAGAAGCCAGCTTAAAAAGCAGGATAGTATTAACAGCCTCACATACGGAAAAAGACATAATAAAAATTACCGCACTTATTAATTCTTTTTATGCCAAATAATTGAATCGTTGGCCAACACCTTACAATTCATAATTTATTCCTTTATATTCAGTTCGTTTCACAAAAAAATTGTAACTTTTAAAATCTATTTAAGAATAATATTAAAAAACACTAACATGAAGAAATTAATGGGATTGGTTTTATTGATGGTGCTTCTGATTAGCGCTACTGCAATCACATCTGAGAAACCTGACAATATGCATACCATTCAAGGCACCTGGGAACTTCAGAGCTTTTATAACTATGACGGCGAAAATGTTACAGATACTGTACTTCTAGCTGAAGGCTACAGACAGGTTAAAATGTATTACGACGGCAAGGTCATGTGGTCTCGTACTACTTCTGATGATACTAAGGACGCAGATGGTAATGACGTTGTAGGGCGGTTTGGCTATGGCACCTATATGATAACAGATACCGAATTACTGGAAACTATAGAATATGGTGATAAAGGTATGATGAGAGCTTTGGATACAATTCGAAAATTTGCTTTTGAATTAGTATTAAAGGATAACACCTATAGTCAGATTACTACTGATGAAGAAGGTAACAAGACTTTCTCAGAAAATTACAAAAGAGCAAATTAGGATTTGCATGCTTGAAAAATAAAAAGACCGCTTAGAAAAAGCGGTCCTTTGTTTATTGTTGCAATAAAAATCGTTCTTTAAGTCAGGATACTTCTTCAGGGGTTTCTATAGTCGCTAAATATCGTTCTGCGTCCAAAGCTGCCATACAACCGGTTCCTGCAGCCGTTACGGCTTGTCTGTATTCCTTATCCTGAACATCACCACTGGCAAAAACCCCTGGCTTACTTGTTTTAGTGGATTTACCAGGTGTTATAAGATAGCCTGTATCATCCATCTCTAACTGACCCTTGAAAATTTCCGTATTGGGTTTATGCCCTATGGCAACAAAGAATCCGGTAATTGGAATTTCTTGTTTTTCCCCGGTTTTATTATTCACAATTCGTAAACCTTCAACAACCTGATCTCCCAATATTTCATCCACTTCTGAATTATAACGCAGATCTATGTTTTGCAGACTGTCTACCCTATGTTGCATGGCCTTGGAAGCTCTCATGTAATCCTTACGGACCAACATGGTAACTTTGTTGCAAATATTGGAAAGATATGACGCCTCTTCCGCTGCCGTATCACCTCCTCCAACAATTGCCACATCCTGTCCTTTGTAAAAAAATCCGTCGCATACTGCGCAGGCCGAAACACCACCCCCGCGTAAACGTTGTTCACTGGGAATATTTAAATATTTTGCAGTTGCTCCTGTGGAAATAATCACTGTTTCTGCCTCAATTACTTTAGAATTATCTATGGTTACTTTGTGAATCCCTCCAACCTCATCGCTGAAGTCAACTGAAGTCGCCATACCTATCCGAACTTCCGTTCCAAAGCGCTCTGCCTGTTGCTGCAACTGGACCATCATCGTAGGTCCGTCTATACCTTCAGGGTATCCCGGAAAATTATCCACTTCCGTAGTGGTAGTTAATTGCCCTCCGGGCTCCATACCGGTATACATAAGCGGTTTCAGATCTGCTCTGGCCGCATAAATAGCTGCCGTATAACCGGCAGGGCCTGAACCTAGTATGAGTGTTTTTACACGTTCAATTTTTTCTGACATGATTTAATATTAAACTATAATTAGTATGCCTTAAAAGTAGGATTTTCAGGATAAACCTTACTTTAAAAGTTATAAAAAGTTATTATAATCCTATAAGTAAATCTATATTATCTTTCTGAGGTCATTCAAATCAATATTTGAAATATAATAGAAGAATATACTGCTAATGAACGACTAAAATCTTACTTATAAACATAACTGGTTGGAAAGAATTTAGTTAATCCTTTATACCATATTTGGTTAAGATATCCTCCATTAAACACCATTTTGTGAATGATGACTGTAAGAGGTTTATACCGACGAAGGCCGTAAACCACAACCAATTAATATTGACGTAAATAGCTAATATTAAGCTAACTAGAATAAAGATTCCCGCAACAGCCCTAACAATTCTGTTTTTCATACTAATAATCTTTTAAATTGATCTTTCTATTGGAACCACAATCGCTCTAATAGGATTGTTAGTCACTAAATTTTCATTAAACACTTGAATAAAGTTAAAGAGGGAATCAATTTTTTCATCTTCTGTGAAGGAAAAAAACAGACCGGATTCTACACCTCCTTTTACACCTGGAAACCAATTTGAGGTTATTAAAATAGACGTCTGTTGTTTATATCCGTCGATTTCTGAACCGCTAAAATTTTCAATATTGGCTTTTTCAAAAAGTTCAAGTATGGCCTCTTCGTATTGCTTGACTACAGTAACTATTAGTAATTTCATATTTCGTGATTTTTACGTTCTATTAAATAATATACCAGAGGCACAACTAACAGAGTAAGCACGGTTGAAGCAATTGTCCCTCCCATTAGTGAAATGGCCAAGCCCTGAAATATGGGGTCAAAAAGAATAACAAAAGCACCAATTACCACGGTACCGGCGGTAAGGAGTATAGGAGTCGTACGAACTGCCCCGGCATCTATAACTGCTTGTTTTAAAGGAACTCCTTCTGCAACGCGAAGGTTAATAAAGTCAATAAGCAGTACTGAATTTCTTACCATAATTCCGGCCAATGCGATCATTCCAATAAAAGAAGTTGCCGTAAAGAATGCATCTAACAGCCAATGGCCAAGGACAATTCCTATCAAAGAAAGTGGAATTGCCACCATCATAACAATAGGCGCCTTAAAATTTTGGAACCACCCCACAATTAAAATATAAATAATGACAATAACCCCTAGAAATGCAATTCCTAAATCCCTGAATACTTCCAGAGTAATCTGCCATTCTCCATCCCATTTTATGGTATAATTATCTTCAAAATCGGGTTGTTTAATGTAAAGTTCTTCAAGCTTATATCCTTCCGGAATATCAATTTCATTTAATTTATCTGTCATGCCCAAGATAGCATAAACCGGGCTCTCTAATTCGCCGGCCATATCAGCAATTACGTAAACCACTCGTTTTTGATTTTTTCTATAAATGCTTTTGGCAGTAATGGTTTTATTAACTTCCGTTAAATCGCCTATGGTATTAATGGTTCCCATTCCGGATTTAACTTTGAGTTGAGAAATATCATTAATGGTGGATTTCTCTTTTTCGTCCAGTGCAAGTACAAGGCTTACCTGGCTGGATGCGTCTTCATCATATAAGTTGGTTATTGCTCTCTCAGAAAGGGCCAAATTCAATGTTTGGGTAATTTGCTCTGGTACCACACCATAAAGCATAGCCTTTTGTTTATCTATAATGAATTCATACTCGGTTTGGTCTGCTTCTACCATCCAATCGACATCCACTACATCTTTGGTATTGTTTAACAGGCCTTGTATCTGATTAGCGACGGCAATCTGCCCGTCATAATCCGGTCCATAAATCTCTCCCACAATGGTTGATAACACCGGTGGTCCTGGTGGTACTTCCACTACTTTTACGTTCGCATTATATTTTTTTCCGATTTTTATAATTTCAGGGCGCAGAAGGCTGGCAATCTCATGGCTTTGAGCACTTCTTTCGTGTTTATCTACCAGGTTCACCTGAATATCAGCGACATTGCTCCCTCCTCTGAGATCATAGTGCCTTACCAGTCCATTAAAGGTTATAGGAGCCGAAGTCCCTACATAACTTTGATAATTAATCACCTCCGGAATGGTAGTCAAATACTGGGAAATTTCTTTTGCAACAACAGCGGTCCGTTCAAGCGTAGTACCTTCCGGCATATCTATGACCACCTGAAATTCATTTTTATTATCGAAAGGCAGCATTTTTACAGCGACTGCTTTAGTAAAGAACATGGCTACCGAAGCCAATAACAAAATGAAAGTTATTCCCAAAAAAACCCAACGTATTTTTTTATTTTCCAACAAAGGCTTTTCAAATCTCTCATAAATCCTATATATAAAGGTTTCCTCTAGTTGTTTCTCTTCTTTTTTCTTTCCCTTTTTTTCTTTTTCACGCAGAAAAATAAAACCCAGGTAAGGGGTAATTGTCAGTGCCACAAACAAGGACAATATCATTGCAATAGACGCTCCAATTGGCATTGGGGACATATATGGGCCCATTAGTCCTGAAACAAAAGCCATTGGTAAAACCGATGCAATTACCGTAAAAGTTGCCAAAATCGTTGGATTCCCAACTTCATTTATAGCGTAAAGTGCAGCTTGTTTGAACGGCAAACGCTTCATTTTAAAATGGCGGTGCATGTTCTCTGCAATAATTATGGAATCATCCACCACTATACCTGTTACAAACACCAGGGCGAAAAGAGTTATTCTGTTCAGGGTGTAGTCCAACATATAATAGCTGAGCAATGTAAGGGCAAATGTAATTGGGACTGACAAAAACACTACCATACCACCTCGCCAACCCATGGCCAACATAACCACAAAAGTGACCGCAATGATTGCGCCTATAAGGTGCATTAGTAGTTCTGATACTTTTTGAGAAGCAGTTTCTCCGTAATTGCGGGTAACTTCCACATGCACATCTGTCGGAATCAGATTTTGTTTCAGATGATCTACCTTTTTCAGAATAATATCCGAAATCTTCATTGCATCTGCTCCTTTTCGTTTGGCTATGGAAATCGTAACAGCCGGATATTCAGAATTATACAGCTGTGCTTTTTCGCCAGCCTGGCCAAAACCAAGAGAAACATAATTTTTAGGTAATTCAGCTCCATCATATATTGCCGCAATTTGTTTAAGGTATATTGGTTGATTTTGTTGAACGCCTACTACCAAATTTTCAACATCCTCTGCAGTTTCTAAAAATCTTCCGGTTGTTACTGTGAACTCTGTATCATACTTATCAAAAGTACCACTGCTAAGCTGACTGTTATTGGCTTTTATCATCTGGGCAACGGAAAGGAAATCCAGTCCGCTTTCTGCCATCTTATCTTTGTTGAGTACTACCCTTAATTGCCTGTTTCTGCCACCAATTTTTTGTATAGCCGAAACGTCATTTATTTTTTCAATTTCGTCAGTTAGTTCCTGCGCAATCTGCTTCAATTGGTAATCATCGTAATTCTCACTCCACAGGGTTAAACCCAGCATTGGCACATCATCAATGGCTCTGGTTTTTACCAAAGGAAAAGTCACGCCCTGTGGCATGATATCCATATGTTTATTAATCTCATTGTAGAGTTTAACAAAAGACCTTTCAATATCCTCACCCACATAAAATTGAACAATAACCATGGCTTGTTCCTTCATGGAAGTAGAATAAACATATTCAACCCCTTTGATATTAGAGATAAGTTTTTCGAGAGGCTTTACAACCCTGGACTCAACTTCGGTTGGGCTGGCTCCCGGATATCCCACAAAAATATCCGCAATGGGAACATCAATCTGAGGCTCTTCCTCCCTTGGAATTAAAAAGGAGCTGTATACCCCAATGATCATAAAAACTATCATTAGGAGCACTGTTAGCTTTGATCCTATAAATGACTTTGCAATTTTCCCTGCTAATCCTTCTTTCATATTTTTATTATTGCTTTATGAACTTCTTTGCTTTGTGGGTCGTAAATAAACCTACCCCGGATCTATTATTCTATAGATATTTTAGCCCCGTTATATAGTTTTCCATCTGATGTAACAATAAAACTTTCATCTGCTGCTAAGCCGGACAAGACCTCGACCATATCGCCATAGGACCGTCCTAAACGAAGCCATCTTAGGAGTGCTGTGTTACTCTCGCTTACTGTAAATACCCCGGATAATTGCCCTTTTTGAATAACTGCCTCTATGGGTATTAAAGCTGCTCTTGATTGATTATCTGCCATTATAGGAAATTTCACTGTGGCATACATCCCGGATAGGATAGGTGCACTTGTTTCCGATAAGGACACTTTAACATGGTACTGTCCACCCGTATTTTTAGATGAGCTACTTACCTCAACCACTTCTCCGGAGACATTTTCATTTAAGGTGTTTAAATCCACCTGCACTTCCATGCCCTGTTTGATTTTTGTTATTTCAGATTCGGGTACTAAAGTCAGCACCTGGTATTTCCCAGGAGCTTCTACTTCAAGAAGAGGTATCCCGGGATTAGCCATATCGCCCGGGTTTATGAACTTATTGGTCACTACTCCGTTAAAAGGAGCACGAATATCTGCATAAGAAAATTGTGCATTAACTTCATTTTTCATTTGCCTTGCGGCCTCCAGTCTCGCTTCGGCCATATTGTAATGGGCAGCTATATCATCCAGTTCCTTCTGGGAAGCGCTATTTTCCTGAAACAATTCAGTAAATCTTTTCAGGTCTTTTTCCGAATTGTTATAGGCTGCTGTAGCTTCAGCAATTCCGGCATTTACCTGAGCAAGTTTTGCAGACAGATCCATGTTATTTAAACTCAATAGAAGTTGTCCTTTAGTTACCTTATCCCCTATCCTTACATAAATCTTTTCTACATGTCCCATGATTCGGGTACTTAGGTTGGCACTTTTAACAGCTTCTATCTTTCCGCTTGTAGAAATCATTGTTGGACCATCAATCTCACCAACCTTTCTTACCGTTACCGGGATAACAAGCTCATTTGCCTGTTGCTCCTTATTCTCCTTAATACCACAACTCCAGACAAGAAGTATCAGAAGTATGACGTATAATTTTTGCATGTTTTGGTTTTTATTCTTCATTATTTAATTATTCTTTTGTTAAAAATTCCATGTAGGCCACAGCAGAATTGTGCTGAAAAATGGTAAAGTAATATTCCAGCTGTTTCTGAACATATTGCGTTTCCGCTAGAAGCAGATCCGTCGTTTTTTCCAAACCCTGTGCAAAACGATTGCTGCGAATTCTGAGCGCTTCTTTGGATTGATTTAAAGCCAGGGTGGTAAGCTTCAGATTATTTTTGGTGTCCTGAAGCATACGATTTGCTTTATTCAGCTCAAGCTGACTTTCCGATTTGTATTGCTCTAGTTCCAATTTGGCTTTTTCGAACTCTGCTTTGCTTTTATGGGCTTTACCAAAACGCCTGGTCCCATTCAGGATGTCCCAGCTCAATTCTGCACCAAACAGATAGCCACTGGCGCTTCCCCTAAACACCTGTTCATCATGTAATTCGTAGGTCCCAAATGCATTCAGCTTTGGTAAAAAACTCATTTTATCTGACCTATATGTTTGATAATAGGCCTCTTTAGCTGATTCCATTGCCAAAATATCTTTTCTATTCTCTGACACATTTTCCAAAGAAAATTGGTTTGCAAAAACCTTAAGTGAATCGGCAGGGGTCATTATCTGATAGGAGGAGTCATTCATCATAACCGACAAGTAATTGGAGGCATTTTGAATATTACTTTTTGCATATTGCAGTTGATTATCAATTTCTGTTACTCGAACTTCCACCGCGAGTACATCAGATCTTTGTAGGTATCCCTGTTTGAAACTATTGTCGGCCAGCCTTTTGTTTTCCAATGCAGCCACTTTTGTTTGTTCCAAAACTTCTACTGTTTTATATGCCAGCTGTAACTGCATATATGCTTTTTCAACCTCCAGCTTAAGGTAATCCCTTGTACGCCCGGATTGATATTCCGAGGCCGTCAGTTTGGCTTTTGCTGCTTTGCGCCGGTAGAAACCATCAAAATTCAACAGGGGTTGCTGAATTTCAAAACGTGTCGCATAATCTTCAATTTGACTTGGATTATTAAGGCGGTCCGGATTAAAATCGGCTTGTGTTACAATTTGCTGATTTAATTTAACGCCAAAAGCCATCAACGGATTGGTAGTGGCTATGCCAGTATGTGATAGACTAATATTAGGCAATAGTACGGCATTGGTTTGCCTAAAATCACCTTCAGCAGCCATAACATTCTTTTCTGTGATTTTTAAGGTTGTATTGTACTCCATTACCCTGTTCATTACCTCCCCCTTGGTAATCAGTACGCCTTTTTGCGCATTTATAAAAAAGACGTTTAACATGATCAGTATTTGTATTGCATTCTTCATGTACTAATTAATTTGAAGCAAAATTAGACTAAGAAGAAAGTGCAGATGGTAACCAATGTTACCAAAATCGGGTAACTAATGTTACAGAATATGAAAGCAGGATTGTATATAACAGGAAACAGTATACACCTAGTTTCTGATATTGCAGACCGCTAGCCAATTATGGTTAGATGCGCATAAAAAGAAATTAAAGTTTGGTCCCGTAGGAAAGATCCCCGGCATCGCCTAATCCCGGGATTATATATCCTTTTCCGGTCAATTCATCATCAATGGCAGCGATCCACAGATGAGTATTTTCAGGGAAAACACTTTTTACATACTCTATCCCCGCAGCAGAACCAATTACAGAAATTATATGTATCTGCTTGGGTTGTCCATGGTTTTTTAAGGCGTTTAATACATTCTCCAAGGTCTTTCCGGTTGCAAGCATAGGATCTGTTAATATGAGTGTTTTACCTCCCAATGCCGGAGCTGCAAAATATTTAACGATTACATCAAAGTCGTTACCCCCGTCCGGATGATGTCTGTAGGCTGAAATAAAAGCGTTCTCAGCCTTGTCAAAATAATTCAATAGTCCCCGGTGTAATGGTAATCCTGCCCTTAGAACAGAACATAGTACAAGATTATTTAAGGGTAAGGCCATGGCTTTATGACCAAAAGGTGTTTGCACGGTATTTACCTTATAATTTAGGGTTTTACTTAATTCATAACATAGAATCTCCCCAATTCGCTCAATATTCCTGCGAAAACGCATGGAATCTTTTTGAATATTTATATCCCTGAGTTCAGCAACAAATTGATTTAACAAGGAGTTTTCAGCTCCAAAATTATGAATGATCATAAATTAAATTTTGGACGGAATCTGATCCGTTTGATCCTTTCTGAGAGAAAGTCCATTCTCATTACCTAGGATAATTATGTTGATTTTAAATATAATAAAAAATGAGCTTACAGTTCGCTTTACTCAAGAGGTTTAATGTTTTATAAAAATTGGACTGCATTTATAGTACCGGCAGTTCCCCCTCCAATTGTCAGAATTTGCAGATGATATTTCATTTTCATAATGTTTTATGATTTACTAAATATAATTGGCAAGCATTTGAAGCACAGTAACATTTGTTACAAGGACTTTACTAAATAAATTCTTAATTTAGAATCTTTGGAAATAAATAGAATAATGAAAAGACGAAACTTCGTTAAAAAGGCCACTATAGGAACCATCGCCTCCGTAATAGGCGCTGATATTGTATTTGGTTCTGTTATGCCGAAAGGGTATCAGCCTTTAGCTATGCAGGACCCGGACCCTTTCAAAATGTTCGACAAGGATAAAGGAATGGTGGTGTTAAATGACAAGCCATGGAATATTGAAGCAAAGGCTCACCTTTTGGATGATAAAATAACGCCTAATAAGTTCATGTTTATCCGTAACAATGGATTAATTCCTGAAAATATAGATGCTAACAAATGGACCTTAACATTTGATGGAGAGTCAGTTAGGCAAGAGAAAACATATACCCTCGCAGAATTAAAATCAAAATTTCCACAGTTTACCTACCAATTAACCCTGGAATGTGGGGGCAATGGCAGAAGTGAATTCGACCCACCCGCAAAGGGAAATCAATGGACAGTTGGGGCCGTTTCCTGTGCCAGCTGGACAGGAATCAGACTAAAAGACGTCTTGGAAGATGTTGGAATAAAAGAGGATGCAGTTTACATTGGTTATCATGCTGCGGATGTACATTTAAGCAGAGATCCCGGGAAAGAGCCCATTTCCCGTGGTGCTCCGATGGTAAAGGCACTGCAGGAGGAAACTTTACTTGCTTTTAAAATGAACAACAAAGATATTCCAATTGCCCATGGTTACCCTTTAAGGCTGATTGCCGGGGGCTGGCCGGCTTCAGTTTCCGGGAAATGGATAAATAGAATCAGTATTCGAAATAAGGTACATGATGGCACCAAAATGACCGGAACAGCGTACAGAGTACCCTGTAATCCTGTAGCGCCAGGCGAAAGGTTAAAGATGAGGATATGTGTATTATAGAATCTATGCCCGTAAAATCTTTAATCACCTATCCCAAAACCGGAGCTATGATTAGTAAGGGCAAAAAATTGGACATCCGCGGACATGCCTGGGCCGGAGAACTTGAAGTAGTTCAAATGGAATATTCCATAGATTTTGGTTCCACCTGGCAGACCTGTCCTATTGACCAACCGGCAAATAGATTGGCATGGCAAAATTTTAATGCTTCAATAGACTTTCCTAAGGAAGGTTATTATGAAGTGTGGGCTCGGGCAACGGATTCCCATGGTGTAAGTCAACCCATGCTTTTACCAGGCTGGAACCCCAAGGGTTACCTGAATAACGCATGCCATAGAATTGCAGTAAAGGTTACATAAATGCAGGAGGACTATAAGTTTAAACAACAGGTAAAAGCCATCTACAGACTTATGGGGGGGCTATTTGGCTTATTCATAGTGGCCGCACTAGGAATCCTGTTCTTATTGTCTAACCCGGATTGGACGAGGAAAAAAGCGACGGAAGTTGAGCCTGAATATGTCACTATCCAGGAATCAGATGATTTTGACAAGATTGAAAATGGCGTACATGTACGAACCGGGCTAATAGAAGCCGACGGATTAATGACAGTGGTGAATAATTGTACAAATTGTCATTCTGCAAAACTGGTCACCCAAAACAGAATGAATGAGGAGCGGTGGATAGCAACTATAAGATGGATGCAGGAAACCCAAAATTTATGGGATCTGGGAGGTAATGAAGCAATAATTGTAAACTATCTGGTAACCAATTATCCCCCTAAGAATAAAGGAAGACGCGAAATATTATCAGATATTGAATGGTATGAGCTCAAGGATTAGTATATATGTGGCTTTGTTTGTTTTGCTTCTATCCTGCAAGGGAATCAATGAAAAACCGAGGCTTGTCATTTCAGATTATGCCTCAACAGAACATCTTATAGAGGCTGAAGAATTAATAACCATTATTGAAGAAAAGAATATAAAAATAGTTGATTTCAGAAATCCGGAGAATTATAACCAAGGTCATATTTATGGCGCTTTAAATATATGGCGGACGGATGTTTCTGATAGTTCATTTCCATACATTGGAATGCGAGCCGCTAAGAAAAATATTGAACTTCTTTTTAGCGAATTAGGAATAGATAATAATGATCTTATTGTGGTCTATGATGATAAGGGCTCACCGGATGCTATGCGTTTATGGTGTTTATTAAAAAACTATGATTTTAATTCAGTGAAAATATTAAATGGTGGTTTAAAGAGCTGGTTAGGCGCTGGTGGACAACTTACTACAGAGCCCTTCTCATTTGCGCCTACCGAATTTTATCTTCCCGAAAAAAGCGATGAAAATTTATGGATTGATAAAGACGAACTAATGGATCTAATAAGCGATGAGAGCAAAAATGTTAACATCATTGATACCCGTAGCTCTCAAGAATACAAAGGAAACCATATAAAAAAAGGAACCTTAAAAGGAGGGAGAATACCAACAAGCATTCATATAGATTGGGCTGAAGCGGTTGATCTCGATGGTAGTAAAAAGTTCAGGTCCATTGAGGAATTGCAAAGGATTTACAAGGGTTTGGAAATGAGTGTAAATGATACTGTTATTGTTTATTGTCATACCGGTTACAGATCATCTTTGACTACCTTTGTATTAAGAGAATTAATGGGATTTGAAAATGTCTGGAACTATGATGGATCCTGGGTGGAATGGAGTTATTTTGACGAATTACCTTATGAAAAAGATAGTATAATATTATAAAATCAAATAATTATGGAAAAATATATTGACGCTTTTGTTTCGGCTTTTTCAGGGAGTTTAAATTGGACCTGGAAGTCTATTATTTTTGATGTCCCATGGTATACAAACTATTTTTGGGGCCTGGTAGTAATTTCATTAGCAGTTTGGATTCTGGAAATTCTTTTTCCCTGGCGGAAGGACCAATCTATTTTTAGAAAAGACTTTTGGCTGGATGCTTTTTATATGTTCTTTAATTTTTTCATGTTCGCCATTGCCATTAGCGGATTCTATAATTTATTAGAAGCATTATTCAGCGATATTGGAATTACATCTAAAAGTCTTGCTATAGTAGATATTTCCTCATATCCCATGTGGTTACAATTACTTTTGTTTTTTATTGTTTTAGATTTTGTGCAATGGTTTACTCATATCCTGCTTCACAAGTATCATTTCTTATGGAATTTTCACAAAGTGCATCATTCTGTGAAGGAAATGGGGTTTGCCGCCCATCTGCGCTATCATTGGATGGAGAATATCTTATACAAACCTCTAAAAGTTTTCGGCGTAATGATTTTGGGTGGATTTGAACCAGAACATGCATATGTGGTACATTTTCTGGCTATTGCTATTGGTCATTTAAATCATTCAAATATTAAAATTACCTATGGCCCGCTGAAGTATATTTTCAATAATCCGGTCATGCATCTTTACCATCATGTAAAGGCTTTACCTGAAGGGAAATATGGTATTAATTTTGGAATCAGTTTAAGTCTCTGGGATTATATTTTTAAAACTAACTATGTTCCGGAAGACAGCGGAACGATAGAACTTGGTTTCCCCGGAGATGAAAAATTTCCACATGATTTTGTGCATCAGGAATTATATGGCTTTGGGAAACCTAAGGATGGATAATAAGTAAAATATGATTTAGTTATTTTCTTTAAAACTTATGGCCCAGATTCCTCTGACCTCCTTGTCCCGGTAATCCCGGGCCATATCTTCCGGATAAAGTTTATCAAGTACAGCTAGTGTAGAAATTGTGATCTGTTCTTTTGGTATTCCATGACATTGAAGGCACATGGCATTCGTTGTAATGGGATAATAGAATTTTACTTTTCCATTCGCTACATCCAGAATTGGTTCTAACTGCTCACCATTTGCAAGCTTTGATTTAAAGTTGGTTATATAGCTCAACTCTTTTGCGTTAGCTTTATTTAAAGGATTTCGGGGTTTATCAGTAACACGCCTTATTGTAGCCCCATAAGCTAAAGATATACTGTCTGTTAGCGGAAGGGCGCTAATATTACAATATTTAACTGCGCCATCCGGACCTTTTTCAGTAATAGCCTGCACTAATTTTTTACCTAATGTACCCTTTGCCCCAGCCGCATACTTCTCTCCTAACTTCTTATATTTTTCAAGGGTGTCTACGGATACTTTTCCCGTATGATTACACTGTCCCTTACCGTTGCCCATACAATTACCGGAACATTCCCCCATTCCCTTTCTTTTCCCCATTCCTTTTCCTTTCCCCTGGCCCTTGCCCTCATGGGCTTGAAACCAATCTGGTGTATCTATATCATTATCATATAGATATTCCGCAATTTGTGTAATTGTCTCATCAGGAAACGACTGATACGGCATTATTCCAAATTTTCTTAAGGCCCCGGGCATTCTGGAATTTTTCTCACTGGGATTTTTCACCCAGTACATAATGTCCTTAACAAATTGGTCTCTGGAAGTTGTTGCTTTGAGATAGTGTTTCTTAACTGCGATCATTGGGGGAGCTATCATTTCGTTCTGTGCAGTCTTAGGGTTATGACAGGTATAGCATTCTTTTTCCAATAATTCTTTTCCCGGATGAGTGCTATCTGTCACTAGTACACTTGGAGAATTCTCATTAATGACCTGAAGGCTGGTTTTGGGCGTTTCCTTACATG
>Ga0265306_10000578_pt1 | contig 17632 bp, 15 predicted proteins | sample Helome_3_FD_192493 | JGI IMG/M metagenome (GOLD analysis project Ga0265306, IMG submission 192493) | Marine sediment microbial communities from subtidal zone of North Sea - Hel_20160420 (Illumina Assembly) | ecosystem: Environmental > Aquatic > Marine > Subtidal zone > Sediment ...
CCGCGACCAACCCTGAAGCTGGCTGGTAAGGAACGGGATTAGGGTTGTGCCCGCTTTGACCGTTAGTCTGTCTGACATGGGCGATCAGCTTGAGTCATGCCCTCAGTATAGGGCGAATCCGGATTATGAGCAGTCATTCAAAACATTCGCGAAGACTGCTAATGGAAGATATCTGAACTCAGCGGCCAACAGAGTAAAGCCTGGCTTACTTCCGCTGTCCGCTCAGAAGCAGAACTCAGCCCACTTTGCCTATCGATCTCCGATCCCATCATCACGGCTAACTGGAACGCGGCATCGGGCCAGAAGTGGCTGGTACCGCTCGGTGGCGGCTTTGGCCGGGCAGTTTCCAAGGGTCCCGTTCCTGTCAATGTCTCGTTACAGCTGTACTGGAATGCCATTAGACCGGACGGTGCACCTGATTGGCTCGTGCGGGTCGGTGTGACCTTTCCATTTCAGGTCCCGGAACAGAGACGTCCTAGTTACTGAACGTGTATGAGGCCGAAATCCGAACTATGTTTTTGGCTGCGGCGCCCTGCCAGTTTTTGTAAATCACGTTGGTACGGTACTCACCGTACATATTCCAGGTACCGCCTTTTTTATCCTTGATGGTTTTTCCAAGACGTATCCCAAGGGGTACCAGCCAATTATTTTTCTGCCAATTATATGCAATCGCTGATTCCCCGTTGCTGAGATACCAGCCATCACTAAGTTGATAGACAGCAATAGGCTGCAAGGCAAACGGAGAGGCCAGCGCTTTATTGCTGTTCGGATCTGTCTTACCCCACACCTGGCGGACCAGAACACCCCACATCAACCGGCCTTCCAGGCTGTTCTCAAGAACAACCCCGGCCAAACCATAGCGCCAGACGTTTGCTCCAAATTGCTTCTCGTCAGCCGGGAGGTTTAATGCCGGCCCGATGCCGATCTTGCCGGTTGCCCAGGTTTTAGGGATAAACAGGGAAATGAACTCTGCATTGCCGGATCCACTGGTACCACCGGCTGCTCTAACATTGGCAAAGGAGAATCGGTTAATGATGGGCCATGGAGAGCCGAGTGTACCGGCGGCCATAGGTATCACGATTCTCGAATTGAAGTTATTGTCATTACCGGCCGGCCGGGTTTGCCCTGGTGCGATTTCATCCTCATGCCAATCAAAAAATTCCCATCCAAACGATACTGAGATAGCTGCCGCCGTCGGGTCATTGGTATTGACCTCGTCGGTCGTCTCGGCCCCTTCCTCCGTATATTCTGTTTCCTGATTGCTTGTTGCTTCCCTCTGCTGATCCTCAGAGTCAGTTTGCGCGGCCATTGCGCTGCCTGTTGCCGACAGCACCAGTAGCAAGCAGAAAGTGACCGAAAAGTGGCAAATTGGACTGACCAGCTTCAACAATCGCTTTGGATTCAAGTTATTCTTCACTTATCACCCCGGCAAAATTATTAATTTGATTCCGATCCATTGTAGTGTTTTGAATCAGATAACCAAACAACTAATCGATTGATTCCGGACATCCATCACTTTTTGCGTTTCTAAACATGTGTGTCACGGCTTGTTCGTATAAATGACTGCCATCGGCCACAATTGGTCGCTCACCAGCGGCGACCCGCTACTCCGATGGAATTGCAGGATCGTACTTATACTTCGCCGATTTGGTATACACCCTGACTAGGTGAATCTCTTGGTTGTGAGCGATTAACTAGGCAATATGCCGGGTTTTTCTTGACTGGTTGATGGCATTAAACCCCAAGCCGTTTGTTATTCAGAAGATCAAATCCAACACAGCAATCGCCCGCCTGACCTTAAGCGATAGAATCAACCCCGCGACGGATGGCCATCGCGGGGTTTTTTTATGGGAACCATTAGCTGATTTCGATTACGCTAAGCAGTGCTTTTAGCGTCATGAGGATTAAACCGTGTCAATTGGGGCGCGCTCAAGCAAGCTTCCAACTGTAGGACTTCGACTGGGGGTCGATCGCCTGGAGGTACATCGTGCGGCAGTACATCACCTATGGTGAGAACAAATACTCTACTGAATACAGCCTTACTTTTCTTCACAACTAAGAATCTCCAATAAATTGTTATCTGGCTCATTCTACATGTTGCAAAACAGCAGTTAATTTCCTAATATCCAATTTCCGCAAAAAAGTGAGGCCGCACTTGCCCATTGATCTGCAAAAAGCGTTGTCCAAAGGTTCGTTTTCGACACGGGAAACCTCGGAGCGAGACGAATTCTCCGCCCATGTCGGCTGGAAAACGGAATACCTGCAGCTGGAGCCCGGGCAATACAACGCAGAAGTGAACTTCAGCATCCACAGCAATATTCGGCTGGCCTGGAGCGTCAGCAATCTCAAGAGTGCAGCCACGGCCACTCCGCCTGCAAATCACCTGGCGGTTTTTCTGCCGCTTGCCAATCAGCCCCAGATCATATGCCAGGGACGGACAATGCAAAAAAATGAGGTGGCTATCATTTGCCCGAATTCAAAGGTTGTGGCCAGATTCCCCAGGAATCTCGAGATGATCACCCTGACGCTGATCCGGGCCAATCTTAAGCCAAGGATTCGGCGGCTCGTGGAGTCTCCACCCAGGCAATTCACCGATGGTGTGTTCGTAACCAGGGTCCCGCATGACACCCTCAAAGAGCTTGTTCACGTCTGCCAGGTGATGATTGAATACAGAATGCGACCTCATTCGACTGGCCTGGTCAACAGCATCAAGAAGATGGAGCTGAATATCACCGAACTGCTGAGCGAAGCCATTGTTAGCGCAGATCGAACCCCTCCCGCTAAGCGTGCCCTCAAAAACCGATTCACTATATTTCACAAGGCCAGAAAGTACATCAACAGCAGACTGGGTGCGCCCCTGAGCCTCAAGGCGATAGCTGCCGATGCCGGCGTCAGCCCTCGTACGCTTGACTATGCTTTCCGGGACTGCCTGGGCATCACCCCCCTGGCATACATCAAGACGCGTCGGTTGGCCGCAGCACGGCGGTTACTGCTCAACGCCAGTCCCCAGGAAACCCGGGTTCATGACATTGCGGAAGCCTGCGGGTTTAAGCACATGGGCCACTTCGCCCGGGATTACGGTTTACAGTTCTTAGAATTACCTTCGCAAACTTTGACGAAAAAGTCAGTCTGATCTCACTACCAAATTTCTATTGGTCATCATCAAGGACGGGAAGATCTACAAAAACACGCTTCAATAATAGCGGCGTCGGTGAGCGCCAATGTTAATTCTCTGAAGTCCGATACTTGCACAATATATTGAACAGCTTATACTTGTCCCATATTTTGTACATATAGAGGTGTATGTCTATGAGAGTCATCAATTATTCTGACGCTAGAAACCGTCTGAAATCTGTTATAGACCAGGTAGTAAATGACGAGGATTTCGCCATCATTACCCGTCGGGATGCAGACGATGCGGTAGTTATGTCTCTAAATCATTTCAACAGCCTGATGGAAACGGTACACCTTTTGAAGAGCCCGGCGAACGCTGCTCACCTGAGTAAGTCTATAAAGCAGTATCACTCTGGAAAAACTCGGCAGCATGAACTCGTAGATGATTGAGCTTCTGCTCTGGACAAGGGAATCCTGGGCGGATTATATCTATTGGCAGGGTCAGGACAGAAAGACACTAAAACGGATAAATAGACTAATATCAGATACCCAACGAAGCCCATTTGAGGGCATCGGAAAGCCTGAGCCGCTTAAAGAAAATTTATCCGGATTCTGGTCGCGACGAATCGATAGTAGCAACCGTTTAGTCTATGTCGTTAACGATAACCAGCTTACAATTATTTCTTGTAGGTACCGCTATGGGTAATTTGGGCCGGATACCTTTTACATTTGATTGTCTTATCTCACAAGACCACTACGACCTCTGGCAAGCCAAACAAAATGCCCAACTGGACCATGTAAAGCAAGTTGAGTTCGCGGTCGCATAACACCCCCCAATCGAAGGAAAGTGCTACACGCCCGGGGGGTTGGGGGTTTTAATTCTCAGGACTTTCGGCTGTCGGGAACAGCCGAAAAGCGCACACGGACGTCTCGAGCGTGCCCTGAAAATACACACCTTCTGCCCCACCTTGCCCCGGTACAAACTTACCCTTCGCTCAATACCCCCCGCCGAATCTGATCCCGCTCCATCGACTCAAACAGCGCCGTAAAGTTACCTTCCCCAAACCCCTCATCCTTCTTCCGCTGAATAAACTCAAAGAACACCGGCCCGATCACCGTCTCAGAAAAAATCTGCAACAGTAACCGCGGATCATCATTCTCAGTAGAACCATCCAGCAGGATGCCGCGAGCCTGTAACTCATCCACCGGCTCACCATGCCCTGGCAGACGCTCTTCGAGCATCTCGTAGTAGGTCTGTGGTGGTCGCGTCATGAAGGGAACACCCCTTTCTTTCAGCCGGTCCCAGCAGGCCAGCAAGTCGTCACAGATCAGTGCGATGTGCTGGATGCCTTCACCGTTATACTGCATCAGGAACTCTTCGATCTGGCCGGAGCCCGCGGTCGCTTCTTCGTTCAGGGGTATCCGGATTTTCCCGTCCGGCGCCGTCATCGCCTTGGACAACAGGCCGGTGTACTCACCCTTGATATCGAAGTAGCGGATTTCCCGGAAATTGAACAGGCGCTCGTAAAAGCTCGCCCAGTAGTCCATGCGGCCGCGATACACGTTGTGGGTCAGGTGATCGATCAACTGGAAACCGCAGCCTTCGGGATGACGATCCACACCTTCATGGAAGAGGAAATCGATGTCGTAAATGCTCTTGCCGTCTTCATAGCGGTCGATCAGGTAGAGCGGTGCGCCGCCGATACCCTTGATGGCGGGCAGGCGCAGCTCCATCGGGCCTGCCGGGATGTCGATCGGCTGGGCGCCATTCTCCAGCGCCAGGTTATAGGCCTTGTGTGAATCAGCTACCCGGAACGCCATGCCGCAGGCGCAGGGCCCGTGCTCTTCGGCGAAGTAGGAAACATAGTTGCCAGATTCATTATTGATGATGAAATTGATGTCGCCCTGGCGCCACAGGGTGACTTCTTTGGAACGGTGTTTCGCCACTTCAGTGAAGCCCAGCATTTCAAACAGGGGTTCGAGTACGCCGGCCTCAGGTGAGGCAAATTCGACGAACTCGAAACCGTTCAAACCCATCGGGTTTTCATACAGGTCAGCCATAAATTTCTCCAGGTCTTTGTTCTATTCTAATACTTATTCCAGTGGTTCGAAGCGGGCCTGGAAAAACCGCAGGTATTCCGGCTCGTAGTTCATTTTCAAACCCTTGATTTCATTTCTTCTTTCGTAGACCTCGGCGACGGCTTCTACCACCACGTCCATATGTGCCTGGGTGTAGACCCTGCGCGGCAGGGTCAGCCGCACCAGTTCCAGCGGGGGCCGTCGGTTTTGACCGGTCGCCGGGTCCCTGCCGGCAGACACGTTGCCGCGTTCCATGCTGCGGATACCGGCTTCCAGGTAAAGTTCAGCCGCAAGCGTCTGGGCCGGGAACTGGTCCTGGTCCAGGTGCGGCAAAAATGCCTTGGCATCAAGGAAAATGGCGTGCGAACCGATGGGCCGCACGATCGGTACACCGGCCTTGCGCAAGTGTACACCCAGGTAACGCACCTGGCCGATACGCGCATCCTGGTGCTCCTGCATCACGGCTTCTCGCAAACCCAGGGCCATCGCTTCCATATCCCGCCCGGCCAGTCCACCATAAGTATGCAGCCCTTCATAGACCACCACCATGTTTTGGGCCTTTAAAAAGACCTCCCTGTCGTTACAGGCGAAGAAACCGCCAATATTCACCAACAGGTCTTTCTTGGCGCTCATCGTGCAGCCATCGGTCAGGTCACAGATCTCGCGCAGGATTTCAGGGATGGACTTTTCGGCATAGCCCTCTTCCCTGCGCCGGATGAACCAGGCGTTCTCGATCGTGCGGGTCGCATCCAGCATGATCGGAATGTCGTATTGCTTACACCAGGCGTTCAGTTCCTTCAGGTTGGCCATCGAAAACGGCTGCCCTCCGGCCATGTTCACGCAGCCCTCCAGGCTGATGTAAGGAATGTGGTCGGCGCCGACTTCCGCCACCAGCTTGTCCAGCTTGGCGAAATCCACATTACCCTTGAACGGGTGATCACTGGACGGGTCGTGCGCTTCATCCACGATGACGTCGACAAAATTTCCGCCGGCCATTTCCTGATGCAGACGGGTTGTGGTGAAATACATGTTACCCGGCACGTAATCGCCGTCCTTGATCAGGATCTGCGACATCAGGTGCTCCGCGCCGCGGCCCTGGTGGGTGGGCACCAGGTACTTGTAGCCGTAAAATTTCTGCACGGCGTCTTCCAGGTGATAGTAGTTTTCGCTGCCCGCGTAAGCTTCGTCGCCCATCATCAAACCAGCCCATTGCCGGTCGCTCATGGCAGACGTTCCTGAATCGGTCAGCAGGTCTATGTAAACGTCCCGGCTGCGCAAAAGGAAGGTGTTATATCCCGCTTCGCGAATGGCATGTTCACGCTCTTCACGCGTGGTCATCCGCAGCAGTTCAACCATTTTGATCTTGTAGGGTTCGGCCCAGCTATGTCCTGCCTTGTCTTTCATGATGTCACCTATCCACTGTTACATGCGCAGTAAATCTGCGGAATTAATTCTTAAACCATTATCTCCAATATATTGGAGTAATGTGTTTCATTTTCGATCTAAATGGACTATATTTAGAACATATATTTCTATTTTATTACTTATTTGAAACTTATGTTATGCATGAATTGACCCGGCCTGAACGCCGTCTGCTGGACGCAATGCAAAAAGACACCACGCTCAGCCAGATTGACCTGGCTGAACTGTCGGGCAAGTCCCGCACCTCCATCTGGCGTTTAATACGTGAATTCGAGGAAGCCGGCCTGATCGAAGGCAAAGTCGCCCTGCTCAATCCAAAACAACTGGGTTTGCAGATTCACGTGATGCTGTCGGTCAGCATGGTGAAACATTCGGACCGGACCCGGCAGCAGTTTGAAGCGCACGTGCAGTCATTACCGGAAGTGATGGAATGCTATTCCGTTTCAGGCGATCGCGACTATGTCCTGCTGATTCTTTCAAAGGACATGGAATCCTATAACACCTTCCTCAACACACAGATTCTCGATCACCCCAGCGTGCACTCAGCCAGTTCGAGTTTCGCGCTACGCAGGGTCAAGTACACCACCGCCCTGCCTCTTTAGGACACAGACATGAAAACCATTATTGAACCGTTTCGAATCAAATCCGTAGAACCGATCCGCATGACCACACGCGAGGAACGCGAGCAGTACATCCGCGATGCCTATCACAACCTGTTCACCCTGCACTCGGACGATGTGCTGATTGACCTGCTCACAGATTCGGGCACCTCCAGCATGAGCGCCAGGCAATGGGGTGCACTGATGGTGGGCGATGAATCCTATGCCGGCAGCCCGTCTTATTACCGTTTCAAATCTGCGGTGAAAAACCTGATGCCATTCAGGTACCTGATTCCGACCCACCAGGGCCGCGCCGCTGAGAGCATCCTGTTTACATTGGTTGCCAACGAAACCCACTCGATACCGAACAACACGCATTTCGATACGACCCGTGCCAATATTGAATCGCAGGGCGCGGAGGCCGTCGACCTGGTGATTGAAGAGGGCCGTCACCCTGAAACCGAGCACCCGTTCAAGGGCAATATGGACATTGCTGCCCTGGAGCAATTCATCGAACAGCGGGGTGTTGAGAACATCCCGCTGTGCATGCTCACCATCACCAATAACTCCGGCGGCGGCCAACCCGTTTCGATGGAAAACATCCGCCAGACGCGCGAAGTCTGCGATCGCCACGGCTTACCGCTGTTCATCGATGCCTGCCGCTTTGCAGAAAACGCCTGGTTCATCAAAATACGCGAACCCGGTTACCAGGACACACCGGTGGTGGATATTGTCCGGGAAATGTTCTCCTATGCCGACGGCTGCACCATGAGCGCCAAGAAAGACGGCCTGGCCAATATGGGTGGCTGGCTGGCCATGAACAACGAAGAATGGGCCACCGAATGCCGCAACCGGCTGATCCTGACGGAGGGCTTCTCCACTTATGGCGGCCTGTCCGGCCGCGACCTCGAAGCCATTGCAGTCGGACTGGAAGAGGTGGTCGACGAAGACTACCTGAACTACCGGATCGCATCGACCCAGTATGTCGCCTCGCATTTCATGGAAGCGGGCGTGCCCATTATGAGACCCGCCGGTGGCCACGCTGTTTATATCGATGCACGGCAGTTCCTCCCCCATATTCCGCCGTTGGAATACCCCGGCCAGTCACTGGCGGTTGAGCTGTACAAACAGGGCGGTATCCGGGGCTGTGAAATCGGCACCGCGATGTTCGGCCTGCGCCCGGATGGCCAGGAAGAGCCCGCTCACATGGACCTGGTACGTCTTGCAATTCCGCGCAGGGTGTACACCCAGGCACATATGGATTATGTGATCGAAGTGGTGACCGAAGTGTTCGAAAATCGTGAGCAACTGCGCGGCATGAAGTTCGTGCGGCAACCCAAGGCCCTCAGACACTTCACCGGACGGTTCGATTACATTGACAGCTGAAGGCCACTTCACAGTTATTGCGCACCGCGGCGCTTCCGGCTATCTGCCCGAGCACACGCTGGAAGGAGTCGCCATGGCGCATGCGATGGGGGTCGATTACATCGAGCAGGATGTGGTGCTGACCCGCGACAATGTGCTGATCGTGCTGCATGACCTTTACCTGGATGCGGTGACGGATGTGGCTGAAAAATTTCCGGCCAGGCAACGTCCTGACGGACGTCGCTACGCGATGGATTTCACCCTTGAGGAAATCCGCAGCCTGCGGGTCCACGAACGGATCGATGCGGACGGACAGGCCGAGTTTCCCAACCGCTACCCGCACGGAGATACACCATTCCGCATTCCGACCCTGGCGGAGGAAATCACACTCATCCAGGGCCTCAACCGTTCCACCGGCCGGAATGTCGGAGTGTACATTGAACCCAAATCACCCGCCTGGCATGACAACGAAGGCCGCGACCTGGTCCAGGAAGTGATAAAAGTTCTGGATCACTTCGGTTATCGCCGGCGCGAAGACCAGGCCTGCCTGCAGTCGTTCGACACAAAATACCTGGAGTACGCCCGGCACGAACTGCAAAGTGATCTAAAACTTGTACAACTGATCGGTGACAACAGCTGGGGCGAAAGTGCTGTTGATTTTGATTCTCTAATAACCCGACAAGGTCTTGAAAGTATTTCAGAACTAGTTGACGGAATCGGTCCCTGGCTTTTGCAGGTGATGAACTTTTCCGAAGATGGAATTCCTGATATATCAGACTTGACTGCCCTGGCTCACCAACTCGAACTGTTTGTTCACGCCTACACGCTGCGCGCCGATCAGTTGCCTGCTGAAGCGGGAAGTATCGCAAACACCACCCGCTTCCTGGCACAGCAGGTAGGTCTGGATGGGGTTTTTACCGACCATCCGGATCAGGTCATCCGCGCCCTGCGGGGTTAGACTGTCGCGATGGCAAACCGCAAGTCCAGAGTACCTACCACCCGGTTGGGCCGGCTGGCGCGCATTGGTTTCGCCGCCGGGGAACTGGCCGTTGGTGGGGTAGCGGAGGGCATCAAGCGCCTGACCGGTGTTACACCCGAGGATGCGGTCAACGTATTCCTGACCGCGACCAACGCTCAGAGGCTCGCAAAAAGGCTGGCCGGCATGCGCGGCGCCGCCATGAAAATGGGACAGATCATGTCGATGGAGAGCGTCGATATCCTGCCCAAGGAATTCTCCGATGCGCTCGCCATGCTCCGCGATTCCGCCAACACGATGCCCGATTCCCAAATCCGGCGGGTCATGGGGCAGGCTTACGGCAAAGGCTGGGAAGACCTGTTTGTAGATTTCGATTACGAGCCCATCGCTGCCGCCTCCATCGGGCAGGTGCACCGGGTGCGAACCCGCGACGGCCGCGACCTGGCGTTGAAAATCCAGTACCCAGGAGTGGCCAAAAGCATCAACAGCGATGTCGACAACATGGCCCTTTTCCTGCGCATGGCCAATGTCCTGCCGGTTGAGCTGGACGTGTCCGGCATCGTGGCAGAGACCAAGCGCCAGTTGAGGCAGGAGGCCGATTACACCATCGAAGCCAACTACCTGCGCGACTACCATGAACTGGTCCGGGACGACGATCGGTTCATCGTGCCAAAAGTTCACGATGACCTGACCACCCGGCACGTCCTGGCGATGGATTTCGTCGAGGGCGAGCCGCTGGAGACACTGGGCGAGGAAGGTGTTTCCCAGTCATTGCGGGACCGCGTCGGCAAGCGCCTTGAAGAACTGATGTTCCGTGAGCTGTTCGAATTTCGCACCATGCAGACAGACCCGAATTTCGCCAACTACCTGTACCGCCCTGAAGACGGGCGAATCGTATTGCTGGATTTCGGTTCGACGATCACCTTCAAAAAAGAATTCACTGAAAAATATCGAAAAATTTCCCGGGCACTGATCGATGAGGATAAAGGCGCTGTGAGGCACTACGCGGAGCAAATCGGTTACATGAGCCCTGATGACAGCTCCGCCCATGCTGAGCGGTTATTGGACATGATCCGCATGGTCTGCGAACCGATCCGCCAGGACTTATTGTATGACTTTGAAGCCTCGGATATGACGTCCCGCGCCCGGGATGCCGGCCTGGAAATGGCCTGGAAAAGCCGTGGTGAACTCAGAACGCCCCCGCCTGAAACCGTTTTCCTGCACCGTAAACTGGTCGGCTCTTACCTGCTGTGCGCCCGCATCAAGGCCAGGGTCAATGTCCATCGGCTGATTGCCGAACACCTGTAATTCGCTCAGTTTTGCTGCCCCTTCAGCGTCGCCGACGACGGCCGGCCCGGCCTCTTCTTCCGGCGGGTCCGGCGCGTACAGCGCCCGCTTCCGGTGGCGGTGGCAAATCCGGCAGTTTGTCCTGCGATTCCAGGCCAGACATGATCACGGCCCGCATTGCTTCGTCGATGGCCGGGTCGGTCTCGAACGACTGATAGGCTGCCAGTCGCCGTTCAACGTCTGCACAAGCACGTTCAACCAGCGTGGGCCCGGCAGTCTCCTCCGCCGTGTCCCGAGTGGTGCGGTCGATGACCGGATCGGTCAGGTAGAGTTCCTGCGGCCAGTGCTGCAGGGTCTGTTCCGCAGTAATAAGGTGTCCCTCGTTGATCAGGTGATCCACCAGGTGATCACACGGCAGATCATCCAGAATTCTGATCTCGCGGCAAAAATGCAGAGCCTGTCCGCAGACTTCATTATCGAACACGAGTTTAGGCAGGCTGAAAGTCAGCACGAAATCCAGCATGCCGGGACCCGCTACCGAATTGACACCTGCCAGTGCGGCCAGCAAGGCGCTGCTGAACGACTCCCCGCCGGCCTGGGCGTCCAGTTCCTTGCCGTCACTCAGCGCCATATAGGCCTGCGAGGGCAGTCCGAGGTACTTCGCGATGGCCACATAGGCGACATCCAGGTGTTGCGCTTCGATCGCCGCCATCGGCGAACTGGCCGCTTTCATATGGAATGTTGCCGGAGCGCCGCCAAACAGTACCGGGTGCCCCGGGCGCAGAATCTGCGCCATGGTCAGGCCGGTCAGCACATCAACGCAATGGAACACCAGCGCACCCACCAGCGTCACCGGCGCAATCAGCCCCATCAGCGTCACCGGCACAATCTCTACCGGTATGCCGGCATCGACACAGTCCAGCAGGTTCTGACAGGAATCTTCGCCGAAACGGAAATTCCCGGTCGCCGTGATGGTGAAAACCGACATGGGTTTCGCCGCCAGCTCAGCCTCGTCCTGCCGGAACATCTGCAGCAGTTTGATCAGCCTCGGTATGCCGTCTTCGCTGAACGCGCCCGAAGCGACCGGTCTCTTGGAGTTGGTCAGCGACATGTACAGCCGCCAGACATCCGACACTTGCGGCTCGATGTCCTTGTTGGTTGAAAACGCCGTGGCCAGGTAGCCCAGGTTATCGAGCCCGTCCGCCAGGCGGATATACTCAACGAAGTCCGTTGAATCGGCCAGGCGGGTCTCACCGCTGCGGTGGTCCAGTATTTTCAATCCGCTGGAGCCGGGCACGAAATTGACGTTATAGCCCCCCAACTCTGCGTGGGGCAGCCCGTCACGATCGAACAAAGTGAACGATTCCGGCGCCGTTTCGATAGCCCGCTCCACCACATCGTGAGGAAAAAATATCCGTTCACCACTGGCGTCTGCTTTCAATCCGTGGTCCAGCAGCCGTTGCCGCATTTTGGCCCCGCGGATTTCCATTCCTTTTTCCGCCATAATTCGCTTGGCTTCATCCAGAATCCGGACGATCAGTTCTTGACTGAGCACATTTAATGTTGGCCGCATAAATTCATTCCTGTGGTTAAATACCGGAACCATGCAAAACAAGTCGCGAAATCATAACAGCTGGCAGGCTCGGAATACGACTCTCACCCGTATTTTATTGGCTTTTGCTGTGGCGGTGATTTCGTCCTGCGCAACTGCTCCGCCACCGGACTCGGCTGATAATTTCTGGGACGGCTATTCGACGATTGCCGTATCCCCGAACGGCAGGCTGGCCGCCGCAGCGAATCGTCATATCATCGTGCTGTTCGATATCGTGCAGCAGCGGCAGGTCGGCTGGTTCTGGGCCGTGGACTCCAAGGGAAAGAGCTTTACCCTGCCCCGTTCCGGGCTGGGTGACACGCTCGAATTCATGGATGCTCATCACGTGATTACCACCGGCATGGGCGGAATCGCCACGGTCTGGGATGTACGGACCGGGCAAATAATTCAACAGGTAGAAGCGCCCGCCAATGGCGTCGATGCGATCAGCCTGGCCTGGTCGCCTGCTTCCCGTGACCTGGTCATGGGCACTCGCGATGGCAGCATTCTCGCCGTGAGTCTGGAGGGTGAACAACCCGGAGAAACGGAATACCTGCTTTCTCACGTCGGGCGCGTCAACGACCTGGTATTCAGCACCGACGGCAAATACATGGCCTCGGCTGCCCACGATAAAACCGTTGTGATCTGGGACATGGAAACCCGCAAGGAAATCAGTCGTCACGTCACGGAGGGTGATATATCAGACCTGGAGGCCATCAGCTCACGGCGTGAATTGATTATTGCCGGCGATGATGTCGCCATCTGGAAATTCCTGACCGAAGAGGAAGTACTGCAGCTCAATGAACACAAGGCGGTGGGCCAGTGGGTCGGCACAGGCGCCTTGTACGTGCTGCAGGTGGGTCTGATTTTTACCGGCCTGGGCGGCGGGCTTTCCACCCACGACCCGCAAAACTGCGGACGTTTCGTAACAGCCTCTCCTGACGGCAAATTCCTGGTGGATGTCAAACCCGGGCCGATGTCCAACAAGGTCACGGTGCTGGACCTGGAACAGAACATCATCCTTCAGGAAGTCGATGTGAAAACCACGGTGTGTGACCTGGAATTCACCCCGGATGGCTCGCGACTGGTCCTGGTGGGCGACGGCGGGCTCTCACTGGTCGAGACGAAAACCTGGACCGCCCTGCCCATGCAATTGATCGTCGACGGCTTCAGCCATGCCCCGCGCGCCATGCTGGCCCAGCCTGAACAGATGGGGTTGAGTCTCACCGGCTACAGCACGGAAGTAGAGGAATGAAAGGCGTGGCCGCTATAATGGCAGGATCGCAAACATGAACATCATGGATCAACGGCGAACCCTTTGAAAAGCAACTTCCCGGCTACTGCAATTCTCCTCACCTCAGCGCTGCTGTCACTGGCGGCCTGCGACCAGGCTGAAACCACCTACATGGTTGGAACGCTGGAGAGAGACCGCATCGACATCATTGTTGAAAGTAACGAACCGATCCTCAGCATCGCGGCGCAGGACGGCCAGCAAGTGGGCGTTGGAGACCTGATCCTGGAACAGGACCCGGCACGGGCCTCAGCCCGCCTGGCACAGCAAACCGGACTTCGTAACCAGGCTGCTGCGCGGCTTGCAGAACTGCGGCGTGGCCCGCGCGAGGAGTTGATCCGGGAATCGCGCGCCAGGCTCGAATCCAGCCGTGCCGAACAAAAGAATGCGCTGGCCAATTACGAGCGCACCCGGGACATTCATGCCCAGGGCCTGTCCAGCGACTTCAGGCTGGATACGGACCGCACCCGTTCCGAGACTGCAGTGGCCCAGGTGAAAGCCGATTCTGAATCCCTTGAGCGCTTGCTGAACGGCACCACGGTGGAAGAACTGGACCAGGCCGTTGCGGCGCTCGAGACGGGGGAAGCACAAGTGCAGCAGGCGCAACTCGACCTGGACCGAACCCGGATTTTCGCACCGGTTAACGGCGTCGTCGACAAAGTTCTGTTCCGCGTCGGCGAACGACCGGCGCCCGGCACCACCATCGCCGTGATCCTCGACAGTTCCAGGACCTACGCGCGGGTCTACGTGCCGGAACATCTCCGGGCCCGGGTAACACCCGGCACAGCCATCGACGTGCGGGTTGATGGCATCGATGATCACCTTGCCGGAACCGTGCGCTGGGTTTCGTCCGATGCGACGTTCACTCCCTATTTCGCACTGACCGAACATGACCGTTCCCGGCTGAGCTTTCTCGCCGAAATCGATATCCCGGAGGCAGCGGACCTGCCTTCCGGCGTTCCCCTGCAGGCCGATTTCCCCGGCCAGTGAACACCGTTCCCGAGGCTGGCCCGTCTGAGTTCGCAATCCGTGCACGCGGACTGACCAAGGATTTCGGCCACGTGGTGGCGGTCAACAACCTGGACCTGGATATCCCCCGGTCGCGGATTTATGGATTTCTCGGCCCTAACGGTTCCGGCAAATCCACGTCCATCCGAATGCTTTGCGGACTCTTAACGCCCACCCGCGGCGAGATCGAGGTTTTGGGTCTGGAAATACCGAAGCAGGCGGAAGAACTGCGCCGCAAAGTCGGCTATATGACACAAAAATTCTCGCTGTTCGAAGACCTGACCGTCTCCGAAAACCTGAACTTCATGGCCAATATCTACACCCTGCCAAGGGCGCTGCGGAAAGCGCGCATTCCCGAATCCGTTGAGCGATATGAACTGGGACGGCTGCTGAAGCAGCGGGCGGGAACACTCAGTGGCGGACAGAAGCAACGGCTGGCCCTGGCCGCCGCCACGCTTCATCAGCCTGAACTGCTGTTTCTCGATGAGCCCACATCCGCGGTGGATCCTGAAAACCGCAGGGCTTTCTGGGAAGGCCTGTTCGACCTGGTCGACGAAGGGACGACTATCCTTGTGTCCACCCATTACATGGACGAAGCGGAGCGCTGCCACGCTCTGGCCATCCTGGACCTCGGCGCGCTGGTTGCCTCCGGCAGCCCCGATGAACTTTCAGATCGTATCGATGCGACGGTGCTGGTGATCGAGTCGCCGGAAACAAGAAAAACCAGCCGCTTTCTGGACCAGCAGGCATTCGTGCACAGTACCGCCCAGATCGGCAATACGCTGCGTGTCATGGTCGACCAGGATCTGCCGACACCCGCTGAGCATACAGCCCGCATCATCAGGGAAGCAGGCCTGCCGTTGAATGGCTGCTCGCAGGTGCGACCCAGCCTGGAAGACGTGTTCGTCGCCGCTACCCAGGCCCGCAAAGCAACCAGAGACCAGGCCGCATGAATTCGCTGCAGCGAATATTCGCGATTATCGTCAAGGAGCTTCGACAGCTCTCACGCGACCGGCTGACCTTTGGCATGATCATCGGCATCCCAACCCTGCAATTACTGCTGTTCGGCTATGCCATCAACATGGATGTGCGCCACCTTTCGGCAGGCGTCGCCGACCTGTCAAATACCGCGGCTTCACGCCAGGTGGTCCAGGACATGGCACAGACCCAGGTCTTCGATATCAATTACCAGGCGGCCGATGTTTTTGAGCTGGAGTCCCTGATGCGGCAGGGCAAGATCGTGGTAGGCGTTTACATACCGGCGGACTACGAAAGGAGACTGCAGCAGCCAGAGCGCTCGGCCATCCAGTTGCTGGTCGATGGCTCGGACACGGTGGTCCAGGGTGCCGCGGCCAGTATCGCCCGGTCAGCCCGAACCTCGCCGTTCACAGACCAGCCGCCTACGATGGAAATGCGCACCTACTACAACCCTGAGCGACGATCTCCGGTCAACACGGTTCCCGGCCTGATCGGCGTCATCCTGACGATGACCATGACGCTGTTCACCGCGGTGGCGATCGTGCGGGAACGCGAACGTGGCAATCTCGAACTGCTGATCACAACACCGGTCCGCTCCGCCGAACTGATGCTGGCGAAGATCCTGCCCTACGTGGTGATCGGGCTCATCCAGGTCACGCTGGTGCTGGTGCTCGGCGTGTTACTGTTCAAAGTGCCCTTGCGGGGTGCATTGATCGACGTTTACTGGGTCAGCCTGGCCTTCATCATCGCCAACCTGGCGCTGGGGCTGGTGGTCTCCACCATCGCACAGACGCAATTCCAGGCCATGCAGATGACCTTTTTCATTCTGCTGCCATCCATCCTGCTGTCGGGCTTCATGTTTCCCTTCGATGGCATGCCCCAGGCGGCTCAGTGGCTGGCGGAAATCCTGCCGATGACACACTTCATGCGGTTGATTCGCGGCGTGGTTCTCAGGGGAGCGAGCCTTTCCGAACTGTCCTCCGAAATGGCCTTTATGTGGGGTTTTATTTTTGTCGCAATGACCATCGCGATCCTGCGCTTCAACAAGCGGCTGGACTGAGCCGATTCAGCCCTCGAGCTCGATGTCCACCATCAGCTCATTGGCCAGTTCTTCCAAATCATGCTGGAGCACTTCCAGGTCCGCTTCCAGCGGCACAAAAATACGCGCATGGGCCATGAACATGCTTTCACCCGACATGGATGCGCTTTGCACGGTGGTTTCCAGTTCCTGCACGTTAACATCGTGTTTCGCCAATACTTCGGTGATTTCACGGACGATACGCGGCCGGTCCTGGCCGACCAGGTCGATGGTATATTCACGCGTGGTGTCTACTGTTGCAGAGACATGTGAGCGTTGCGCGACAATCTGCAGACCCTCGGTTTCCAGCGCTTCCAGTGAAGAGATAAATGAGGTCACCCGTTGTTCCGGAACCTGCACCAGCAAAATGCCGGCAAATTTACCTGCCAGGCACATCATGCTGCTCTCGGTCCAGTTGCCGTCATGGTCAACTATGACTTCAGACAGAGTCCCGACGATACCGGGGTGGTCATCACTGACAACCGTTAACACGATAGAACCACTCATGATTCAAACTCCGGGATGAACGTCAGTGCATCAGCATGGCGGGCAATCGATCCGATAACTGGCCCGGCTCAGCAAAAGACACGTCGTTTCGCTTCAATATCACCAAAACGTTGCCGGCCGGTTTCTAAAACCGGCCGGCAACGCTGTTCAGTTAATTACTTGTCACCCGCGCCCTTGGCGATTGCTTCCATCACGTTATCGAGATTGAAACTGCCAGGCTTTTGGCGTGGCGGGAAGTCGCGAAAACTCTGCAGCCATTCGCCGACATAGGCCCCGGCCGGCGCAAAAGCGAACATATGATCCACCCACCATCTCGGGTAGCCAATGGATTCATCAT
>Ga0265306_10000582_pt1 | contig 17599 bp, 14 predicted proteins | sample Helome_3_FD_192493 | JGI IMG/M metagenome (GOLD analysis project Ga0265306, IMG submission 192493) | Marine sediment microbial communities from subtidal zone of North Sea - Hel_20160420 (Illumina Assembly) | ecosystem: Environmental > Aquatic > Marine > Subtidal zone > Sediment ...
TTGCCGCAAGCGGACGGAAAGGCTGCGGCCAGGTAATGCTTGTCGCCCTGCGGGCTTTCCACTTCCACCAGCAGCATGTGTTCGGCCAGCCAGCCCTCCTGGGAAGCCTGCCAGCTGGCTATTCTCAGCGCGTGGCACTTCTTGCCCAGCAGCGCGTTGCCGCCGTAGCCCGAGCCGAAGCTCTGAATCTGCAGTTCCTGCGGAAAGTGCATGATGAAGCGCTGGTCCGGATCCAGGTCACCGATGGAATGCAGGCCGCGCACAAATTTGCCTTCGTTTTCGATCCTCTCCAGGGCCGCCCTGCCCATGCGGGTCATCAGCTTCATGTTGATCGCCACATAGGGGCTGTCAGTCAGCTCCACGCCGCAACGCGAGTAGGGGGAGTCGATGGGGCCCATGCAATACGGGATGACGTACATGGTCCGGCCCTTCATGCAGCCGTCGAACAGTGCGTCCATCTGGGTATGAGCTTCGCTGGGGTGCATCCAGTTGTTGTTCGGTCCGCTGTCACCGGCGTGCTCGGTGCAGACAAAGGTCAGGTGCTCAACCCGGGCGACGTCCCTTGGGTCTGACCGGTGCAGGTAACAATTTGGATGCGTGTCCTGGTTCAGTTCGATCAGGTCTCCAGTCTCCAGCATTTGCTCGACCAGGCCGCGATACTCGCCTTCACTGCCGTCACACCAGGCAACTCGCTCCGGTTGCGTCAGTTTGGCTACGTCATCGATCCACTGCTGGAGCGCCTGATTGCTCGTCGTCATAGGAATCCTCGGCTGAACTGCTGTGTTGTCTGCTGGCCTGGAATGAGAAACTCCGCTGCTTCTGATGGTTTTCAGCGGAACCCGCGTGGCCGTTCTGCGTATTATACAGATGGCGCGTAGTGGGTCAGCCGCTGCGTGCTCCCTGTCAACCCGAAACTGGCGCTCACCCGGGCGACCGTGACGGTGTCTGAGGACTGGAGAGTGGACACGCTTGCAGCAAGCCCCGCGGCGGACCCGGCGGCCGGTCTCGAGTCTTTATTCGGGGTCGGCGGGCCCCTGGCGGACTGCCTCGACAACTTCGCACCGCGGCCGGAGCAGCTCGCGATGGCCGAGGCCGTGGCTGCCGCCATCCGCGAATCCCGGCACGTCGTCGTCGAGGCCGGCACCGGCACCGGCAAGACCCTGGCCTACCTCGTGCCCCTGCTGCTCGCCGGGCAGCGCGGCATCGTGTCTACCGGTACGCGCACGCTGCAGGACCAGCTGTTCCACCGCGACCTGCCCATGCTCGGCAAGGCGCTGGGACGCCCGGCGCGGGTCCGCCTGCTGAAAGGCCGGTCGAACTACCTGTGCCATTACCGCCTGGACCAGTTGGCCGGGGGTGACCTGCCGGCGCAGCTTGGCGGCGCGGTGCTCCGGCGGGTTCAGACCTGGGCCCGGCAGACAGAATCCGGAGACGTTGCCGAACTAACGGGTTTCCCCGAGGCTTCGCCCCTGTGGCCGAGGATCACGTCCACGGCCGATAACTGTCTTGGCAGCCGTTGCCCGTTTCTGAATCAGTGCCACGTTGCCACGGCACGGCAGGCGGCCCGCGACGCAGATATCGTGGTGGTCAATCATCATCTGCTGATGGCCGATCTGACCATGAAGGATGAAGGCTTCGGGCAGCTGCTGCCCGGTGCCGATGCCGTGGTCGTTGACGAGGCCCATCACTTCCCCGACGTGGCCCAGGGATTTCTGAACCTGAGCCTGGGCTCCGGGCAGTTACTGGACCTGGATGGTGACGTGCGTGAGGAGGCCCTCGCGGCCGGCGCCTGGAGTGCTGACCTCGGCGCGGTGGTGGATCAGCTGGATACGGCGACGCGCTCGGCGCGCGCGGGTCTCGGGGCCAAGGCGACGGAGCTCGACTGGGATGCCGCCGGCGCTGATTTCCACGCAGCATTGCAGGCGGTGACGGACGATCTCGAGGCGCTGGCCGAAGAACTGGCGCCGCTGACGGAATACAGCAACGGTCTGGGCCGGTGCCGTGAACGGGCCGCCGGGCTCGCCTCAGCGGCCAGGCGCCTGCTCGATGCGCCCGGCGACGAGTACGTGCGCTGGATTCGTGTGACGGCGCGCGGCTTCATCGTGAATGCGACCCCGCTGGATGCATCGGGCCAGATACAAGCGCTGCTGGAGTCCCAGGCCTCGACCTGGATCTTTACGTCCGCGACGCTGGCCGTGGGGGATGATTTCTCGCACTTCAGAAACCGGCTGGGCCTGGCAGACGTTGCCACTCGACAGGTGCAGAGCCCCTTCGACTTCGGCCGGATCGCCCGGTTGTATTTGCCCGGCAACCTGCCGGATCCTGCGCAAGCTGATTATACGGACCACGTCATCGAAGCGGCCTTGCCAGTTCTCGCGGCGAGTTGTGGCCGCGCCTTCTTGCTGTTCACCAGCCATCGTGCGCTGCGCCGCGCGGCTGCCGGGATCCGGGACCAGGTGCACTTCCCTTACCCGCTGCTCGTTCAGGGCGAGGCGCCACGCTCCCGCCTGCTGGACGACTTTGCCCGCCTCGACAACCCCGTGTTGCTCGGCACCGCGACGTTCTGGGAAGGTGTGGATATTCGCGGCCCCGGCCTGGTGCTGGTGGTGATAGACCGGCTGCCTTTCGCGTCGCCGGGTGACCCGTTGCTTGCCGCGCGATTGCAGGCTATCCGCAACGCCGGTGGCAATCCCTTTCGCGATTACCAGCTGCCGCAGGCGGTGCTGAGCCTGAAGCAGGGCGTCGGGCGGTTAATTCGGGACTACAGCGACTACGGCGTCGTCATGCTCTGCGACCCGCGTGTGCAGACCAAGTCTTACGGTCGGGTATTTCTGCGCAGCCTGCCGCCCATGCCGGTGATTCGGGAACTCACCGACGTGGTCGAGTTCTTCGCGGCCCACGAGGCGGACTCGTGAACCTTTCCGGGTTCCGCTGCCTGGCCATAGACACGGCCAGCGATGCGCCGAACGTTGCGGCCTGCCAGGGCAATACCTTGGCGGTTCGCGATGTCGATGACGGCGGGCGCACGGAGCAGCTCTATCGCTATGTGGACGAGGTGCTGGCAGAGACCGGCCTGGACTTGTCCGCCCTCGACTGCATCGCCGTGGGTCGGGGCCCGGGCAGTTTCACGGGCTTGCGGGTGGGCATGGCAGCCGCGCAGGCGCTGGCCTTTGGCGCATCGCTGCCGGTCTGCGCCATCTCGAGCCTCGCGGTGCTGGGTTTTGGCGCTGCGCGACGCGCGGGGGCCGACTGCGTTGTGGCGGCCCTCGATGCACGCATGGGCGAGGTATACGCGGGCGCGTACCGGCTGCAGGCTGAGCATCTGGAGACTCTGGAGCGCGACTGCGTGACGTCGCCCGCTGGCCTGACGATCTCTGGCGGCGGGCGTTTCCTGGCAGCGGGACCGGGGTGGGCCATCTATCCAGAGCTGGCAGCGCGCTTTTCCGCCCGGGTCCAGGCCGTCGACTCGGCGGCACGGCCGCGCGCGGCCGATCTGCTGGTGCTGGCCCGGGCGGCCTTTGGCCGCGGTGAGATGGTGCCCCCCGCAGAGGCGCTGCCCGTGTACCTTCGAGATCGCGTCACCGGTTGACGCGGCCGTGATGCCGGTACTCGCAACGCCGTGCGCGCGGACTACAATTTGCCCATGAAACTGCTAATGAATCCACGGGCCGCCAACCTGCTCGGCGCGCTGGTCTGCGCCAGCATGATGGGCTTTGCCCTGTTCGCGCAGTACGGCCTCGATCTGGAGCCGTGCCCGTTATGCGTATTGCAGCGCGTTGCAGTCATCACGATGGGCGTGATCTTCGCGGTGGCTGCCCTGCATCGGCCGGGGCGTGTCGGCAGCTTTATCTACGGCGGGCTGGTGGCTGTTGCGGCTGGCGCAGGTGCTGGCGTTGCCGGGCGCCAGGTCTGGCTGCAAACCCTGCCGAAGGACCAGGTGCCCGCCTGCGGGCCCGGGCTCGATTTCATGCTGGACACCTTCGGCCTGGGCGAAGTTCTGCAGATGGTGTTGTCCGGCTCCGGCGAGTGCGCCGATGTCGCCTGGCGATTCCTCGGTTTGAGCATGCCCGCGTGGGTGCTCTTGTGGTGCGTGGCGCTGGGGTTCTTCGCGCTGTGGGCCAACTGGCGGCACCCCGGCGCCACCGCCGCTTAGCCGAGCATCGCTGTCAGGATGCGACTGTAGACTTCGCGCAGCGGCTCGATGTCGGCCACCGGTATCTGTTCGTTGGCCTTGTGAATGGTCCGGTTCACGGGCCCGAACTCCACCACGTGGGTGCCCGCCGGTGCGATGAACCGCCCGTCGGATGTACCCCCGCCCGTTGACAGCTCCGGTTCGATGCCCGTGACCTGGTGCACGGCGTCTGCCACGCGGTTGACCAGTGTGTCTACCGGCGTCAGAAAGGGCTTGCCCGACAGGTGCCAGTCGAGCGTGTATTCCATTTCGTGGGCGTTAAACAGTTCGTGCACCCACGCCTGGAGCTGGTGGTGATCCCAGACCGTGGAGTAGCGGAAATTGAACCGCGCGCGCAGTGACCCGGGAATCACATTGGGCGCGCCCGCGCCCGCTTCCACATGCACGACCTGAAAGCTGGAAGGGGGGAAGAACTCGTTGCCGTCATCGAGATGATGGGCGTAAAGCTGCGCCAGCAAAGGCGCGAAGCTTTGTATCGGGTTGCTTGCCAGCTGCGGGTAGGCCACATGGCCCTGCTGCCCATGCACGGTCAGCATGCCGCTGAGCGAACCGCGCCGGCCGATCCGGACTGTATCGCCGAGCCGGGTGGCGCAGGACGGCTCGCCGATCACGCACCAGTCTATGTGTTCGCCACGTGCCGTCAGCGCGTCCATGACCTTCAGCGTCCCGTCGCGGGCGCGGCCTTCTTCATCGCTGGTGATCAGGAAAGCGATGGAGCCCTTGTGTTTCGGGTTGGCGGCGACAAAATCCGTCACGGCGTCCACCATTGCTGCCAGGCTCGCTTTCATATCGGCTGCGCCGCGGCCGTACAGGATGCCGTCGTCAATTTCCGCGCCGAAGGGATCACGATCCCACTCGTCGAGAGGGCCCACTGGCACCACGTCCGTATGGCCGGCAAAGCAAAGCACCGGCGACTCGCTGCCGCGGCGGGCCCAGAAGTTGGTGACTTCGCCGAAGGGCATGGGCTCGATCCGGAAACCGGCGCGTTCCAGGCGCTCTGCCATCAGCGCCTGGCAGCCGGCATCCTCTGGCGTCACTGACGGCCGCCGGATCAGTTCCCGGGTGAATTCAAGGGTGTCGCTCATGCGTAGCGTTACTAGTCCATGCGCAGCAGTTCGTTGATGCCGACCTTGGCGCGGGTCTTCGCGTCGACCCGCTTGACGATCACGGCACAGTAAAGATCACAGTGGCCGGTCTTCGACGGCAGCGTGCCGGGCACGACCACTGCCCCGGCGGGTACGCGGCCATAGCTAACTTCGTCACGCTCCCGGTCGTAGATGCGGGTGCTCTGGCCGATGAAGACGCCCATCGATACCACGGCGCCGCGCTCGACGATCACGCCTTCGACGATTTCCGAGCGCGCGCCAATGAAGCAGTCGTCTTCGATAATCGTCGGATTGGCCTGCAAGGGTTCCAGAACGCCGCCGATGCCGGCACCGCCGGACAGGTGCACATTGCGGCCGATCTGCGCGCAGCTACCCACGGTGGCCCAGGTATCCACCATCGTGCCGTCGCCGACATAGGCGCCGATGTTCACATAGGACGGCATCAGCACCACCCCCTTGCCAATGTAGGCGCCGCGCCTGACCAGCGCGTGCGGAACCACACGCGCGCCGCCGGCAGCGAAACCGGCCTCGTCCATGCCGGCATACTTCAGCGGCACTTTGTCGTAGAAATTCGTGAAACCCGCCTCCACAGGTACGTTGGGTTCAATGCCGAAAGACAGCAGCACGGCCTTCTTCAGCCACTGGTTGACGACCCACTCACCGTCCCGGGATTCTGCGACACGCGCTTCACCCGAGTCGAGCAAGCCCACGGCCGCTTGCACGGCATCGCGCAATTCCGGTGCTGCTGCGCTCAGGTCCAGGTCCTGTCGCTGTTCGAATGCGGCCTCGATGATCTGCTGCAAGTCTTTCATGATTCTTCCGCTAGGATGGTTGTTCAATCTTGTGTCGACAGCGCGTTGATCAGCGCTGCCCGCAGCTCGTCGCACGCCGTTTCCGACATGGGTTGATGCTCGGCGTTGGTCACATAGAACACGTCTTCGGCTCGCTCGCCGACTGTCGCGATCTTGGCGGTCTGAATCTTGGTGCCATAGTCCCGGAATACGTTTCCGACCACGCTCAGCAATCCAGGATGGTCTGCCGCAACCAGTTCTATCACCGTGCGTCCGTTGCGCTCGTCTGTTGCGAACGAGACCACCGGCTGTGTCGGGAACATGCGGATTTGCCGCGGTGCCCGCCGGCGCACCGCAGGAGAGGATTCCCCTCCGTTCTTGAGCTCTGACTCCAGCCGGCGCATCAGCTGTTGCAGTCTTTCCGGGTCGACAATTGGTCCGCCGTCCGCTTCCAGCGCCACGTAGGTAGACAGGCTCTGTTCGTTGGGTAAGGGGATAATGCGGGCATCGGTGACACTGAGGCCCATTTCGTCGAATACCGCTGTTGCAATTGCGAATGTATAAGTCTTTTGCGGTGTAAACAGGAACACGGCATTGCCGCCGCCGGTGAGTTGCGGGCGCAGATCAACCAGCACGTTGCGGCCCACGTTGGCTGGGTCTGCCAGCATTTGCGTGTGGGCTACGATTTCCTCCGGGTCGCAACGCAGAAAGTAATCGTCACTGAACGCCCGCCAGGTCTCGGCGATGTTGTCATCGTCCATGCCCGCAGCAGCCAGCCGGGCACGCGCCGCCGCGCGTCGCGCCTGCAGCAGTTCATCTTTGTCGATGGGGTTTTCGAGGCCACGCCGGAGCGCTTGCCGCGTCAGTGCCTGCAGTTCTTCAAACAGCTGGGCGCGCCAGGAATTCCACAGCTTCGGATTGGTGCCGCGGACATCAGCAACGGTCAGCAGGTAGAGGCAGTCCAGGTGCTGTTCGTCGCCCAGCATCTGGGCGAAGTCGCGAATCACCTCGGGGTCACTCAAATCCTTCTTCTGTGCGGTCAGCGACAGGGACAGGTGATGACGAACCAGCCACGCCACCAGGCGCGCGTCATAGCGGCTAAGGCCGTGTTCCAGGCAGAAAGCTTCGGCGTCGATGGCGCCAAGTTCTGAATGATCGCCGCCGCGGCCCTTGGCGATGTCGTGGAACAGCGCGGCGAGATAGACGAGCTCCTGGTTCGGCAGCCTTTGCATGAGCTCGGAGCAGCGCGGAAATTCGTTGTCGAACTGGGGCAGGGCGAAACGCCGCAGGTTGCTGACCACGAACAGGGTGTGAGCGTCTACCGTGTAGGCGTGAAAAAGGTCGTACTGCATCCTGCCGACGATGCGACCGAACGCAGGTATGTACTGGCCGAGCACGCCGTAACGATTCATGCGCCGCAGCTCGTGCGTGACGCCGTGCGGTGCGCGGATGATGTCCAGGAACAAGCGATGATTGCGGGGATCCTGGCGGAATTCATCGTCGATCAGGTAAAGATACTGGCGGATCAGAGTGATCGTGGCGGCGCCCACCCCGCGTATATACGGTTGTGACTGAAGCAGCAGAAAGACTTCCAGCAGCGCAGACGGGTAGTCGCGGAATACGACGTCATTGGTGACCTGCAGGAAACCGTTCCTGAGTTCAAAGCGCTCGTTCAGCTGCTGCGGAGGCGCCTGCGGATCCATCAGGATGTTTTCCTGGAAAATCTGCAGCGCCATTTCATTCAGGCGGCTGATCTCGATTACGGTCCGATAGAACCGCTGCATCAGCTGTTCCACGGCGAGCATGTAGGACGCATCTTCATAACCGAAGATCGTTGCCAGCCGCGCCTGGTGGTCGAAGAGCAGGCGATCTTCGCGGCGGCCGGTCAGGCAATGCAGGGCGAAGCGAACCCGCCACAGAAACTCCTGACCCTCTTCGAGCAGGCGCAGCTGTGTGTCCGTGAGAAAACCGCGCTGATGCAGCCCGGCCAGGTCCCTGGCGCCGCAATGTCGTCTGCCCACCCAGACAATGTTCTGGATGTCCCGCAGGCCGCCCGGGCCATTCTTGACGTTAGGTTCCAGGTTGTGCGCGGTGTCATCGTACTGGGCATGGCGGGTCGCCTGTTCCCGCAGCTTGGCTTGCAGGAACTCGGGCGCCGCCCACAAGGATTCAGGACCCACGGCCTCGACCATGCGCCTGAACAGGGTCTCGGGCCCCAACAGCAACCGCGATTCCATCAGGGTTGTCGCTACGCCGAGATCCCGCCGGCATTCCGCCTCGCATTCGGCAACGCTGCGTGCGCTGTGACCAAGATCCAGGCCCAGGTCCCACAACAGGGTCAGGAAGCGCGACAGATTATCGCTGGCCTGCTCGTGGGTGCAGCCGTCCAGCAGCACCAGCAGATCGACGTCGGAGGCCGGATGCAGTGCTCCGCGCCCATAGCCCCCCACTGCCACCAGCGCGACGCCGGGCATGCCCTCAGCGGCGGTGCCGGTCCAGGCCGTCATCACGATGCCGTCCATCAGGCGCGCGCGGTCCCGCATCAGCTGCCCGGCCGCTTCCCCCTGGAGGAACCGCTGGGTCAGCGCCGCCGTGGCTCCATTCAGTATGTCCTGCAGGCGCAGGCGATCTGCGCCTGCCGCAGCGAGCGCCTGATCGATGCCCGCCCAGTCGAGATTCTCGCCATTCCTGCCGCAATAGGCCTGGGCCTGCTGGAGTGCTTCCGGGGCCAGGAACGGTGACTGATCGCCCGAAGCCGGCACCTGTATCGCCAGGTTCATGATCGATCTGCCGCGCCGAGGGTCAACACCTCGTAACCCGCTGCGGTGACCAGGATCGTATGTTCCCACTGGGCCGACAGACGGCCGTCCCTGGTCACGACGGTCCAGCCATCGGGCTTCAGTCGGACGTGGCGTTTGCCGGCGTTTACCATGGGTTCGATAGTGAAGGTCATGCCCTGGACCAGCTCGACCCCGGTGCCGGGTCGCCCATAGTGCAGCACCTGCGGATCTTCATGAAACTCGCGGCCAATGCCGTGGCCGCAGTATTCGCGCACGATGCTGGTGTGCTGGGCCTCGGCATAGGTCTGGATCGCATGACCGATATCGCCAAGGCGCAAACCCGGCCGGACCTGGCGGATGCCCAGCCACATGGCTTCATACGCAATGTCCGCCAGCCGCTGCCCGGCTGGTGTGACTTTGCCCACATGAAACATGCGGCTGGTATCACCGTGAAAGCCGTCTTTGATCACGGTGATATCCACGTTCACGACGTCACCGTGCCCGAGACGCCTGGATCCGGGAATTCCATGACAAACCACGTGATTCACGGAGGTGCAGATGGACTTGGGGTAGCCCCGATAGTTGAGTGGCGCCGGAATCGCCTTCTGCACGTCGACGATGTACTCGTGGCAAATGGCATCCAGTTCGTCGGTAGTGACCCCAGGCTTGATGTATTCGCCGATCATGTCCAGCACGTCGGCTGCCAGCCGGCCGGCAACTCGCATCCTGGCCTGTTCTTCCGGGGTCTTGATGCTGATATTCATAAGTGTTTCCGGGGCGGCAGGCCTGATCGGGGGCCGTTGCCGACGGTTCAGGATGCCCCATAGGCCGCTGTGCAGCACATGGTCAACAGACGTCGAGGGACCCCGCGGCTGACCATGGCGCCAGCCGCGGCGGGCGCTGGCGCGTTGTTGCTAAAAACGGTCTATGGTATAAAGCGCGCGCCTTTCAGGCAATTAATCCACACATGTGCCGTCACATTCGGCTGGGTGCCCCGGTTTTACCGGGGTTGCCGACTGGGGTACATGGAGGCTCAACCCGGGAGACAGCATGGACGATATCAGCATGCGCCAGATGCTTGAGGCTGGCGTGCACTTCGGGCATCAGACCCGTTACTGGAACCCGAAGATGGCACCCTTCATCTTCGGGTCGCGAAACAACATCCACATTATCAACCTGGAGCAGACGCTGCCCCTGTTCGGTACGGCGTGCGGCTTCGTGCGCAACATCGTCGCCGGCGGCGGACGGATCCTGTTCGTCGGCACGAAGCGTTCGGCCCGTGAAGCCGTCAGGACCGAGGCCCGGCGTTGCAACATGCCATTTGTCAGCCATCGCTGGCTCGGCGGGATGCTGACCAACTTCAAGACGATTCGCCAGTCCATTAAGCGGCTGGAGAATATCGAGGAGATGGAGGAGAACGGCACCTTCGAGCAGCTGACCAAGAAAGAGGTTTTGAACCTGCGCCGGGAGCAGGAGAAGCTGGAACGTAGCCTCGGCGGCATCAAGGACATGAAGGGGCTGCCGGACGCGCTGTTTGTCATCGACGTGGGCCACGAGAAGATTGCGGTTCACGAAGCCCGCGTGCTGGGCATCCCCGTCGTCGCGGTGGTGGATACGAACTGTTCGCCCGTGCAGGTCGATTACGTGATTCCAGGTAACGACGATGCGATGCGGGCAGCCCAGCTCTACGCCAGAGGCATTGCCGACGCGGCGCTGCAGGGCAAGGAGTCGATTCCGGCCATCCCGGGCGGCGAAGACGAGTTCGTGGAGCTGGACGAAGAGGGTAAGCCTCGCGAGCGGGCTGCCAAACGGGCGCCGGCCCGCAAGACCACGCGCAAGAAGCGGACCAGCGCCAAGCCGGCCGCCAAGACGGCAGCAAAGCCCAAGGCTGATGAGGCCGCAGCGACCGAGGCTGCAGAAGCGCCGGCCGCCGAGGCTCCGGCGACCGGCGATGACGCGCCAGCCACACCCGTTGTGAAGCCGGCAGCGGCCGCTGATACGACGGGCGAGGCCCCGGCCGAACCGGCAGTGGACAGCAAGGACGACAAAGACGAGTCGTGAGCGCACCGGCGCAGGTAAAGGAACAATGGCAATTACAGCAAGTCTGGTAAAGGAACTGCGCGAGCGTACGGGCGCCGGCATGATGGAATGCAAGAAGGCGCTGGTGGAAAGCGACGGCGACCTGGACGGCGCACAGGAACTGTTGCGGAAGAAAGGTCAGGCGAAGGCCGAGAAGAAGGCCGGGCGGATTGCTGCAGAAGGCCGCATTGAACTGGCCGGCGGCGGGGACCATGCCGTGCTGGTCGAGGTCAATTGCGAGACGGATTTCGTGGCCAAGGACGAAAACTTTCTTGCCTTCGCCCGGCAGGCCGCCGAACTTGCTCTGCAAACTGGCACGGATGATGTCAATGCGCTAATGGGGCAGGCGGCGGACGGCGGCACGCTTGAGGATGCGCGCCTGGCCCTCGTGGCGAAAATTGGCGAGAACATCAACGTCCGGCGTCTCAGCGGCGTGAGGCCGTCGGGTTCGATCGGCTCGTACCTGCATGGCACCCGCATTGGCGTCATCGTCGATGTGGAAGGGGGTGACGAAGCCCTGCACAAGGACCTGGCCATGCACATCGCTGCAACCAATCCGCGCTGCGTGTCGGCCGACGATTTGCCGCCGGCCGAAGTCGACAAAGAACGCGCGATCCTGTCGGACCAGGCAGCCCAGGAAGGCAAGCCACCGGAAATTGTTGCAAAAATGGTAGAGGGCCGGCTCAGGAAGTATCTCAACGAGATCACCTTGCTGGGACAGCCTTTTGTTAAGGACCCCGATGTCACCATCGGCCAGTTGCTCGACAGGGAAGGTGCCCGGGTGCATGCTTTCCTGCGCCTTGAAGTTGGCGAAGGTGTGGAAAAGAGGGCCGAGGACTTCGCGGCCGAAGTTCAGGCCACGGTCGAGGCGGCTGGCGGTTGAGCGTCGGACGGCGGGCAACCCTTGTCGATTACGTTAGACTGGCAGAAAACCCCGCCCCGGCGGGGTTATTTTTAGGTAGATCGGAGCAATAGCTGCGTGGATAACCGCCCCTTGCCGTTCCGTCGGATCCTGCTGAAGCTCAGTGGTGAAGCACTGCTGGGCAAAGAAGACTACGGTATTGACCCTGCCGTGTTGTCGCGCATTGCCGAAGAGGTCAAGCAGGTCCTGGCCCTGGGGGTGCAGGTCGGGGTCGTGATCGGCGGCGGCAATATTTTTCGCGGCGCCGGCCTTGCCGGCGCGGGTATGGATCGCGTGACCGGAGACCATATGGGGATGCTGGCCACGGTCATCAATTCCCTGGCCATGCAGGATGCGATGGAGCGGGTTGGAATCTATGCCCGGGTCATGTCTGCCCTGCAGATTCATGAGGTTTGTGAGGACTACATTCGACGGCGTGCGATCCGCCACCTGGAGAAGGGGCGGGTGGTGGTGTTTGCGGCGGGTACGGGCAATCCGTTCTTTACCACGGACACGGCGGCAGCCCTGCGCGCCATCGAGATTAGCGCTGACGTGCTGGTCAAGGCTACGAAGGTTGATGGTGTCTACGACGATGACCCGGTGAAGAACCCGGCGGCAAAACGCTACGATCTGCTGTCTTTCGACAGGGTCATCAACGACAAGCTCAATGTGATGGATACGACGGCCGTGGTGATGTGCCGCGATAACGGGCTCCCGATTCGAGTCTTCAGCCTCATCGAAGAGGGTGCCCTGCTGCGCCTTGTCGGCGGCGAAGATGTAGGCACGCTGGTGTCTGCCGGCTGAAGCCAAGCGACGGAGGACTGGAACAGGTGATCGACGACATCAGGAAAGATGCCGCTCAGCGCATGCGCAAGAGTGTCGAAGCGCTGGGCCAGGCGATGCGCAAGCTGCGCACGGGGAGGGCCCAGCCGAGTCTCCTGGAACACCTGATGGTGGACTACTACGGGTCGGATGTCCCGCTGACGCAGGCTGCGAACATCGCGGTGGAGGATTCGCGGACACTGACCGTGACGCCCTGGGAACAGAAGATGGTAGCGGTGATCGAGAAAGCCATCATGAATTCCGATCTCGGCCTGACGCCCGCATCAGCGGGCACGGTGATTCGAGTGCCTCTGCCGGCCCTGACGGAAGAGCGGCGCAAGGACCTGGCCAAGCTCGTCAAGCAGGAGGCAGAGAACGCACGTATCGCGGTGCGCAACATCCGACGTGATGGGCTGCATGACCTGAAGGAGCTGCTGAAAGAGAAGGAAATCACCGAGGACGAAGAGCGCCGCGGGCAGCAGCTGATGCAGGAAATCACCGACCAGCATGTGGCCGATATCGATCGGATCTCAGAAGAAAAACAGAAAGAAATCATGGCATTCTAGAGTTCTTATTAACTAAATTCTGATGTCTGAAATGTTCTCTGAAACGGCCAGCGATACGCCCCGCCACGTTGCCATCATCATGGACGGTAACGGTCGCTGGGCCACCGCACACGCCCGGGCCCGCCACGCGGGCCATCGTGCCGGTGTGCGGGCTGCGCGGGCCATTGTCGAGGCGGCGGTGGAGGCGGGCGTCGAGGTGCTGACGCTGTTCGCGTTCAGCAGCGAGAACTGGAGTCGGCCGACGGACGAGGTGAACGGGCTGATGCGGCTGTTCGTGGAAGTGCTGCAGCGCGAGCTGGATGCACTGCACGATAACGGTATTCGCCTGCGCTTCGTGGGCGCGCGTGACCAGTTGCCCACGATCCTCCAGAAACGCATGGTCGATGCGGAGGCCCAGACCGCAGGCAACTCGCGCATGACCCTGGTCGTGGCTATCGCTTACGGCGGTCGCTGGGACGTGTTGCAGGCCGTGCGTCGGATTGCCAGCAAGATCGAGGCCGGGGAATTGAAGGCGGGCGAAGTGGACGAGGGCGTGGTATCCCGGCACCTGTCACTGGCCGGCCTGCCGCCGCCGGACCTGCTGGTCCGCACCGGGGGTGAGTACCGGGTGAGCAATTTTCTGTTATGGGACCTGGCCTACACCGAGGTATTTTTCTGCCCCACGCTGTGGCCCGATTTCGACCTCGCGCAACTGCAGGCGGCGCTGGAATTTTTTGCCCAGCGGCAGCGGCGTTTCGGTCGCACGGCCGAGCAACTGGAAGTCAACGCCGATTGACGGCTGGTATGCCCGAACTGCAGATCTTCCTGCTCTGTCTGGTCTGAGGCGGCCGATGAATAAGCTGCTGACACGCATCGTAACGGCGCTGGTACTGCTGGCCGTTCTGCTGGTGGTCTTCTTCCGGTTGCCGCCAGCGGCGGCGGTGGGACTGTTGGCCCTGTTCACGGTAGCCGCGGCCTGGGAGTGGGGCGGTTTCGTGGGCAAGAACGCGACGCCGTGGCGGCTCGCTTTTGCGGCCTTGGTTGCCGGAGCGCTGGCCCTGTTTGGCACGCTGGTTCCAGAAAAAATACCATTGATGCCAATACTTTATGGGTCATTGCTTTGGTGGGTTCTCGCGGCTGTGCTGGTGCTGCGCTTTCCCGTGAATTTGCCAGTCATCTGGCGCTTGCCGTGCGGGCTGCTGGTTCTGATTCCCGCCTGGCTGGCCATGCTGGCCGTGCTACGCAGTCCTGCCGGCGGCCCGGAGTTATTGTTACTCGCGCTGGCTGTGGTCTGGGCGGCCGATGTGGGGGCGTATTTCACGGGGCGACGCTTTGGCCGGACTCGGCTCGCGCCCCTCGTGAGTCCCGGCAAGACCTGGGAGGGTGTCGGCGGCGGATTGACCGCCACGGCGCTGGTGGCGGCGGCTGGCGCCTGGGCGCTGAACCTGCCGATAGCGAGCCTCGTGCTGATTTCGGTTGCCGCTGCCGCCATTTCCATCATCGGCGATCTGACCGTCAGTATCTTCAAACGGGCAGCAGGTCTGAAGGACAGTGGCAGCCTGTTTCCAGGTCACGGTGGCGTGCTGGACCGAATTGATAGCCTCACCGCCGCAATGCCGCTATTCGTGGTGTGCGCCGTCTGGCTCGGCTTGTTGCCGTCATGACCAGGCAAGTGTTGCAACCGGGGACCTTGGGTTGCGATGATCCGTGCCTGAGACACCCCAGCAAGGTGTGGCCCGCAAGGCCGCCCCGCTGCGTTGCGCGCCGCACAGGTTTAAGTGATCACTGATGCCAGGTTTCCTGACTTCCCTGCTGTCCTTCCTCGTTGCGATCGCCATCCTGGTGGCAGTCCACGAGTGGGGGCACTACATCGTGGCGCGGCTGGCCGGTGTCAAGGTGCTCCGCTTTTCCGTCGGCTTTGGCAAGCCCCTGTGGCTGCGTCGCGGGGGGCCAGATCAGACTGAGTACTGCCTGTCGGCAATTCCCATCGGCGGCTATGTGCGGCTGCTGGACGAGCGGGACGGCACCGTCAGAGACGCTGAGCGGGGCCGCGCCTTCAACCGCCAGCCCGTGCCGGCGCGAATCGCGATTCTGTTTGCCGGCCCAGGCATGAATTTTGTATTCGCCATCTTTGCCTACTGGGTCATGTTCGGTATCGGTGTGCCCGGCCTGAAACCGGTGATTGGCGAAGTTGAGTCGGACTCAATTGCCGCTGCTGCCGGGATTCGGGCGGACGACGTCATCGTTGAGGTTGGCGACCGGGAGGTAGCAACCTGGGAAGGTACCGTGATTGCAATGCTCGACGAAATGCTCGCGAACGGTGACATCAGGATGCGCGTGGAAGGCGCGGGTGGCGGCCCGCGTGGGGTTCGGCTGGCCACTGCCGGCCGCGAATCGGAATTGACTGAACCCGGCCAGCTCTATGAAGTCATCGGTCTGCAGCCGTGGCGCCCTCGGCTCGACCCGGTGATTGACGAACTCACCAGCGGGGGCCCTGCAGAGCAGGCGGGCCTGCTGTCCGGCGACAGAATTCTCTCCGCTGACGGCGAAGCGTTTGCCGACTGGAGCGCGTGGGTGGAATTCGTGCGGGCCAGGCCCAATGAGACGGTCCTGGTAACCCTGCGCCGCGGGGAGCGGCGGCTGGAACTGCCGCTGGAAATTGGCGCGGTGGATTCCGGCGAGGCGGTGAAGGGCAGGATTGGGGCGTCGGTATCGGTGCCTGCCGATCTCTACGAGGGTCGGCGCGCCATGCAGCGTTACGGTTTCATCGGTGCGGCCGCAGCCGCGGTGGAAAAAACCTGGGACATGTCGGCCCTGACCGTTCGCATGATCTTGCGCATGGTGACCGGTGACGTGTCCGTCAAGAACATCAGCGGCCCGATCAACATCGCACAGTTTGCGGGCTATAGCGCCAGTGGCGGCCTGACGACTTTTCTGGGTTTCCTGGCCATCGTCAGTGTGAGCCTGGGGATACTCAACCTGTTGCCGGTGCCGATGCTCGATGGTGGCCAGATCCTCTACCAACTGGCGGAAGCGGTGAAGGGGAGCCCGTTGTCGGAGCAGACGCAGGTCATTGGGCAGCAGGTTGGAATTCTGTTCCTGCTGATACTGATGAGCTTCGCTTTCTACAACGATCTGTCGCGCCTGTTCGGCTGATACTGAATGGTCGCCAGTCTTGTTTTCCGGTTCACACGGTCAGTTCGGCATAGATCACTGGCCGTGCTGCTGCTGCTTGCAGTTTCGCTGCCTGCGCTGGGACAGGAGCAAGCTGACCTGGTGGTTCGGGACATTCGCGTCGAGGGTCTGCAGCGCATCTCCGAAGGCACGGTGTTCAACTATCTGCCGATCAACATTGGTGACACCCTGGACGGGCAGCGCGTCCAGGAGGCCCTGCGCGACGTTTACCGTACGGAGTTCTTCCGGGACGTCGAGATGCGCTGGGACAAAGGCACGCTGATAATTGCCGTAGCTGAGCGGCCATCCATCGAGTCGCTGACCATCACCGGCAACAAGGACATCAAGACCGAAGACCTGGAAGAGCCGCTGGCGAAGATCGGGCTGAAAACGGGGCGCATTTTCAACCGTTCGGTGCTGGAAGAGGTTGAGCAGTCACTGACCGATCAGTATTTCAGCCAGGGCAAGTACGGCGCCAGCGTGAAGGCGGTGGTCGAGGAACTGGCCGACAATAAGGTCAGCGTCGAAATCAAGATCAAGGAAGGCGACCGGGCCCGCATCCGGCAAATCAACGTGGTGGGCAACTCCAGCTACGACGATGAGCAGCTGCTGGACAAGTTCGCGCTGCGCACGCCGAATCTGCTGTCCATGATTCGCCAGGACGACCGCTATTCGCGCGAAGCGCTGTCTGGCGACCTCGAGGCCCTGCGTTCTTTCTATATGGACCGCGGCTTTGCAGATTTCCGCATCGACTCCACCCAGGTGGCGATTTCGCCGGCCAAAAAGGACATTTTTATCACGGTCAACATCACTGAGGGTGACCGCTACGTTGTCGATGACGTCCGTCTCGCCGGTGAGCTGATCTTGCCGGAAGAGAGCCTGAACCCCTACGTGGCCATCAAGCCCGGGCAGACCTATTCGCAGCGGCTGATTGCCCAGAGTGCCGACCTGATCCGCCTGCGACTGGGTGAAGAGGGCTACGCCTTTGCGTCCGTAGAGCCTGTGCCCGAACTCGACCGGGAGGCCAAGACTGTCGGCGTGACGCTCTACGTGGAACCGCAAAACCGCGTCTATGTCCGGCGGGTGGATTTCAACGGTGCGGACTCCACGAACGACGAGGTCTTTCGTCGCGAGATGCGGCAGTTCGAGGGCGCGTACCTGTCGAACAGCAAGCTGGAGCGCTCGCGGGTGCGGCTGCAGCGGCTACCT
>Ga0265306_10000583_pt1 | contig 17597 bp, 23 predicted proteins | sample Helome_3_FD_192493 | JGI IMG/M metagenome (GOLD analysis project Ga0265306, IMG submission 192493) | Marine sediment microbial communities from subtidal zone of North Sea - Hel_20160420 (Illumina Assembly) | ecosystem: Environmental > Aquatic > Marine > Subtidal zone > Sediment ...
AAAACTCTGCACTTCCCCGTCAAACGGCGCGTAGATCGCCGTGCCCGCGGGCATGAACACGTCGACTCCGATGTGGATCGAACGTTCCTCGTCTCCCTGGAATAGATCGGTGTCTTTATACATGCCGCGATTTTCGAGGTAACCGCCGACCGCGGCGATTACGCCGGCAGCTGCAAGCTTTTGCAGAATCGCGGCATCGAGTTCGGCTTCACCGAGTCCATCGAACTCGTTGTTCGCGGTCGACAAATCCATGTGCAATGTATTGCTCGCGGTTAACACCGGGTCAAACATGGGCGCAAACGCGCTGCGATTGTTGTCTATGAAAGTACTAAGGTTCATTTAATGTTCTCTTCGTTCACGCCAGCGCCAGAATACCAAAATTCGCAGCCCGCCAACCACACCGTCATTCCGATACCTCGGGCCGCCGCAATAGCGCACAGCTGTCCGAAATAAAATGCCCATGCTCGAAGATACGTCATAAAAATCAACGCCATGCCTCTGTTTCGCATCATATAGAGCTAATTTCAGATAGCAGCCCACGGGGAAACCGGTGACAGTGGGTGGCTACCTCGGGGGGAAGTCGGCAAAAGTGTAACGAGGCATGGATGCCGCGGTCCGACGCCTCGGGTTCCAAGCGATTCCATGGATGGACCAAACGGCGTTTTTTGCCGTTTGGGAGCGACTTTTGCCGACTTACCCCCGAGGTAGCCCTAGCACACCAGTGAATCTGCGATTAGGTTTTTATTCCGGACGGTAGTGCGCTTGAGTGGGAATGATGCCTTGTGGCGTCATTTCCACGCAAAATGGGGTTGTTCAAAATGCGCTACACGGGTACTTCTGCCAAGCAGCGCCACCTCACGGAACTGGTAAGCGATGGCGGCACTGGGCGCGGCAAACCATTCATCGCCGAGCGGCATTTTCAGCACCGGATGTTCACTCCCGGCAATTGCTTCGAGTATTGGTGCGTCATCACGCATGAGTTCCTTAAGTGGTATACGATGGATTAGATCCACTTCCCCGGGATTAGGCTTCAACTCGACATTGTCACCACCCCAGACCACAATCGGCGAAATGACGTAGCCCGAGTGCGTCGCGTAATCATCCAGCCGACCGAGCACACTGTCTGAATCCAGTTTTAAGCCGACTTCCTCCTCGAGTTCGCGCAACGCCGCCTGTTCGACGCTTTCACCGGGGTCGACCCGCCCGCCCGGATAGGCCCGTTGCCCGGCATGACTGGAAAGTCTCGCCGCACGGGTCGTCAGAATGTAAGCCGCCTCTTCCTGCGCTTCCGCAAAAAATGGAATATTGGCCATATTTGCCGGCTCGCTGCAGTCGACCAGGGTAAATGCGACCGCCGCATGTGTGCGCTCAAAGCGTTCCAGCACGGCGACATCATGCCGACCCAGGTTGCGGGTGATCAAATCTAATAGAGACTGGTCGAATTTACGGATTGATTGCATCGTTACAAAAGCTTAAAGGTTAGCATCCGGGAAAATGTCCCAATGCGTCCAATTTAACCCATTTGGGTGATGTTTTACGCGTGACTTGAGAGGATACTCCGACCGGTAATGTAACAAAATCACATTTTATTAATGAATTAAGTCACATTTTATTAATGAATTAAGTCACATTATTCACGGTTAAGGTGAGAACTTTTGGTTAAGTAACCGGGTCATGTGGATGTCAGCGTACTGCCTGCAAACTCTGATCCGATCGTTAAATGCTAACGGATAAGCACGACTTTCGTTGATTTACGATTTAATCGCGCAATACTTGCGGGCCTCTTCGGGGGCCTTTTTTTTGCCTGGCTTTTAAACCTCGGGCATTGTTATCGGCGCCTGCTGCAATCCGGTGAGAATTTCCTTCAGTTCGAGGATGTATTCCGACCAGTAGCGCGGGCTGTTAAACCATGGGAATGCGAGCGGAAACGCGGGGTCATCCCAACGTCGCGCCAGCCAGGCGTTGAAGTGCAGTACCCGCATCGCACGTAACGGTTCGATCAACTTGAGCTCAGCTAAATCGAACGCGTAAAACATTTCATAACCTTCGATAATTTCCAGTAACTGGCGTTGCTGATTGCTGGTATCGCCCGACAGCAGCATCCACAAATCCTGAATTGCGGGACCGGAAATGGCATCGTCAAAGTCGACGAAATGCGGACAGTCATCGCGCCACAACACGTTGCCGCTGTGGCAGTCACCATGCAGGCTGATTTGCCGGTACAGGTCCGCATCTGGGCGCCGGGTCTCTACGACATCCATGATTTCACGGCTGATAGCGAGGTAGGCGGCTTCGAGATCGTGCGGGATAAACCCGGCTTCGAGCAGATAGTCAACATTCTTGCCTGCTTGATCGACAGAAAGGTTAGCACGGTGCTCGAAGCGAAACCCCTGCCCGACAGCATGAATACGACCGATGAAACGACCCAGCAGGTGCAAATGATCGAGATTATCGAGTTCAGGCGCGCGACCACCCTGGCGCGGATAAATCGAAAATATAAAATCATCATGCATTGCCTGGGTCGGATAGTCGCCGCCCTCATTGATAATCAAGGGCGGCACTACCGGGATTTCGGCATCGAAGAGAAATCGGGTGAAGCGGTGCTCCTCATCTATTTGCTGCTGACTCCAGCGATTCGGTCGATAAAACTTGACGATTACCGGATCTTCATCTTCGATACCAACCTGGTAGACACGATTTTCGTAGCTGTTCAATGCCAGTATGCGGGCATCGCTGAGCCGTCCGGTCGATTCGACGGCTGCTATTACATGATCGGGCGTAAGTCGCGTATAGGGGTGCGTCAAGGCCGGTTTAACAGGCTCTGAATTATCTTTATAGTTTCCGTTGAATTCCATTCGAGTGCTCCCAGGCAAGCGTAGCGAATTTCCTCCTGGTGATCGACCAGATAGCTGGGAGGATACACCTAGATCTTCCAGTCTGTTGAAACTTTACTATCCAGGTCCAGCAAACGCGGTAACTCAAGCCGAACCTGTGCGATAAATTGGGCAATGCGGGCTTACTCCAGTTGATCGAGCCAGTCGGCGACCGCGCTTACCAGTGGCCCGCCCTGATCGGTAAAGTAATGATTCGCGTCGGGTAAAACCATCTGTCGCGACCGAGTGTTCCCAGCCTTGTCGATCATCGCCTTGCGCCGGGGCGCCAGACGAATAACCGCGGGATACTCCTGTGCACCATACAAGTCCAGTATCGGCACATGTATCCAGTCGAGCGGAAACGCCTGGTGCATGGGTTGCTGGTAATCGGTGGCGCCCATACCGAGACCAATAAACGCATCGATACTCCTGTCATTATCGGTTCTGATCCAGTCCATCGCCATGTGCACGCCGCAACTGTGCGCCAGCAATACGACCTTGCCGTGGCCGTTATCACGTAAAAAACGAATGCCGGCTTCGATGCGCGCATGCGCATAGTGAAAAATCGGGACATAATCATAGTATTTGGCGTCCTTGGCGAGCACCGGCATTTGCAGCGACAGAGTGCTATATCCGCGCTCGACCAGGCCCACCCGCAACGGATTAACGGTATCGGCCCAATCGGGATGAAAGCCGCGACCATGCAGAATCAGTACCCCCGCCGCAGCATCCTCGGCCTCGGTGTAGATGCTCAAAAATTCACGACCATCAGCCTCGAGCCATTCCGGCTCACCGTCCAGAATGACATCGATAATTTCGTCGGCCAGCCTCGCTTCGCGATCAAAGTCGGGTTCGGCCGCGGCCGCCTGACCGAGGTAAAACACGAGCATCAGGATGACTGGCCTCCACATACTGCTAACGCTCGTACTCCATCAGCACCGGCTTGTCACGTTTTTCGAGCAACTGCTCCTCGGCTGACAACTGGTTATCGGCAAACATGACTTTGAAACTGGGGCCGTCGTCGGTTTGCTGGGCACGTAATTTCTTGGCTGCGGTTTTGGCGCTGCGGAAAGTCTCGAATACTTCCAGCAGTTCCAGATCCTTGACCAGGTCGAGCCTGGCGCTGGAACTGATTTTGAAAAGGTAATAAGGCATATCTGGATCCTGAACTGGTTAGTCAATCACTATTAACTCGTAGCCCAACTCTTCGTAGAGTTGAACCTGGCCGGGTCCGGTTGGTGCCACGTTGACATAATCCGGGAAGTCTTCGGCAGTGACGCCATACCAGCCTGCATGTGTCTCGCAGACATGTACGGGAACATCGGCGGCCACCAGCGCTTGCACCTGTTGGTGGATAGCGGCGTGTTCACCCTGGTACTGCGTCTGCAATGCGAACTCTTCCCTGCCGTGTGAAACAATTGCGAACTCGGTCCCGGGGAACCTCGCACGAATTTTCTCGATTGCGTCTCGCACCAGTGGTAACGACTCCTCGAGCGCGGCCTCATCGGCTTCGACGATTTCGAACACGACACCGTGTGGGGATTCCGCCCGGGCCAACAATGCGTCAACGTCTGCGTTTGCCAGCACCATTCCCGGAGAACCTAACAAAATCGCGAGGGCTGCAATGATTACCCGCATATCTACTCCGCTTTCAGGCAGGTGACGAATCTAGAGTTTTTCTCGCGCTTCATCGATACGATCATCGATGAAGCCCCCGAAGAAATCCTCAGACCAGATACCCACCAGCTTTTCGCTCATCTCCACCCCATCGGCATTCAAAAACACCAGGGTCGGAGTCAACGCGACTTCATATTGCGCGGCAAACTCATTGCTAGTTAACGAGCGCCCGTGAAAATCAATTAAACTGTCAAAGTCGCTTAACGAGACCGCCCGCAGCAATATCTTATCCCCGTACTCGGCGTTGCGCTGCATCGGCAACAGGAACAGTTCTTCAAGCTTGCGGCAGTAGGCACAATCGTCAGCCGAGAACTCTATGACCAGAACAAGTCCTTTTTGTTTCGCGAGTATGGATTCCGCACGCAGATCCGCTACCTGAATCATGGTCACCGAATCGCCGGCAGACGCTTCAACCGACGAAATGGCTATCACCAGGAGTAGAAGCAGGCGCATTTGCAAGTTGACGACCCGCGTCGCGGTTGCGCGAGCCAATCGCTGCATCGATAACATGCCCCTGATGACAGCTATCCGCTTTTAGCTTGCCGGCTTGGCAGTGGTCAGGCCGAGATTCGACCAGTTTTGCATGCCGCCTCGATACCACTTCATCTTGTGCGCCGGGTAGCCGAATTTAAGCAGGTTCTTGATGTTGTTCGGTGACTGACCGCACCACATACCGTTGCAGAACATGACCAGGGTTTTCGCATTGCTATAGTCCCACAAACCCTCGAGCGCGGTGGCGCCAAATCGATCCTCCATGATCTCTCCGATCGAAATCGGATCGGCGCCTTTGGCCGGATTCAGGGCAGTCCAGGGAATGTTGACCGCACCGGGAATAGTACCTTTCTGCACCCAGTCGGGTGTCCGCGAATCGATCACCAGGATAGATTTATCACCTTTGCTCATCTTCACCAGGTAATCGATGATTTCACGTTCGCCGAGGGTTTCTATACCCGGCGCCAACACGATTGGCTGTATACAAAATGGCGGACAGGGGCGCGAAGTTTTGGCGAAAGCAGGGTTAACCATGGCCTTGTTGTTCTGATCGCGCATGATCTTGACCGATTTCCCACCATGCATGACGCTTGCATCCATCATGCTGGGCGTAATACCGACCGGTTTATCGGCCGCGGCAACACCAAACGAGAGCAGGCTGGTAGTAAGCAACATTGTTGTTAATATTCTGGATTTCATCTTGGTTCTCCTGGGGAATTTCTAAGCATTAACGAAAATTATGACTCCAATCCTAATCACAATCAGGTTCTTCTTCCTCTTCCTCTTCTTCTCCTTTCTTGTTGTCGTCCTGGTCTTCTTCGCTACCGGCAGTAACCATGTAGCATTGCTGCATCGATTCGAGCGCATGCTCGAAGCTATCCAGTGGCGACCAGGCCAGTGCCGCGGAGGAGATAATCGTTTGCAAGGTGACAAAAAGCACCAGTATCAGCTGTTTCATTTTCATGTCTCTCCATTCGACAATTCGGGCGATGCAAGGTAATCAAAAAAGAGCATAATAGCCTATACCTAACATTAGGTATTTAACCACGCAAGCCTATCCATATAGTGTCTATTGGTAAATTGAATGGGTAGAATTAATGCGATTTATACACTCATCAGTGCAGATTTCAAGCGCTATCCCGCTGTCGTTTTCAGTTTATGCCTGGAACCTGCCGGTCAGTGATTTCGTGTTTGTAGAAGTTACCGAAAATATGTACCTTGAGCTGGAGGCTTTTGAACTAAACCTGTAAACGCATGAATAATCCAAGGCAAACAGCTCAATGCAGAATCGGTCGCAAATTGCCGGGCCTGATGCTGTTGTTGCTGCTAATCCCGTTGCATGCCAGCCTCGCCGGTGAAGGTAAAAATTACGGTGCAATTCTGTCGGAGAAGCCGGACTGGTTTAAGGAAAGCTTCCTCGAATTTGAAGACGATGTCGCCGAGGCCACTGCCGCCGGGCGGCGGGTGATGCTTTACTTTCATCAGGACGGATGCCCTTATTGCGCCCGCCTGGTCGAAGAAAATTTCACCGACCCTGAACTGAAGGCATTCATTATCGAAAAATTCGACGGTATAACGCTTAATATGTGGGGCGACCGAGCGGTAGTCAGCGTCGCTGGGCAGGCATTTACCGAAAAAAGTTTTGCCGCGGCGTTGCAGGTGCAGTACACCCCGACGCTGGTTTTTCTCGATGAGAATGGCCAGGTAGCATTGCGCCTGAACGGCTACTACCCCCCGCAGGACTTTCGCGCCGCCCTCGATTATGTCGCCCAGAAACTCGAGAAAAAAATGAGCTTTACACAATATCGGCTCGATGCACTGGCTTCGGGCAGTGGCCAATTGATTGATGAAGACTTTTATCTCGATCAACTGGATATGCAGCAAATCATCGCCGCCTCGGATAGACCGCTGGCGGTATACTTTGAAGCGCCCGATTGCGCCGAATGCGCGACCATGCATGCCCGCATTCTAAGCGACAAGGCCACCCGAAAACTGGTGCGCCAGGCAGATAATATCCAGCTGAACGTCGGCTCATCGCAGCAAATTACGACCCCCGCCGGTAACCAAACCAGCGTTAAACAATGGGCGCGCGAGCTGGGGATCGCCTATACCCCCTCGGTAGTATTTTTTGACGACAGCGGAAAGGAGGTAATGCGCATCAGCGCATTCCTGAAAACCTTTCACTTTCAATCGGTGTATGCCTACGTGCTGGACAAGGCCTACCTCGAAGAACCCGAGTTCCAGCGTTACATCTCGGCACGTGCCGACCATATTCGTGAAGCCGGATTTGATACAGATATCTGGGGATATGATTCATTTCATGATTAAATACATCAAAACAGTGAGGAGAGACCCTATGCAACATTCGATGAAAACCACGTTACTCGCCGCAACATTTGCAATCTTCAGTAGCGGTTATCTGTCTGCGGCAAACGCTACCGACGCGGTAGCAGCTATCGCAGCCGCCAAGGATGCGCAAAAACAGGCCAATTCGGTCGGCGGTGAATGGCGCGATACCGGCAAGATGATCAAAAAGGCGGAGAAACTGTTAAAAGAAGGCAAAACCGAGGAAGCCGCGAAACTGGCACAGGAAGCCGAGGCCCAGGGCATGCTGGGTTACATGCAGGCTACCTCGCAAACCAGCGACAACCTGCATATCTAATTCTTTAACTGATCGACAACTGCCGGATGGCCCGAGTCATCCGGAAGGTCAAAGAGTGCTATTGTGGCGCAAGCTTGACCCATTTTACCCAAATTGGGGTATAGTATTCGTTCGCATGAATAAGTTACTTTTCGTGCAATATATTTTCAGCTGAAGTATTTCGGCAATCAAAACTAGAAAATTGCAGCCTGCCAGCCAGGACAGAGCAATAGCAATTACTGAGGAGGACGAGCATGACGACGAAAAACGTAACTAGCGGAATAATATCGACTGCACTGTTTTGCTGCATTTCAATTATCGGGAGCATTTCGGTCGCTAACGCCGATGCAATCGCCGACGGCAAAAAAGTAGCTTTCGACCGCAAGAAGGGTAATTGCCTGGCATGTCACATGATAGCCGATGGTAGTTTACCCGGTAACATCGGTCCCCCGCTGGTCGCAATGAAAGCACGCTTTCCGGACAAGGCCGACCTACGCGCACAAATCTGGGATTCAACGGCTGCCAATTCAAATTCGATTATGCCTCCCTTCGGGAAAAACAGAATCCTCAGCGAAAAAGAGGTCGATCTGGTTACCGAATTTATCTACAGCCTTTAAGTTCAGCACCTAATACAACGCACGAGGAAATTCAAGATGAACCTTTTACGTCGAAAGTTTTTAAAAACAGCAACATATGTCGGCGCCACGGCATCGGCCATCGGCGCCGGAGTGCTGATTCCGCAACGAGTGCTTGGCGCTTATAACGCCGCCGCCTTTGCCGCCAAGGATGTGAATGGCGCAATTAGTGCCTCGATGGGCAACGACCAGCATACCGCTTCCGATGCAATCAAGCTGAAAGCCCCTGACATAGCCGAAAATGGAGCGGTGGTGCCGATCACCGTGTCTTCAAGCATGAGTAATGTCGAAGCGATATCGATTATTGCCTCGGCTAACCCATCGCCGCTGACGTCGAGTTATCAATTATCCCCGGCTTGTGAAACGTTTGTGTCAACCCGTATCAAAATGGTCAAGACCTCAAACGTCATTGCAGTGCTCAAAGCTGATGGCAAACTTTACTCCGCGTCGAAGGAAGTAAAAGTCACCATCGGCGGCTGCGGCGGCTAATTTCAGATTTATAAAGAATTGGAGAAATACTCATGGCTATAAAAATTCGTGCAAAGGCAAAGGACGGGGTAACGACCGTCAAAACGCTGATGAGCCACCCAATGGAAACCGGCTTGCGCAAAAATTCCAAGACCGGCGAGAAAATTCCGGCGAATCACATCACCGAGGTTACCGCCGCACATAACGGCAACGTGATAATGACCGCTAACTGGGGTGGTGCCATTTCGAAGAACCCTTACCTTTCATTTAAATTCAAAGGCGCCGCCGCGGGTGACAAGATAACAATCACCTGGGTCGATAACATGGGCCAGGGTGACAGCGCCGAAGCCGCGATCAAGTAAAGCGCGGCTTTTAATAATACGAGGAGGATCTGTCATGAAAAAATTATTGACCAGCGTGAGCATAGCGCTACTACTTACTTTGCCTTTGACCACAATGGCGACACCACAACAGGACCTGGAGGCATTCCAGGATTATTACCAGGAGCGCTTCCCCGGCACTCCATTTGACGATTTCATCAATGGGGTTTACTCAATCGACCCTGCATCACGCGAGCAATGGGAAGAAATCGAAGAGTTTCCACCCTACGAACTCAGCATCAGCAGGGGCCAGGAACTGTTTAACAAGCCGTTTGCCAACGGCAAGACCTATGCCAGTTGTTTTGCCAGCGGCGGCATTGGCATCCGCCAGAACTATCCCTACTTCGACACCACTCGGGGCGAGGTTATTACCCTCGAACTCTCGATCAATGAATGTCGTGAAGCCAATGGTGAAAAACCGTTAAAATGGAACAAGGGTCCAATAGCGGATATTTCCGCGTATATGGCCTATACCTCACGCGGTAACGTTTTCGATATCAAAATTCCGGACGATCCCCGCGCAATTGCCGCCTATGAACGCGGCAAGAAACACTTTTACCAGAAGCGCGGACAGCTCAACATGGCCTGCGCGGATTGCCACAAGTTCTACGCCGGCAACATGGTACGCGCCGATCTGTTGAGTCCGGCACTGGGGCATTTAAGCCATTTCCCGGTATATCGCTCGAAATGGGGTGGCATGGGTACGACCCATCGACGTTATGGTGGCTGTAACAAGCAGGTGCGTGCCAAGCCTTACAAATCGCAAAGCGCCGAGTACCGCGCGCTGGAGTACTTCCACACCTATATGAGTAACGGGCTAGCGGTAAACGGTCCCGGAGCCAGGAAGTAAGGCCCCATAAAATACAACCAGTTAACTTTTTATACTTGCAATGCCGGGTCCCCAACCCGGCATTTTTTTATCCCCAAAGAGGTAGGCCACTATCAAAGTGGGCAGTTTTACCAAACTGTTATTTATTTTAAGGTTAACGCTTAATTTTTGATCGTGTTGTATCGCTCGGTTGATACAGATCAAGTAGCGTTGGCAGGAATTCTTTACAACACACACGTTGCGTGTTGCAAAAAATTAATCAGCATAGGAATCATTTAAACATGTCCGAATATACCGAAAAATTTGACGCTACCGGGCTTAACTGTCCGCTGCCTATCCTCAGATCCAAAAAAGTCCTTACCTCCATGAATAGCGGCGAAGTGCTTTATGTCATCGCCACCGATTCAGGTTCAGTCAAGGACTTCGATGCCTTTTGTAAACAGACCGGCCACGAGCTGCTCGAAAGTTCGGAAGCCGAGGGCAAGTATCACTACTACATCAAAAAAGTCTGAGCACGACCTCATCCACTCACATTATTTCGGAGCTGCAGTATGGCTGCAAAAAAGCTGGCGTTAATCGCCACCAAGGGTACCCTGGACTGGGCTTACCCACCCTTTATTCTCGCATCTACTGCGGCCGCTATCGGTTACGAAACCCAGATATTTTTCACCTTCTACGGGCTTCAACTGCTGAAAAAGGATTTAGATCTAAAGGTATCGCCGTTGGGTAATCCCGGTATGCCGATGCCAATGGGCATGGACAAATGGTTCCCGACTATCGGCACCGCCATCCCCGGAATGGAAGCGATGATGACCAGCATGATGAAGTCCAAGATGAAGTCCAAGGGCGTCGCCAGTGTCGCCGATTTACGCGAAATGTGTCTCGAAGCCGATGTCAAGATGATCGCCTGTCAAATGACCGTCGACCTGTTCGACATGCAACCGAGCGAGTTTATCGACGGCATCGACTATGCGGGCGCAACCACCTTTTTCGAATTTGCCGGAGAATCAGACGTCAACCTGTTTATCTAGCAATAATTATTTTAATAAAACCAAGCGAATACTAGGAGGCATTAATGATTAGGGTTCGACTTAAATTTCTGACCTGTGCACTGGTTGCACTCACATTCCCGGCGACAGCCTGGGCCACTAACGGTTACTTCAGCCACGGTACCAGCATCGCCGAGAAAGGCATGGCTGGTGCCGGTGTCGCCTTTTCACAGGATACGCTGGCGGCCGCGAACAACCCCGCCGGCATGGTCTGGCAGGGTACACGCTACGATATCGGTGCGGCTTTGTTTGCGCCGGATCGCAAGTACACGGCTAAAGGTGGTCCAGCTCCAGGCTGTGATCCTTTCACTGGACAATGCCCGTTTAGTATCGGCGACGGCAATCAAGACAGAGATAGCGACAACGATTTCTTTCTGATCCCCCAATTCGGTTATAACTGGGTCATCGATGATGACAGCACCATAGGCGTTTCGGTCTTCGGTAACGGTGGCCTGAATACCAGTTACAAGGGTGGAACTGCGACCTTATATCCACAGGGCCCTTTCGGACCTGCTGCGACTTTGCCCGGCACCTTCGGTGACGGCACCGCCGGCGTGGACCTCGCTCAGTTGTTCCTGGCAACCACCTATGCCAGAAAAATTACCGAAACCTCGTCCTGGGGCATCAGCGGAATAGCTGTCTACCAGCGTTTCAAAGCCAGGGGACTGGATAACTTTGCCGGCTTTTCCACCGACGCAGAAAATCTTAGCGACAATGGTTATAACCACTCCACCGGCTTCGGTGTGCGCGTCGGAGTTCAGGCTGAAATTACGTCCGGTGTTCGCATCGGGGCTGCCTACCAACCCAAAATTGATATGGACGAATTCGATGACTACTCCGGACTATTCGCCGATGACGGAGATTTCGATATTCCGTCGAATTTTACCGTTGGTCTCGCCGTAGATATCGGTAAAACCGGTGTATTCGTACTTGATGTACAGCAGATCAACTACGAAGATGTCGACTCCGTATCGAACTCGATTGATGGACTCAGCAATAACTGTCTCGACGCCACCTTCTCCCCTACCGGCAAGGGCTGCCTGGGTGGCAGCGATGGTGCTGGATTCGGCTGGGAAGACATGACGGTCGTCAAGGTCGGTTTCCAGTGGCAAACCGGTACTAAAAACACCTGGCGGGTCGGTTACAGCACCGGCGATCAGCCCATCCCGGACGACGAGACGTTGTTTAATATTCTCGCACCCGGCGTCATGGAAGAACACTTTACCGCCGGCTTCACCAGGCAACTGGATGACAAGAGCTCGATCAACTTTGCCGCGATGTACGCACCCAATAAATCGGTCAAGGGCACCAGTCCGTTCGATCCGACTCAGGATATCGAGATCGAAATGCATCAGTATGAGCTGGCAATTTCCTATAGTCGCAACATTCTCTAGTCAGTGCGTAGTTAGCCTGTCTGGAACAGGACGAGCAGCTGCCCAGCGGTAGTTGCTCGTTACCAACCCGCATTACCCGGTATCTCAATGAAGTTTTCCAGTATTTCACCGCCGTTAATCCAGTATCTATGCCTGATACTATTATTTGCCTGTCCTGCCGTGATTGCCGCGGACGGCCTCAAACCTTTCGTGTTGGCGGCCAGCATCACCGGTAAATCGTTATCCGCAGTCAGCGCCGAAGTCGAAGCAAAACTGCAAACCGCCGGTTTCGACCTTATCGGTCAGTACTCCCCTTATGATGATACGGCAATACTGGTTTTTTCCAGTATGGAGCTACGTGAACTCGCCACCAGGAGCGAGCGTGGCGGTTACGGCGCCGCGCTGCGGGTTTCGCTGACCAGCAACAATGGCAAAATTGAACTCGCCTATACCAACCCGATTTACTGGGCCAGTGCCTATCGCATGCAGGCCGATACCACGTCGATCGCAACGCAACTGAAATCAGTGCTGGGTTTTGAACAAAGCTTCGGTAGCGGCGACCTGTCATTGTCTGCGAGTGATTTACGTAAATATCACTACACCTTCATGATGGAATATTTTGACGATCCCAGCGTGCTGAATCACTTCGATTCGCACCAACAGGCAGTTGCCGCCGTGCGCGATAACCTGGCCAAACAGGTTTCCGCGTCAAGCCAGGTTTACGAGCTCAGGCTGGGTTCCGATATCAACGAAAAGCAAATGACCCTGTTTGGCGTCGGACTCGCCGGCGTCGATCAGGATGACTGCAGTAGCGATGCCTACATCATGGGGCGTATCGATAAGGATTCACCCCGGCACAGTGCCCACCTGCCCTACGAAATCCTGGTTTACGAAAACCAGGTTGAAGCGCTATACGGCAGATTCAGGATTGCGCTCAGCTGGCCGCATTTACCGATGTTGGCTAGCGATACAGGCGCCACTTTTTTCAGTATCATGTGTGCTCCGGGCGCGATCGAAGACGCCTTGATTGCAATCGCCGGCGGCAGTCGAGAGAAGTCAGGCTCCGATAAATAGCGCTATAGTTTATTCGTTTAATTCTGCTCACAGGAACCCCCGTTACATGCAACTCGATCTCTACTCACAGTCACTGCTCTGGGCTTTCGGTTTGTCGGTGATCTTTGGCGCGATTGCCAACAAGGCGAATTTTTGCACCATGGGTGCCGTTTCCGACTGGGTTAACATCGGTGACCTGAACCGTATGCGATCCTGGATGCTGGCGATAGCGACCGCGATTATCGGCGTCGGCCTGCTCGAATATGCGGGCAGTATCGATTTGTCCCTGACCACCAGCAATGAAACCTCCAACCCGCCTTATCGCAGCGCTAATTTCATCTGGCTACGCCACCTGCTCGGTGGCCTGATGTTTGGCGTCGGCATGACCCTGGCCAGCGGCTGTGGCAACAAGACCCTGGTGCGCCTGGGCGAGGGTAATATGAAGTCGCTCGTGGTTTTGACGATCATGGGCGTTGCCGCCTGGTGGATGCTGTTTTCCAATTTCGGCTACCTGGTATTTTTACAGTGGATGCTGCCGCTTAGTATCGATTTTAGCAACCAGGGCATCCCCAGCCAGGATATCGCGGCGGTGTTGTCTGGTATCTCTGGTGTCGAATGGTCAGCTTCGCTTGGCCTGGTTATCGCTCTGCTGGCTGGATTGCCACTGCTTTTCTGGATACTGCGCAGCGCGGATTTTCGCAGCAATATCGAGTTGCTGACGGCGGGCCTGATCATTGGCCTGCTGATCATTATCGGCTGGTATGTCACCGCCGGCCCGAGCGGTGTCGTGCTGTTGGATGAACTCGAATTCATGGATGAACGGCCGTTTTTCACCGGCGCGCAATCATTCACTTTCATCGGCCCCACCGGACATATCGTGCAGTACCTGATGCAAGGATTTTCCGCGATATTTCTGACCTTTGGCATCGCTACCGTAATCGGCGTCGCGGTTGGTTCACTGCTCTATACAGTGTTGTTTCGCAAGGTTCGCATCGAATGGTTTGTCTCCTGGCATGATTTTGTGATGCATGTCGTCGGTGCGATTCTGATGGGCATCGGTGGCGTACTGGCGATGGGCTGTACCATTGGCCAGGGGATTACCGGGGTTTCAACCCTGGCGCTGGGATCGATTCTGACCATCATCTCGATTATCGCCGGCAGCGCGGCAACGATGAAGTACCAGTATTACCTTATGATGCGCGAAGATGACTAGAAGGGATATACCGGCTAAAAAGCAAATTTGCTAATCTAAGCATCAATTTAACTAACTTGAAGCAGGAGTTGACGATGAATCAAGCCTATCGTGACGCCATCACTCAGATGGAAGAAATGAAAGTACAGCAGGAATATATCCTTGGCTGGCAAGGTGGTTTTCTGGGGCATCCGCAACGTGAAGAGCAGCGCCTGACGGAAGCCTACGAGGCAGGCTACGAAGACGGCAGCGCCAAATCCAGCGCTAATTTCTCAAACTGGGTAGCTAGCTAGAGCTATCTCAAGGTAGCTAATTACTCATTAAAGTCGCCCTTCGGATACGTCGGTATGCCGCTTGCGCGCACCGCGGTGCAGAATAAAAAACACTGATCACAGATTAACTGAAGTGCTAAGGCTACCTCGGGTGAAAGCCCACAAAAGGCGCTCCCAAACGGCAAACTGCGCCGTTTGGCACATCCATGTGACCGCTTGGAGCCCGAGGCGTCGGACCGCGACGTCCTGCCTCGCTACACTTTTGCGGACTTACCCCCGAGGTAGCCACCCACTGTCAGGGGAAACCGGTGAAGTCCCTCGCGCCGTAAAGGCCGGGTGCTTCAGCGGTTTCCCCGTGGGACGCTATCTAAAATTAAGACTATACGATGCGAAACAGCGGTAGGGTTTAGATTTTTATGACTTACCCCGTGCAGAGGCATTTTATTCCAGACAGTAGTGCGCCTTTATGGGAATAGCTTGATACAGGTGATCAGGTTTCGAGACTTACCAGCCCGGATAAAGAACGTTTCAGCGCTATTTCAATCTCGGGAGCTTCACGGCCGATAATGTAATCGGGTATCCAGCGATTATCGCGCTCGCCCATGGTGTCCTGCAGGTAGGCGCCAAGGCGGCAACGCATCGCGAAACTGCCGCCCTCCTCGTCACTGAAACTGAATCCGGCATAGTCTTTTGAGCGTTGATTTAGCTTGTCTACGAAGGCGGCCTGGTACTCAGCCTCGCCCTGCACGTCGATTCGACTATCTTCGAGCATACGCGCCATGTCCCTGACCAGGCTGGAAATAAACTCGCTACGCTGTTCCTGGTCAGTCTGTGGATACATCCAGCGATCGCAAAAATGCACCAGGTAGCAGACCACTTCTTCGAGAATATCGACGCGTTGCCCCTGGGTAGTGGTTTCAAAGTTTTCGTTTTCGAGGTTGAGCAGAACATTGGCCGCCAGTTTCCAGATCGTGGCGCCGATCGCATTGGCCATTTGGGGCAGTGATCTGGATGCCGAATCCTGGTTCCAGTTTTTTTTGACTCGTACCATCAGTAGCGGTATATCCGTTAATTAATTGCCTTGTGCTTCAAGCCAGTCGATAACCTGCTTGACCAGGTCTTCTTCATGACCCTGAAAAAAATGATTCGCACCATCCACACGCACCTGCAGGTACTGATGCCCGGATTGCCTGTCGCCAGCCACTGCCCGATGCTCAGCGGAATCGAGCACAGGCGCGAGATCGTTACTGCCGTACAGATCAAGTATCGAAACCTTCAGTTTTGCTAAAGACTCGAGATTACTGGAGAAGGTGGTTCCCTCGTCCATGCCGATAATTACCAGCGAGTCTACCGCATTGGCATCGCCTGACGACAGATAATAGGTAGCCATCGAGGCACCCATGCTGTGGCCGACAACGGTGATTTTTTTATAACCGTAGTCATCAAGATAATCGTTGGCGGTCTCGAATCGTCCGGGCACCTCGGGAAACAGCAGGTCATATTCTCGTTCATCGGCCTCGTTCGCCAGAATCGGCATTTGCAGCGACAGCGTGGTGATGCCATGCTCGAGCAGCCCCGCGCGTAACGGGTAGATTACGTCTGGCCAGTTCGGATGTACCCCGATGCCGTGAACCAGAATAACCGCTCGCTCCGGGTTTGCATCAGCCTGGGTCAGGATGCTCAGGAACTCGTGACCGCTGTCATCGATCAACCATGCCGCTTCGCCATCGAGTAAACCATCGGTCACCTGCTCGGCCCAGCGGCTTTCCTTGGCGGTATCGGAACTGGTCGCGGCCACAGGCATCAGCGAAGACGCCATCAGCAGTGCAAGCGACAGCGCGGCTATTCTAAAAGATGCTCTTAGTACCATTTGGCCTCCTAGCTAAGCTACTGATAAAGATATGATTGTAATTCAAGATCGAACGCATGATAACGCTATTCATAGCCTGGAGCCCTATCCAATATGGGTAGCTGATAACAATCCAGGCTAGCCTGATAGGGAGCATCACTCGGCGTCAGTTTCGGTTAGAATTCAATTCATACTCAGTACGAGCCAGGGCATGGAAAAAACCATATTAGAAGTGAAACCAGGCAGTTTTATATTCGCCAGGGCAAACGCCCTGGCGCTGGATATCTGTACCGAAATGATAGATCGTTTTGAAAAATATCATGACGAACAATATCCCGGACGTATCGGCCAGACCGTGGATCACGACGCATCGGTCAAGCGTTCCACCGACCTGGTATTAAGCGGCAAACCCCACTGGCTAGATCTGGATCGCGAGTTATTTCGATCGCTTAACCTGGCGCTCGCCGAATTCAAGCTGTCCTACGCGTTTTTCGCCGGCCCCTTCAAGGACATGGGATATGCAATTCAACGCACCGATCCGGGCGAGTATTATCACTGGCATATCGATGGCGGCAGTCATGAATTTGCGCAGCGGCAGCTGGTTGCAATCTGGTACCTGAACACACTCCACGATCAGGGCGGCGAAACCGAGTTTCAGCACCAGGCAGTCAAAATCACGCCTGAAGCCGGGAAACTGGTACTTTTTCCGCCGTTCTGGACCCACCTGCACCGCGGTAAAACCCTGCAAACCGGGGTCAAGTACATCGCCACCACCTGGGTCGGGTTTGCCTGAATCCTGCCGCTTACTCTTCGA
>Ga0265306_10000585_pt1 | contig 17581 bp, 16 predicted proteins | sample Helome_3_FD_192493 | JGI IMG/M metagenome (GOLD analysis project Ga0265306, IMG submission 192493) | Marine sediment microbial communities from subtidal zone of North Sea - Hel_20160420 (Illumina Assembly) | ecosystem: Environmental > Aquatic > Marine > Subtidal zone > Sediment ...
CCGTCAGCGCGCCGGCCCGGCAAACAACCAGGTCGGCCCACGCATATGCAGCAGCCATGTCCTCGATAAACGGCAACAACTCGACGTCGATGTCATTGTCGGAATACGCTTTTCGCGCCGTATCGAACGTGCGTTCGCCGCACTGATGACGAACGATGGGCCGCTCTCCAGTGTCGAGTTTCGCCAGCGCTGCCGGAACCGTGCGATTCAATGCGAGCGCGCCCTGGCTCCCGCCAAGCACGAGCAGTCGCAATGGGCCTTGTCGGTCTCCGTAACGTTGAGCCGGAGCGGCTACGGCAGCGATGTCCTCACGGACCGGGTTGCCAACGGTTTCCGCGTTGACCTGGGAATTAAAACTGCCCGGGAAGGCTTGCAGCACAACCCGGGCGAGACGCGCCAGAAGACGGTTGGTCAGTCCCGCAGCAGCGTTTTGCTCGTGTATCACCAGTGGCCGCCGGGTCAGCCAGGCAGCAACACCGCCGGGACCGCTGACGAATCCACCCATGCCGAGCACCGCTGCGGGGCGGCGACGAAGGATGACACCGAGCGACTGCAGGAGCGCCCAGCAAACTTGTAATGGAGCAATCAACAATGCGAGCGCACCCTTGCGGCGCAGGCCCTTCACGCTGATCCATTCGATATCGATACCGGCAGCCGGCACCACGCGAGATTCCAGGCCACGGTGCGTTCCAAGCCACACGACATCACGCGACCTGGACTGCAACGCGCGTGCGACGGCAAGTGCCGGATAGACGTGTCCGCCAGTGCCGCCGGCCATAACGAGGATCGGTCCCGCAGTCATTTCCTGCGGCCCCGCTTGCGATTGACGGGCCTCGCGTCGACCGCCAGTTCATGATGTATGCGCAGTAGCAATCCGATACAAATCATCGTAATAATCAGGCTGCTGCGGCCGTAACTGATCAATGGCAAGGTCAGGCCTTTGGTTGGCAACAAGCCCATGTTCACGCCGACATTGATAAACGCCTGCAAGCCAAGCCACGTTCCAATGCCGATCGCGATATAGGCTTCAAAGAAGCGCTCGGCACTCGCGGCCCGCATGGCGAGCTTGTAAACACGCCAGAGCAATGCCAGGAACAACGCGATCAACAGCAGCGACCCGGCGAGACCGAACTCCTCGGCGAATACGGCGAACACAAAATCGGTGTGCGCTTCGGGCAGGTAGAAGAGCTTCTGCACGCTGTCACCAAGGCCGACACCGAACCACTCGCCACGGCCGATCGCGATTAATGACTGTGTCAGCTGAAATCCGGAGTCGTAGGGATCCGACCACGGGTCCAGAAATCCCGTAAGGCGTTTCATCCGATACGGCGACGTGATCGCCAACGCCGCCATGGCGATGACGGCTGCTGAGAAGAACACGAGAAAATCGCGGATTCGCGCGCCGGCAACGAACAGCATGACCAGCGCGGTAGCGAGCAGTACCAGCGCGGCGCCGAAGTCAGGCTCCTTGAGCAGCAGGACGCAGGCCAGTGTCAACACCAGCATCGGCCGCAGGAAGCCGACAAACTCCTCACGCAATGCCTTGTTACGCCGTACAAGGTATCCGGCCAGGTAGAGTAGAAAGCAGAGTCTCGCTGGCTCTGATACCTGCAGATTAATGAAACCGAACCGCACCCAACGCGAGCTGCCATTCACCTCGTACCCGATTCCCGGAACCAGGACCAATACCAGCAAGCCGAGGCCGGCGATCAGCATCAACGGCCCCAGGCTCTGCCACAGACGCATCGGGACAAACAGGCAGGCTCCGCCGGCGACTGCGCCAATCGCCGCCGCGAGCAACTGTCGCCGCACGTAAAAGAACGGGTCGCCGACGGCGTTATCGGAGATTGAGATCGATGCCGACGCCAGGACCACCAATCCGCCCAGCAGTAACACGAGCACGATGGTCGTGAGGACCGGATCGATCTGTAATTCGGTCTTTAGTCTCGCCGGGAACGGCATGGTTGCGTTGCGAGTCGTCATCGTTTGAGCGCCCGAACTGCTTCACAGAACGCGTCACCGCGCGCCATGTAGTTCTTGAACTGATCGAGACTCGCGCACGCGGGCGCAAGCAGCACCGTGTCATCCGCCTCGGCACAGGACGCTGCGGTCCGGACGGCTTCTGACATGGTTTCGGCGAAATGAACAGGCACAACCGTATCCAGCGCATCCGCTATTTTTTCCGCATCCATTCCGATCAGCACGGCACCGCGCAGCTTACCGTCGAGCGCGTCAGCAAGATCCCTGAAGTCGCCGCCCTTGCCGTCGCCGCCGGCAATCAGTACGAGCATGCCGTCGATGGAACCAACGGATGCCACAGCCGCGCCGACGTTGGTCGCTTTGGAATCGTTGATGTAGTCGACAGCGCCAATACGCGCGACGAACTGCATGCGGTGCGGCAGGCCCGAAAACTCCGTGAGAACCTGCAGCATGTCGAACATGTCGAGTCCGATCAGCTCTCCGGCGGCCAGTGCCGCCAGTGCATTCAGTTGGTTATGCACGCCGTACATGGCGAGATCACTGACAGCAATTAACAGTGAATCGCCGCGCGCCAGGTACGTCTCACCATCTTCGCTGCGTAGTCCGAATTGATTCTCGGCCGGTTCGTCAAGACCGAAGCTCGTTACACGTTGACAGTGCCGCGTGCGTTTCGCCGCTTCAGCATCAGCGCGATTGATAACGGCCGCCTTCGCTTCGCGGTAGACGCGATACTTCGACTCCCGGTATTCGGCCTCGTCGGTGTGCCAGTCCAGATGGTCGGGGGACACATTCAGAAGTACCGCGACGGTTGCCGGCAGGTTTTGCGTCCGATGCAACTGGAAGCTGGATAACTCGAGCACGTACAGTTGTGGCGTCGGCTGATCCAGCAGGTCGAGCGCAGGCTCGCCCAGGTTGCCGCCGGCAAGGACTTCGCGGCCACCGGCGCGACACATGTGATAGATCAAGGTGGTCACAGTGCTCTTGCCATTTGAGCCAGTCACCGCGACGAAAGGCGCTTTGGCCGCTCGGGCGAACACTTCGATGTCAGAAACGACGTCGACGCGCTTCCTGCGTGCGGTCGCAAGCAGCGGATGGCTGTCCGAGATGCCGGGTGAAGCGATGATTCGCTCGACACCAGCCGGCAGTTTCACATTGCCGAGTAACACCTCGGCGTCCGGCCAGACTTCGTCGAGCTCTTTCAATCCTGGCGGTTGTTCGCGGCTGTCGAAGAACATCGCATCGATATCCGCTCTCCTTAGATAGCGCGCAACAGACAACCCGGTTGCGCCGAGCCCTGCTACGAGGTCTTTCCCAGCTGTTGCTCGCGCCGCGCTCATCGTATTTTGAGACTCGCCAGGCCGATCAACACGAGGATGACCGTAATAATCCAGAATCGAACGATGACCTTGGGCTCGGCCCAGCCTTTGAGTTCGAAGTGATGGTGTAACGGCGCCATGCGGAAGACGCGTTTGCCGGTTAGCTTGAACGATGCGACCTGGATCATGACGGACAGCGTTTCAACGACGAAAACACCGCCCATGATCGCGAGCACGATTTCCTGACGCACGACGACAGCGACGACACCGAGGGCTGCGCCGAGCGAGAGCGCCCCGATGTCTCCCATGAAGACCTGTGCCGGGTACGTGTTGAACCAGAGGAACCCAAGACCGGCACCGGCGAGCGCCGTACAAAAGACCAGGATTTCTCCGGTACCCGGGACATAAGGTATGCCCAGGTATCCCGAGAAATTGATATTGCCTGTGACGTAGGCAAAGATGCCCAGGGCACCACCAACGAGGACGGTCGGCATGATCGCAAGACCGTCGAGGCCATCAGTAAGGTTCACCGCATTACTGAAGCCGACAATAAAAAAGTACGTCACGACAACCTGAAAGAGTCCCAGGGGAATCGCCAGATCCTTGAAATACGGAATCAACAATGAGGTTTGCACCTCATCAGTTGCCGTGACGTACAGAGCAATGGCGGCAATGAGAGCCGCACTAGACTGCCAGAAGAGCTTTTGCTTCGCCGAAATACCGGCGGGGTCCTGCAATACGAGTTTCTTGTAGTCATCGACATAGCCGATGACCCCGAAAGACAATGTGACGAACAACACGATCCAGACGTAAATGTTTTCGAGATCTGCCCACAGCACCGTGCTGATGGCAATGGCGGTGAGAATCAGCGCACCCCCCATTGTCGGCGTACCCGCTTTGAGCAAGTGTGTCTCGGGGCCCTCTTCGCGAACCGGCTGGCCAATCTGGTTTACGCTCAGCCGCTTGATCATGCGTGGCCCGATGATGAACGACAGAAGCAACGCCGTTAGCGCACCCAGAATTGCGCGCATCGTCAGGTAATTGAAGACATTGAAGCCTGATTCGAACTGTGCGAGGTACTTTGTAAGATAGAGCAGCATGGTCAGGCCTCTCTTCTCACGGGTTCGACTTCGCGCAGGGCATCAACGACACGCTCCATACGCATCGACCTCGAACCTTTGACGAGCACATTGACCGAGTTGGTGAGACAGCCACTCAGATCATCGACCAGCGCGTCAATACTTCCGAACCAACGTGCATGCTCGCCAAATCCCTCCACCGTGTTGCGCGACAGATCGCCCAGCGCAAACAGGCGATCGATGCCACTCCTGCGCGCCGCTTCTCCTACCTCGCGGTGCATCGCCGGCGCGTCGTCTCCGAGTTCTTTCATGTCGCCGAGCACCAGCCAGCTTTCGCCGGAAAGTTGCGCCAGGAATTCCGCTGCCGCGCTCACTGATAGCGGATTCGCGTTGTAACTATCGTCAAAGAGGGTCGCACCGTTGGTGCCGCGTAGCGGTTGCAAGCGGCCACCGACCGGGCTGACGCCTTCGAGAGCCTCCTTGATCTGCGACGTATCGATGTCAAGCGCGTGTGCAACAGCGGCCGCAGCGCACGCGTTTCGCACGTTGTGAATGCCAGGGAGCGGCAGGCGCACGGTCACACTGCGCCCCGGTAGCTTCAGGCGGAACTGCGATTGCTCGACACCTGTCACAATCTCGTCGGCGTGGACGTCCGCCGACGGACCAAGTCCGAAGCTAAGCAGACGGATGTCCTCGACCAGCGAATACCAGTCGTCGAAGTACGGATCGTCCGCGTTCAGTATCGCGATCTCGGGCCGCTTCGCGTTCTGCAGAATTTCGCCTTTGGCGCGCGCAACACCATCGAGCGAACCAAAGCCCTCGAGATGAGCGGCAGCCGCATTAGTGATAACGACGACATCAGGGTCTGCGAGCGATGTCAGGTACGCAATTTCGCCCGCATGATTGGCCCCCATTTCGAACACGGCGAAACAGTGTTTATCTTCTATCCTTGCCAGCATCAGCGGCATGCCGATGTCGTTATTCAGGTTGCCTTGCGTCGCCAAAGTCGGTGCCTGTTTTTCAAGACAGGCCCTGACCAGCTCTTTGACTGTTGTCTTGCCATTGCTGCCAGTTACGCCAATGACCGTTGCGTCATGCTGACTTCGCCACGCCGCTCCGAAACGACCCAATGCCCGACGAGTGTTGTCCACCTTGATCTGCGAGATGTTCGCGTCAACGAGGCTCGGCACGACCGCTCCGGCGGCACCGGCAACCTGCGCCGCGCTGAGATAGTCGCAACCGTCGAAGTTAGGGCCCTGCAGCGCGAAGAACAGTTCACCATCGCGCAGGGTACGGCTGTCAGTGCTTACGCCGGAAAATTCACGATCGTCTCCGTGCAGCACACCATCCATGCATTCGGCCGCGACGCTCAGCGAGGCAATCACTGCAGACCCCCTTTCGCCCGGGCTGCCAGCGCGGCTTCTGCAACCGCGTAGTCCGAGAAGGGCCGACGCTCGGCACCGATCTGCTGGTAATCCTCATGACCTTTGCCGGCGATCAAGACGATGTCCGTGTCGCCTGCCTGGTCAATCGCCCAGGCGATGGCAGCGGCGCGATCCTCAATGACCGTTGCCAGTTCCGGCTGCTCGAGACCTGACAGCACCTCGTCAAGAATCTGCCGGGGATCTTCCGTGCGGGGATTATCGTTGGTAATTATGATGTGGTCGGCCCGTCGCTCGGCCGATAGGCCCATCAACGGGCGTTTGCCGACATCACGATTACCACCGCAACCGAAAACACACCAAAGTCTTCCGCGACAATGTGGCCGCAGCGCGCTCAGTGCCGCTTCGATGGCATTCGGCGTGTGCGCATAGTCGACGTAGACAGCGGTCCCTTCGACAGCAACGCGTTGCATGCGCCCCGGTGGCGCATGCACCCGGGACAATACGTCGCATGCCGCGTCCCGCGGGACGCCCTGCTTTAGCAACAGCGCGAGGACAATAACGGCGTTCGCCACGTTGAAATCACCGGGTAACGGCAAGTTGAAGCGGCCATCTCCCCAGGAGCTGACGAAGGCGATGTCCGAACCCTGCTGGCTGGCGACAACGGAACGAACGAATACATGCGGCCGGGTGGTCGCAACTCGACCGGTGTCTGTCGAGACGCTGACGGCGTCCTGCCCAACGCGTTCCGCAAGCTCGGTGCCAAATTCCGAATCGATGTTGATGATTTGATGTTCGATGTCGGAACCAAGGAAAAGTCGCGCCTTGGTTTCGAAGTACTCACGCATGTCAGCGTGATAATCGAGGTGATCGCGCGTCAGATTTGTAAATAGCGCCGCCTCGAAGTGCACGCCGTCGACGCGCCCCTGTGACAGCGCATGAGACGAAACTTCAACGGCCGCAAAGCTCGCGCCCTGAGCCACGAAATCGGCGAGTCGAGCATGCAGCTCGACGGCGGCCGGCGTTGTCAATCCGTCCGCGCCGTGAACTGCGTTGACTCCGTACCCGAGTGTGCCGAGATAGCCGCATCGCTCACCCAATAGTTGACGAGAATGCGCGACGAGCCATGCGACCGTCGTTTTGCCGTTCGTTCCGGTAACTCCGATCACCCCCAGCGCTTCCGATGGCCTGCCGTAGAAACGATTCGCGATTTCACCCAGCTTCTTGCCGAGGTCGTCGACCGCGACGGTGGGCACGCCGATGTTCCTGGGCGTAGCGATCGTCGATGCGTCATAGGCAACTGCGCTTGCGCCCGCCGCTTGCGCCTCGGCCAGATAATCGAGCCCGTGGCTGTTCACACCCTGGCAGGCCAGGAATAGAAACCCTTCGGCAAGCAGGCGGCTATCGCTCGCGATACCGTGAATCGGGATGGGCGGCGCATCGGCGTAGCCCTCCAGCAAATCGGCCAGGGTTAGGATTGGAGTCACGTGTTCCGCCGGCATGCTCATCGACTCGCTGCCCGATCCGCCATTGCCTGCAGGGAATCGCCGGGATCGCGTGCCGGCATCGCGTCGGGTGCCACGGCCAGCAGACGCAGCGACTCGGTCATTACGTCAGCGAAAACCGGCGCCGCAACGTCACTGCCGTAATAGAGTTCGCCGTGCGGTTCATCGATGACGACTACCGTCGCCAGCCGTGGGTCACTGGCAGGCGCGAGACCGGCGAATATCGAGATGTATTTGTCCTCTGAGTAACCCCCTGTGGCGAATTTCCAGGCCGTGCCGGTTTTGCCGGCGATACGATAACCATCGACCGAGGCTTTTGTACCGGTTCCACCCGGTCGCACTACCTCTTCGAGCATGCGTCGCACAGCGACGGCGGTATCTTTCGAGATTACCTGTTCACCTTCGTTGGGTTGATCCAGCCCGACCAGAGATATCGGTCGCATGCTTCCGTCGTCGCCTATGACGGCGTACGCCTGTGCGAGCTGCAACGGCGTGACCGATACACCGTATCCGTAGGCAAGGGTCGCCTGACTGATGGGCTGCCAGTGATTGAAATGCGTCAGCATGCCGGCCGACTCGCCGGGGAAGCCGCTGGTCGTCAGCGCGCCAAAACCGAACTGCATCATCGTGTCCCATAACTGGTCTGGCTCGAGGGTCATCGCGAGCTTCGTCACACCAACGTTGCTGGAGCGCGCCAGAACAGTGGTCAGGCTCACACGACCAAGGTTTTGGCTGTCCTCGATTTTCTTTGCGCCCACCGTCACATAGCCGGGGGCAGTGTCGACAGTGCTACTCGGACGGAACTGGCCGCTTTCGAGTGCGGCTGCAACAACAAGCGGCTTGATACTCGAGCCGGGTTCGAAAATATCCGTGATCGCACGATTACGATAGCGCTCGGCCACAAACTGCGAGCGGTCATTCGGGTTGTACGTCGGCTGATTCACGATCGCGAGCACTTCGCCGGTTTTGACGTCCAGAACGACGATCGATCCCGAGCGAGCCTCGTGCGTTTTGATCGCGGCCTTGAGTGAACGGTAAGCAAGGTACTGAAGCCGCAAATCGATGCTTGTCTTCAGGTCTTTGCCATGACGCGCCGGGCGAATGCTCTCGACATTCTCGATGGAGCGGCCGAGGCGATCCTTGAGCACACGCTTGGCGCCGGATTCGCCCGCCAACCAATGATTGAATGCCAGCTCGAGGCCTTCCTGACCTTCATCGTCGATGTTCGTGAAGCCAACCAGGTGTCCCGTAACCTCCGATGCAGGGTAGTAACGACGGTATTCGCGCTGCACATTGATGCCGGGAAGTTCCAGTGCGAGAACCTGTTCTGCCTGCTCCGGGTTCAGGTGTCGTTTCAGATAGAGAAATTCCTTGTCCATGCTGCGCGTGATGCGACGCATGAGGATTTGCGAATCGATATCCAGCGTGCGCGCCAGCTGCGGGACGTTGTCGACCGCCGACGCAAACTCTTGTGGATTCACCCAGACACTGTCTACCGGTGTACTGATTGCGAGCGGCTCGCCGTATCGGTCAGTAATCGTGCCGCGGTGTGCGGAGATTCTCTCGGTTCGCAGGTGGCGCGTATCCGCCTGCTTGTTCAGGAAGTCCTTATCAAGCACCTGCAGATGAACGGCTCGCGCGACCAGCGACGCAGCCACGAGACCGAAGAACGCCAATACCAGCGTCACACGGCCTACGAAGCGTCGTTCAGTTTTCTGTTTTGTCTCAGCGCCGCGTCTCATTGGCGTTCAATTACGAATATTTCAGTTGTCTCGGGCCGCACCAAGGCCAGATCCTCGGTTGCGACTTGCTCAATGCGTGCGTGCTGGGCCCAGGTGCTTTGTTCGATCTGCAGCTGGCCCCACTCGATATTCAGTCCATCTCGTTCATGCGTCAGTCCCTCGAGCTCCACGAACAATTTGCGCGATTCGTGCTTGGTATAGACCAACGCTATTGCACTCAAAACGCACACCACTGCGAATACGAAGACGAGAAGAAACGGCTGCGCCGGCTGCTTTGCCTGCATTACAAGCGCTCCGCTATTCGCAGCCGTGCACTTCGTGCCCTGCGGTTCGCCGCGATTTCGTCAGCCTTCGCGGTGATGGCCTTGCCGATAACCTTCAGTTTCGGTCGGAACTCGTCGGGAACCGAAGGCATGCCGCGATACGGCTCTGGCTCGCGCGAAGCGTCTCGCATGAATCGCTTTACGATACGATCCTCAAGCGAGTGGAAGCTGATGACACAGAGGCGTCCACCTTGCCGCAACACGTCGATCGACTGCGCGAGTACAGACTCGAGCTGCGCGAGCTCATCGTTGATCGCGATACGAATCGCCTGAAAGGTCTTTGTCGCCGGGTGCTTTACGGGTCGATGTTTACCGTAGGGAGCGGGCACCGCGGACACGACGATAGCCGCCAGCTCCGAAGTTCTCACGATCGGAGCATTTTCCCGCGCGGCAACCACGGCACGAGCAATGCGTGCTGCGTGTCGCTCTTCGCCGAATTTTGAAAGTACGTGTTTCAATTCTTTTTCATCCACGGACGCAAGCCACTCACTGGCCGACACGCCCGAATCCGGGTCCATTCGCATATCGAGCGGTCCATCGCGCAAAAAACTAAAGCCTCGATCGGCCTCATCCAGTTGGGGTGACGAAACGCCCAGGTCGAGAAGCAGCCCGTCGACCTTGCCGACAAGTTCCCTGTCTCTAATGAAAGTCCCAAGCTGTGCACAAACACCTCTTATTAATTCGACGCGCGGATCATCTGTAAGGGTCCTCGCTGCTGAAGCGATTGCCTGCGGGTCACGATCGATTCCGATCAGTCGACCATTGGCATTGAGTTGCTTCAGAATCTCCCTGCTGTGACCCCCTCGTCCGAACGTTCCGTCGACATAACAGCCGTCTGGTTTTATTTTCAGCCCCCGAAGGACCGGCCCCAGCAGCACCGGCACATGCGCGTTGCTGCTCATTGTGTGGACAGCTGCCTAGAACGAGATCGACTCGAGGTCCGCCGGCAAGTCGCCGTCTTCTTCCTCGTTGAGCCACGCATCGCGTTTTTCGTTCCAGGTCTGTTCATCCCATAGTTCAAATTTGTTGCCCTGCCCGATGAGCATCGCGTTCCTGTCGAGTCCGCCGAAATCCCTGAGTTCGCGCGAGACCAGGATGCGTCCGCTTCCGTCCATGTCGACCTCGGTGGCATAACCGACCATAATTCGCACGATGCGACGAGCTGCTTTGTTCATGCTCGGTAGACGAACGAGCTTGCGCTCGAGCTCTTCCCAGTCGGGCAACGGGTACACGAGGAGACAGTGGTCCTTATCAACGGTCACGATGATTTCGCCGTCACAACGGGCGATGAGCCGCTCCCGATACCGGGTCGGTATTGCCATACGCCCTTTGGCGTCCAACGTGACTTTGGTAGCCCCTCGAAACACGACGTCAGGGACGGCCCCGGGCTCCGCTCTTCTGGCGCGAATCCTGGGCAGGCTGCCCCTTTCCTCCCACTTTTATCCACTTTTCAACACTATAGGTGGCGGCCGCGGCGACCGTCAACAAACAATTGCAATTAACCTTTGTTCTACAGTGACTTAGGGGCTATCCGGTGGCCCAAAAAAGGCGAAATATGGCAGGATTCGCGCCAAATAAATCAATCGCTTATGGTTTCTTCTTCGACAAAACCTCAAAAACGGGTCGCTATTAGGCGACAGCCGGTCTTTTTCGCACAATCTCGCGCCGATTTGCGCAGCGCGTATTCACGGCCGTGAGTACGGGCGAAGATGTATTATAACTTATTGTTTTTTAAAAGAAAAATGGAAGGTGAGAGAGCCGGAGCCAGCAATAAGCCGGGTTCTGTCGTCGACAACCATTCGTCTGGGACAGCTGTCGCCAGCTGCCTCTAGCAACCTACCCGGGAGTCCGTTCGGAACCGACGGTGGGCATAAAGCCCGTACTCCCCTATTTGGTCTTGCTCCGGGCGGGGTTTACCGTGCCGCGAGCTGTTGCCAGTCGCGCGGTGCGCTCTTACCGCACCTTTTCACCCTTACCGACTCGCAAGCCGGCGGTATATTTTCTGTGGCACTTTCCATGGGCTCACGCCCCCCAGGCGTTACCTGGCGCCCTGTCCGTATGGAGCCCGGACTTTCCTCTGCATTCCTGCAGCGATTGTCTGGCCAACTCCGGCTCTCTCGCCGCCGATTTTACAGGACTAACCGGGGTCGAACCGAGGTTTTCCAAGGAAAACCTCGGTTCGACCCCTAATTGAGGTTATTCGCCCGTGCGCTCTTTCAGTTCGAGAATTCGCTCATACAGAGCGTTTTTTCTCAGCCCTGTGACAGCCGCGGACACCTTGGCCGCATCTTTCGCCGGAAGCCGCTTGCCCAGTTCCAGTAGCAGGCGATCGACCTCGAGCGCAGATTCCGGCGCTTCATCGGAGCCAGCAACAACGATGACAAACTCCCCTTTTCCAGGTATTGAGCCATCGTCGACTTTATCCCGAAGTGAGCCCAGCGTTGCCCGAACGCACTGCTCGTGCATTTTCGTCAGCTCACGGCCGATAAAAGCAGGCCGCCCTTCACCGAAGGCACGGCACATGTCGTCGAGCACGTCGGCGATACGATGTACGGACTCATAAAAGACCAGGGTGCGCGCTTCATTGTTCAGCGCGTCGAGCGCATTGAGACGCGCCGCTTTCTTCGCCGGCAGAAACCCTTCGAAGCAGAATCGGTCTGTCGGCAGTCCAGCCACTGAGAGCGCCGCCGTGACGGCGCAGGCGCCCGGTACGGTCGAAACCGTGATGCCACTTTCATTCGCAGCTCGTACGAGACGGTAGCCAGGATCGCTGACGAGCGGCGTACCTGCGTCGCTCACGAGGGCGACCGACTGTCCGGACTCGAGCGCAGCGATGAGGCCGCCCACCATCTTTTCTTCATTGTGATCATGCAGCGCCAAAAGCCGCGTTTTGACGCCTATATGCGATAGCAATCGCCCGGTGTGGCGGGTATCCTCGGCTGCAATAAGATCCACCTCAGCGAGCGTCTGGGCTGCTCGTGGTGTCAGATCTTCTAGATTGCCGATGGGCGTTGCAACGACGAACAGCTTGCCGCTCATTTGGCGCACAACCTTTTTCCGGTTACATGAATATGATGAGTAATCTCCGACATCCTGCACACGCAACGCGCTCACTGGCAAGCATCATCGCCCTGCTACTGGCGTTGATCGCGTTAGCGGGTTGCGAAACAAGCGGTCTCGGTGGTCTGACGGGCAGCGGCGAAGATCGCGCCGTTCGGCTCGCTCGGAATGGCGAGCATGCCGAGTCCGCCAGTGCTTACATCGCGCTGGCCAGCGAGTCCTATGGCGCAGAACGGGAACGGCTGACGCTGCTCGCCGTCGAGCAGTGGCTCGATGCCGGCGACGTGGCGCGCGCCAACAACGCGTTCAACGAAGTGCCACGACCGGACTCCGGCAGTCTGTTGCCTATCTGGAATACGAACTCCGCGGCATTATTGCTGTATGCAGGTGAGGCGGACGACGCACTCGAGTTGCTGGAGCCCATGAGTCGTGAGCCGCTTTCAGAACGGGACAGACTCCGAGTCGAAGCACTTCGGGCCGATGCCTGGATTCAGAAACAGGATCCGGCACGCGCTGTTCAACTGATGATGCAACGCGAGACCTGGATCACTGATAGCCGCGGGATCGAGCAGAACCGCAAGCGTCTGTGGCAAGGATTGCTCGTCAGCAGCCCACAGGTCTTGCGGCGTGATGCCGAAGCAGCGACAAACCCCATCGTGCGCGGCTGGCTCTCGATCGGCTCGCTCGCGGCGTCCACAGGCCAGCAGGGCGTCGGTTGGAGCAATGGTGTCGTGCGCTGGCGCGAGGCTAACGCCAACCATCCGGCAATGACCGTGCTCGGCGATCTGCAGCTGCCTGAAAATCTGTTGCTCGAGTACCCTCGTCAAATCGCGTTGCTGCTGCCGCTGTCCGGGAGAGCGGCGGCTGCCGGCAAAGCTATACAGAACGGTTTCCTCGGCGCTTATTTTACGACCGCCGCAGGACTCGATGACCGTCAGCGCGTCCACATCTATGACGTCACCGCTGAAGGCGGCGCAAGTGCGGCATATACCGCTGCTGTCGCGGACGGTGCGGAGTTTGTTGTCGGACCATTGCTCAAGAAGAGCGTCGTACAGCTGGCCAACGACATCCTGGTCCCTGTTCCGGTCCTGACCCTGAACTACCTGCCTGAAGAAACGCTTGCGCCGCCAGGCTTGTATCAGTTTGCACTTGCGCCGGAAGACGAGGCAGTGTCGGCTGCCGTTCGTGCACTCGGTGATGGCTACACGCGTGCCGTCGCCCTTGTGCCCAATAATGATTGGGGCCGACGTGTTCTCACGAGTTTTTCGACCGAGTTCGAAGGCCTCGGTGGCACGTTGCTGGACTACCGAAGCTACACGCCGGGCGAAAAAGACTTCTCCAACGAGATCGAAAATCTGATGGGGCTTACCGGAAGTGTCCGGCGCTACCAGCGTATGCGAGCCAATATTGGCGGCGCACTTCAGTTTGATCCGCGCAGACGCCAGGACACGGAATTTATCTTTCTTGCGACTGATGCGCCGGCGGGTCGGCTGCTCAAAGCGCAGCTGAAGTTTCACTACTCGGGTGACCTGCCCGTCTATTCCACGTCGTCGGTATACTCGATGGACGGCCGCTCCAATTCCGACCTTAACGGCATCATGTTTGCCGATACGCCATGGGTCATTGATCCTCAGCCCTGGATCGCAGAACTACCGGGAGAATTCGCGGCGTATTGGCCTGATGAACGCCGGATGGCGCGTCTGCATGCTATGGGCTACGACGCTTACAACCTGATCGCCGCGCTTTTCGCATTTCGCGGTGGACAGATGGTTGAACTCGATGGCGCCACAGGCAAGTTGTTCCTCGATGCGGGTGGCCGCATTCATCGGCGCCTCGCCTGGGCGCAATTTCAAAACGGTGACGTCGTTGCGTTACCCGATATGGACTCGGTCGGGGGCCCGATTCAGGACGAAAGTGATGATGCTGAATTCATTACACCCGATGCGGCGGACGATACACCCTGGTAACCGGAGCCACAGGAAAAGCAGGCAACGAAGCAGAGCAAAACGCCCTGCATTTTCTGGTCGACCAGGGCCTGCGGCCCGTGACGAAGAACTATCGGAGTCGTGGCGGTGAAGTCGATCTGATCATGCTCGACGGCGATTGCCTGACATTCGTCGAAGTGCGTTATCGAAGATCAACGCGGTTTTCGTCCCCAGCCCCAACCGTCGATCGTCATAAGCAAAGGAAGATCCTGCGTACCGCGGCGATGTTTGTCGCAAACAGTCAGCGCTATGCCCGCCATACGATGCGCTTCGACGTGATCGCGATCGCAGGCGACACGGACAACACTATCGAGTGGATTCAGGACGCGTTCCGGCCAAGTGACTCAACCCTGTGACTTCGCGTCCTGCCCCCGACGTACAGACGGTTTCAACGCATTTGTCGAAGCCAGTGAGCAAAACAGGATACTAGCGGTGGCAACTGCTAATATTCGCCCCAGAACCTCAAGGCGGAGAAACCATGGATTCTCTCATGCGAGTTCGCGATCATTTCGCGGAGAGCATTGCGACCAAGCAAGCGGCGGCAGAGCAACTTGCCGAGACTATCGTGGTTGCGGGCCGCCTGATGAGCGAGGCCTTGCTCGATGATGGCAAGATCCTGAGCTGCGGCAATGGTGGTTCCGCGGCGGATTCGCAGCACTTTTCGTCAGAGCTTTTGAACCGCTTCGAGAGGGACCGCCCGGGATTGCCAGCGCTGGCGCTGACGACTGACAGCTCGACATTGACCTCGATAAGTAATGACTATGCCTACGAGGAAATCTTCAGCAAGCAGGTTCGGGCACTCGGCAAGTCGGGGGATGTGCTGCTGGGTATCTCGACCTCGGGAAATTCAGAGAATGTCATTCGCGCGATTGCGGCGGCGCATGAGCGCGGCATGAATGTCGTCGCATTGACGGGTGGAAACGGTGGCCGCATGGCTGACGCATTCGCCGAAGGGGACGTAGAGATACGGGTTCCCGCAACGCGCACGGCACGCATTCAGGAAGTGCACCTGGTCGTCATCCACTGCCTGTGCGATCTGATCGACGCGACCTTGTTGGGCGACGCCTGACTTTACTTAACGATCGTCAGGTGCGGACGCGAACGCGTTTCCTCGACATCGTGCTCCAGTTCCGGCACTGCCGCCCGCTCCGTATCGTGCGAGAAAATCATGCCTTGCCCGGTCTCTCTTGCGTAGATGCCGAGGACGGATCGCATCGGTGTCCAAACGTCGAAAGGGACACCCCCAAAGCGTGCGCGAAAACTGATGGCGTCGTTATTCAGCTTTAGGTTGTGTGCCGCCGAATCGCTAATGTTCAGGATAATCTTGCCGTCTTTGACATGCTCGATCGGTACGCTGACACCATCGAGAGATGCATCGACAACAACGTGCGGTGTATAGCCGTTATCACCCATCCACTCGTGCATCGCGCGCACGAGATACGGCCTTTTTGATCGATTGAAGTTTTCCACTTTTCTTATTCTTGAGTCGCCCCTTATCTGCTTAGCTTACCATCTATTCGGCGTTTCGATAGCAACTAAACATAAGCTGTGGCGTAGGCGACGCCATCGAACCCTACAAGCGCATTTCCTGCTCGAGTTCGGTAAGACTTTGCTGGAATGAGCGTCGCGCGAATACCCGATTCATGTACGACTCAATCGGCCCCGCATCGGGCCCGAGATCGATACCGTATACGGGCAGGCGCCACAGCAATGGCGCAATCGTGCAATCCACGAGCGAGAACTCTTCACTAAGAAAATACGGCCGTGCACCAAACAGCTCGTTACTCTGCAGGATGCTCTCCCGCAGCAACTTGCGAGACTTGCTGCTGAGTTTGCCGTCATTACTCGTTTCGACCTCTTCGGCAATCGAGTACCAATCCGTCTCGATACGGAATAGCGCAAGACGGAACTGCGCGCGCGTTACCGGATCGACCGGCATAAGTGGTGGATGTGGGAAACGCTCGTCAAGATACTCGATGATGACCCGCGAGTCGTATAACGTCAGGTCGCGGTCGACCAGCGTAGGAACCGTGTGGTAAGGATTCAGATCCATCAGGTCTTCGGGCAAATCCGGCCCGGCAACATTGGCAATTTCAATGTTGATGTTCTTCTCTGCGAGCACAAGTCGTGCGCGATGACTGTGAATGTCCGTCGGTCGCGAGAACAAGGTCATTACTGAACGTCTGTTGGCTACAACTGCCATTAGTTAACATCCTTCCATATTTGTTTCTTGAGCATTGAGGCGAGGATGTAGAAGAAGATGAGGAACATCAGCACCCAGACCCCCAGTTTGCGGCGATCGGATCGAATAGGTTCTGAAATATAGGCAAGAAAATTGACGGTGTCCCGAACGAACTCATCGTAATCTTCCGCATCCATTGCTCCAGCCGTCAGCGCCTCGAAACCTTCGAAGGTTGTCTCAACCGAACCGTCCTCATTGTCGTGCTTCGTGAAATTGGCAGCCTGGTAGCCCTGCAACTCCCACAACACGTGCGGCATGCTGGTTCCAGCAAGCACGAGATTATCGACTCCCGTAGGACTTTCTTCCGAAACATAGAAGCCCTTCAGGAAGTTATAAACATAATTCGTACCTTTCGCACGTGCCATCAACGACAGGTCGGGTGGCGCCACTCCATACCATCGCCGCGCATCGGCCGAAGGCATGCTCGTCTGAATGGTTTCGAAGGTCTTGTCCGCATTGAACATCAGGTTGTCGATAAGCTGTTCTTCGGACAAACCGAGGTACTTGCCGATCGTCTTGTATCGGACATACTGTGCCGAATGGCAGCCCGAGCAGTAATTCATGAAATTACGCGCGCCACGCTGCAGCGACGAGATATTGTCCGGATCAATATCCGCTTTTTCCATGTGCGAGCCGCCACCGCTGGAAGCCAAACCTTGCGTCGCGACGAAACACGCACTGAACACCATTAAACTGGCGATTTTCTTGAACTTACCCATGGTAAACCACCCTGTCTGGTACCGGCTTCGTCTTGTCCATAGCCGTATAGAACGGCATCAACAGGAAGAATGCGAAATACAACACCGAGAATAAGCGGGCCATCAGGACGTAAGTGCCGGTGGCAGGCTGCAGGCCAAGCCACCCTAACGAGACAAACGTGACAACAAATACAGCCAGAGCCGTCTTGTACATCCAGCCGCGGTAGCGAATCGAGCGTACCCTGCATCGATCCAGCCACGGAAGGAAT
>Ga0265306_10000586_pt1 | contig 17542 bp, 16 predicted proteins | sample Helome_3_FD_192493 | JGI IMG/M metagenome (GOLD analysis project Ga0265306, IMG submission 192493) | Marine sediment microbial communities from subtidal zone of North Sea - Hel_20160420 (Illumina Assembly) | ecosystem: Environmental > Aquatic > Marine > Subtidal zone > Sediment ...
CCAAACCGAGTAAGCGGGCTTTACCAGGATGCTTTCTGTTTCCCAGTCATACTTGGCCGGGACCTGATCCATTCTGGTGGAGGCCTCTTTAACAAGGTATTTTTCCTCGACCCACTGATATTTTGCCGGTACAACCTCCAGGCGCTCCGAGGCTTCCGTGACGAGAACCCTTTTTTCGACCCAATCGTATTTTGCCGGTACGACCTCCAGGCGCTCGGAAGCACCGTTTTTCAACACCTTTTCGGTTGCGGTCCGGTAAGTGGGCGGAATAAAAACTCTGGCATAGCATTCCCCGGGCGTGGCCTCAGGCGGCAGCAGCATGGCCCCAGGGGCAGCCTTGTTTGCTTCTATGGCCTTCTTGGCGCGCATGTCTGCCTCTAAGGCAGCCCTGGATTGATCATCCAGGTTGACCTTGTATTTCTCAAGCAGCATTTCCTTGCTCTGGTTGCTGGATTCAAGCGTTTTGATCTCCTGATCTTTTTGCCTGAGCTGGCCTTGCAAGTCACTGACTTCCTGGCTGCCGCTGTGGGCACAGCCGATAAAGGCCAGAGCGCCGGCTAACAACAAGACCCCCAATACGTTTTTGATAGTTGTCGCCATTTGATTTTCTCCTTTCATTTTTCATTAACTGTTGTGACTACGAGAATTATTTTGTAGTCGGGAATTTGGAGCCACTCACTCCGGTAAGGAAATTGCCGGTGGGGTATCTTCACAGGCATTTTGCTGATTCCTGAGGTTCAACGATACGCACTGGCATTCGATTTTTAATATACCTATTACAAGGATGATGCCAAATAGGCTGATAAACTGCAAAAGTTGCGATAACCTTCTAAGAGTTATGGCAATTTTTACTAGTAAATTAAGTTACTCGTAAAATTATGAGCTAAAATACTGGGGTATATCCCTGACCCGTTCGGCGATTTGACCCAACAGGAGATTTAAAATTGAAAAGAAATACTAGCGACTAAATTTCGGTTTGAATTTCATCCGGGCTGAAATACACCCTGCGGGGAATATAACCCAGGCACGCAGTGATTTGCCCCACAGCTGTTAAAATCAAGAAGATCTTTCTGAATCCGAATTATTATATTTATCTTCTAATTCAGAATGTTAGAGGAATATTCAACAATGGCTGACTGTCTGGCAGGAAACTTGCTAAGCATCAGCTTATCAATCTGATATGAACATCGGGCCATACGGCCGACAACTGAAAAATAAAAACCAAAGGAGACGATCATGGAAATTTTGAATATGTTAACCGACCAACTGGGAGTAACCGAAGAACAGGCCAAGGGGGGCGCGGGTGCGATTTTCAGCCTGGCCAAAGAAAAACTTGGCGATGGGGATTTTAGTAAAGTTGCAGAGGCGATCCCGGGAATGGATGATCTTCTGGGGGCGGCGCCCGCGAGCGGCGGCCTGGCAGGGATGGTTGGCGGCCTTGCTTCAAAGCTCGGCGGTGGTGCCGAAAAACTGGCCGGCCTCGCCAGCCTGGCCGGTGGATTTAAAGGTCTGGGACTGGATTCCGGAATGGCGGGAAAATTTATCCCGATTATCCTTTCCTTTGTCCAGTCAAAAGGCGGCGATTCGATTAAAAGCCTTCTGGCGGGAGTGCTAAAGTAAAGGCTTTGGATCTTATTGTGGCTTTAATCATCAAAGGCATGACAGCCCTAAAATTTGGCTAAGAAAGGAGAAAAAAATGGCGAACTACAAAATCGGAGAAATCGAGGGCATCGGTCCCGCATATGGAGAAAAACTACGCCAGGCGGGTGTAAAATCAACCGACGCAATTTTAAAAAAAGGCTGTGACCGCAAAGGCCGCCAGGAGCTGGCCAAAGCCACCGGCCTGGACGCTGCACTGATTCTAACCTGGGTAAATATGGCCGACCTGTTCCGGGTTAAAGGTATCGGCGCTGAGTATGCCGAATTGCTCAAAAAATCCGGGGTCGACACGGTAAAAGAATTGCGCAACCGGAACCCTGAAAATTTGGTGGCTAAAATGACCGAGGTAAACTCGGCCGGCCGGCAGCTGGTTCGAGCCCTGCCGTCGCTAAAGGTGGTTGAATCATGGGTTACCCTGGCCAAGGAGCTGGATCCGATGGTCACCCACTGAGGGGCAGACGGCAACATCAGCTCCGGGAAGGATCTTAAAATGGAGGTAAATCCGCATGCTTTTCCTGATCGGGCAGATATCTATATGTTTGATTATTGCAGCGTTGTTGGGAGCCGCCATCGGGTGGTGGCGGCGCGGAATGCGTTGCCGTCCTCGTGAAGATGAGCTGACGGCGTTACTTGAGGGCAAAGACGTCGCTTTGAAGTCTGCGGAAAAGAAGGTGATCGCCCTGGAGACATCTCTTACCGATCTTCGAAACCGAAACGAGCTGGATCATACGACGATTCGCCTGCAGAAAAAGATTGATGAGCTTGAGCCGTTGATCAAGACGGTTGCGGATCGGGAAAACGAAATCAGGGTCATGCACAGCAAGGTCAGCATGCTGCAGTCCCTGCAAGAGCAGGTTGAAACTGCCAACACAGAGTGCGAACGGCTCCAAAACGAACTTCAGCTGGTAACAGACGTGAAAGTGGGAGAAATATCTAGGCTGCGCAAACAGGTCAGCGAGTTGGAGAGGGTTCGCGAAAAAAAATTGTTTGAAACACCCGATGGAAAGGATGATCTCAAAAAAATCAGCGGAATCGGGCAGGTTCTGGAACAGACGCTGAACACAATAGGCATCACGACATTTCAGCAGATCGCGCGTTTTACCGAGCAGGATGTCAAGCAGGTCGATGATGCCCTTCAGGCCTTCCAAGGCAGGATCGTTCGGGATAACTGGATTGGCAGTGCCCAAGTGGAATATCAGAAAAAGTACGGCAAGCCGATTTAGTCATAAATTTTAAACAAAAAGGAGAAAAAAATGTTTAAAGAATTCAAAGAGTTTGCTATGCGTGGCAACGTCGTTGACATGGCGGTTGGAATCATCATCGGCGCGGCTTTCGGCACCATCGTCAAATCACTGGTGGCCGATGTCATCATGCCACCCATTGGTCTGCTTTTGGGAAATGTTGATTTTTCAAATCTTTTCGTGGTGTTGAAAGAAGGTGCGGTGGCGGCGCCCTATGCGGCCCTTGCAGATGCCCAGAAGGCCGGCGCCGTGACAATCAATTACGGGGCGTTTTTCAACACGATCATTAGTTTTCTGATCGTGGCCTTTGCGGTGTTTATGATGATTCGCGGCCTCAACAAACTCAAGCGCCAGGAGGAAGAAGCGCCGGCGACGACCAAAGACTGCCCGCACTGTCTATCACAGATAGATATCAAGGCCACCCGCTGTGCCTTTTGTACTGCGGAATTGCAGGAATAAAAGTTGACACTTCCATTTATTGAGCTCAGCGGCAGTCCCGGGAGGGGCCCGGCGACTGCCGTTGTTTTATTCTATGACGCTTGATCATATTTTCGGCGGCAAATACTGATTATTTGCCGCTTAGCCGAGCTGGTATTTTTCAAGACGATATCGCAACGTGTCGCGTGTGAGACCCAGGAGCCGGGCGGCTTTGCTTTTATTGTTGTCGGATTGCTTCAAGGCGGAAACAATCAGTCGGCGTTCAACGTCTTCTAATACAATACCATTGGCAGGCAGGATCCATCTCTGGGGTTCATGGGTTTGCAGCTGGGCGGTGATATTTAAATCCTCGGGCTGAATTTGGTTTTTTTCAATAAAAATCATAGCCCGTTCAATGCAGTTGCTCAATTCCCTGACATTTCCTGGCCATGAATACTCCAACAACGCCGGCCACACATCCTCAGAAAAGCCATTAACCTGCTTTTTAAGCTCAATGTTAAATATCTTTCGCAGGTGATCGGCGATAATTTTAATGTCTTCTTCCATTTCCCTCAAGGGGGGAAGATAGAGGGAGACGACATTTAGGCGGTAGTACAAATCCTCGCGGAATTTTTTTTCTTTGACTGCTTTTTGCAAGTCCCGATTGGTAGCCGAAATAATACGGGACTTGACTTCAATTAACTTGTTGCTACCGAGGCGGCGAAATTTTTTGGTTTCAAGTACCGAGAGAAGTTTGTTTTGCAGATTATAGGGCAGCTCACCGATTTCATCCAATAAAATGGTGCCGCCTTTGGCCTCTTCCAGCAACCCCGGCCGCGAAGTGGTGGCGTGGGTGAAGGCCCCCTTTTCGTAGCCGAACAGCTCGGATTCAATGAGATGTTCCGGCAAAGCTGCGCAATTGATGTCCACAAACGGCGCATCGACGGGGGTGGAACAATCATGGATGACCTGGGCACAGAGGTTTTTGCCCGTACCTGTTTCTCCCATCAGCAAAATTGTGGCTAGCGGAACTTTGCACAGTTTTTGAATCGTTTTCCTGACCTGTTGGATGGCTTCAGACTCTCCCAGAATGCTCGGGCTCTGGTATCTTCTGCGAAAAGTGCTGCTATGTTTGAATAAAAACAAGTCGTATTTCTGCTGGTTTTTTTCCTGCAAATACAGCGCCTGGGCCGTTACATCCTCAATTACGACAAACCCATTATCTGATTTTTCATCCGGCAGCACGAGAAAATCAAAGTAACGGAGTTGGCCGTTTTCATCAAGACGGTTGACATATTCCAGGTGGAACTCGCCGATTTTGCTGGTTAACAATTTTTTTATAAACTGACCGCTACCGATAAATTCCGGAAAAACATCCAAAAGGTTTCCAAGGGGGCCTCGAGACCCAGACTGGCCGGCTGTCGATAGAATGTCTTCGGCTATTTTATTTTTTTCAACAATGTTGAGGTGCGTGTCAAAAACAATCACACCGAGATTTTTACCATCAATTAGGCGTCTGAAATTCGTGTTCATCAGCCGGCTCCAATATATTGCGACAGCGTCAGAAAGGCATCCTCAACGCCTTTGCCGGTTTTGGCGCTGGTTAACTCAAATACGGCGGAATAACGCGCGGCCGCTTTCTTAAGATCGGAAAGCGTGCGATCATTGGTTTGAAATATGTCCAGCTTATTTCCGACGATCACAAGGTTGGCATCGGGGTTGACGGTGAGGAATCGGTCGCAAAAATTTTGCAGCTCGATAATGGTCTCCGGGCGGGTAAGGTCGGCCACGGCCAGAGCCCCGGAGGCACCGCGATAGTAATTTTTCGTCACGCTGTCAAATTTGTCGCATCCGGCAATATCCCACAGCAAAAATGTATGCTGAATGAATTTGCCGTTTTCAGTCAGCTCCAGGGGGGGCATCGTTTTTTCACTGATTTTTACGCCGATGGTAATTAAATATTTTTCATCAAACCGGTCATAGACAAAACGCGTGGTCAGGCTGGTTTTGCCGGCGGCAAAAGAACCCAGGAGACAAATTTTCTTCTTGATTGGCGTTATTTTTTCCATCTTATGGCAAACTTTGTTATCAATAAAATCTTCTTTTTATCTAATACCCTGCCGATATCGATAATTCCTACCAAATATCTTTTTGATAGACAACAATTTTAATTTACTTGCAAAAATAAAATAATTTCTTTAAAAAAATGATTATCCGAATAAACTCGCTATATTAAAAATATAAATCAAACAATCAAATTGAAAAGGAGTATTTCAGTGGTCACAAAAAAAAATAAAACTGGAATCCCTTCAAGGGGAAAATCAGAAGCCAAAAGGCCTGGCAGTGCTGCTGCTGTTCAAAGGTATACCCAGCAGGAATCAGAGACGGCAAGTGTGGGAAAAATCAGGGACATTCTTTTCGGCAGTCAGATGCAGGATTATGAGAAGAGGTTTGCGCTTCTGGAGGAACGGTTGCGAAAAGAGATCGATGGCGTGCAGGCAGAATTCAGCCGGCGTTTTGATTCAGTCGAAAATTCTATAAAAAAGGAGATAGAATCCATCGGTATTCAGCTTACCGCTGAGGCGGATAAGCGTTCCGAAGCAATCCAGAATATATCCAAAGAGCTCAGCGAAAGCATCAAAAACGTATCAAAAAATATGGGCCGCCTGGATGAAAGGCATGGTAAAGATTCACGCGACCTGAAACAGCAATTGCTGGGCCACACAAAAAGTCTGACCGATGAAATTCACCGGAGGCAAAAGGAATCTTCGGAAGCATTCCAGCAGTCCGCCCAGCAATTGAGTGATAACAAGGTTGGCCGATCGGTGCTTTCGAAGCTTTTGCTGGAGATGGCCGTGCGGCTTTCCGATGAGCTGGCCGCGAAATTGAAACTCGAACCGGAAGATTTTAGGGATGCGTGATACCGATCCTGCCGATACGCGCAGCAATACAATGACAGATATCGAATTACCCTCTGATGATTCATTAAAACGGTTGCGCGAAATGCTGCTGGGACCTTTTCAGGCCCAGCTTGACCAAATGCAAGAGCGCCTGGACAACCCTGATCTGCAGGCAAAAGCGGTCAGCCGGGTTTTGCCTGAAGCGATTAGCTTGAGATCATTCCAGGATAAAAAGATGGTAACGGTTTTGGAGCCTATTACCGAAGAAGCCATCAAAGCCTCAATTAAAAAAAACCGCCAGATTTTCGTGGATGTCTTATTCCCGGTAATGGGGCCGGCTATTCGAAAGGCCATTGGTGAAGCAATTCGGGCCATGGTTCAAAACTTCAACCAGATCTTGGAATACAGTTTGTCAAAACAGGGGCTGAAATGGCGATTTGAAGCCCTGCGCACCAGGAAGCCTTTGGCCGAAGTTATATTACTTCACACCCTTGTATATCAGGTCGAACAGGTATTTTTGATACACAAGGATACTGGCTTGGAGCTTCATCATGTCGTTTCAAAGTCGGCAGTTGCCCAGGACCCGGACTTAATTTCCGGCATGTTAACAGCAATCAAGGATTTTGTGCAGGACTCATTTGGAGCGCGCAAACACGAAGCGTTAGAAACCATGCGCGTTGGAGAGCGCAGCATTTGGATCGAGCATGGCCGGCAGGCGATCCTGGCTGCCGTTATTCAAGGCAACCCCCCGGTGGAGTTTCAATCAGTTTTACGTGAGTCACTTGATGACATACACTTGAAGAAAACTGATCAGCTGGCGTCATTTGACGGCGATACGGCTTCATTTGAAGAGATCGGATATATTTTGGACAACTGCCTGCAGGCTCAATACGGGACACCGAAACAAAAGAAGCCTTTTTTGTTATGGATAATTTTGGCTGCTATCATTCTTGGGATTGGAACCGGCTCATTTTATCTTTACCGCGATCACCGGCAATGGAAAAATTATTTTGCTACTTTACGCAGTCAAGCGGGGATCGTCGTAACCCATGTTGATAAAGAGTCCGGCAAATTTTATATAAAGGGATTGCGGGATCCCCTGGCGGCGGATCCTGAAAAACTGTTGAAAGAGTCAGGCCTTGATCCCGGGCAGGTCGTATTTCACTGGGAACCATACCATTCCTTTTACCCGCAATATGCGTTGCCCCGGATAAATGACATTCTCAAGCCTCCCGGCACCATTAGTTTTGAATTATCCGGTGGCACTTTATATGTGCGCGGATCGGCACTTCACCAATGGCTTGTTGAAACCAGAAAATTGATAAAAGCGATCCCCTGGATTTTAAATTACGTCGATACAGATGCCGTGGATATAAATTTAAGACTCAGGCCACCGGATACCGTTGAGCTGAAACTCAAAGAAAACGTACTTTTTGCCCAGGGAACCGCATCGCACCGGTGGATTTTGGATACCAGAGAGGCTGTCAAGGCTATCCCAGGGGTTGCCGACTACCGGGAACACAAATTAGTTGACCGTGACCAAGAAGCGCTGGACCGGGCTCAAAAAAGGCTGCTAACCCAGTATGTGATGTTTGAAGCCGGGCGAAACCAGATTGCGCCCGGTCAGGAGAAGATAGTAAATGATCTGATTGATGAATTTCAAACGATTTTTTCTTTGGCCAAACTGCTTGGCCGGCAGTATCATATTGAGATTATCGGCCATGCGGACAGCAGCAGAGACGCAGAGACTAACCTGCAAATCAGTGCGCAGCGTGCCGAAGCATTCCTGACCCTTCTCCTGGCCCATGGTAATGCACCTGAAAATTTCTCTACCCGCGGCGTAGGCGCCAAGGAGCCATTGCGTGAAGAGATCAGCGAACAGGACCGTACCTTAAACCGCCGTATCACTTTCAGGGTCGTTTCCCCCAGGCAGCAGCCATAGGGCAATCTGGCCAACAACGAAATATTCCGGCCATTCTGTCTTCGCACAGGCCGATGCAACTTGCGGAGCCGACTTGCCATAGTTCCAATGGGTGCGCTTTGACCGGCCGAACTCAAGAATCAGGTTTGCCGCCGACAGCCCCCTTGGGTTGGCCAATATACTCATCTGTCTTAAGGTCGAAAAGGTGTGCACTCCGGGGCATAACAAAATGAACCGAACAGCCGCAAATGAGGGGAATGATGGCATCTTCTTCAAAAAAAGTGATTTATGCCGCTTTGATCGGAAACGGCCTGATTGCTGTTACTAAATTTATTGCTGCTTCAATTAGCGGCAGCTCTGCCATGCTTTCGGAGGGAATTCACTCCACGGTTGACACCAGCAACCAGATGCTGTTGCTATACGGCCTGCGCCGATCCAAAAAGCCGGCCGATGACCTTTTCCCCTTCGGTTACGGCAAGGAGATATACTTCTGGAGTTTTTTGGTGGCGATTCTAATCTTCGCCGTCGGAGCCGGTATATCTGTCTACGAAGGCATTCACCAGCTGCTCCATCCGCAACCCCTGGGAAATGTCATCGTCAATTACATTGTGCTGGCGTTTGCAATGCTGTTTGAGGCCGGGGCCTGGTATTTTGCTTTCAAGGAGTTTTCAAAGACCAAGGGCCCGCACGGGTATTTCGAAGCGATTCACCAGGCCAAAAACCCTTCCATTTTTGTAGTCTTGTTTGAAGATTCAGCCGCTATGCTGGGTCTGGTGGTTGCTTTTGTGGGGATTCTGCTGGGGCAGCTAACCGGCAATGTCTTTTATGACGGCTTGGCCTCAATTCTGATCGGGCTGATTCTAGCCGCCACGGCCATCTGGCTGGCGTATGAGATTAAAGGCCTTCTGGTAGGAGAAAGTGCGCTGCCGAGAGTGGTTACAGAAATTCGCCGGCTGGTAGTCGCACAGGAGGCGGTCGAGCACGTCAACGAGGTCCTGACCCTGCATATGGGGCCTGAGTACATCCTGGTCAATCTCAGTGTCGACTTTAAAAATTCGATTTCAGCCGAAGCCGTCGAGCACACCGTTCAGAACTTAACCCGCCGGATCAAAGAAACCCACCCCCTGGTCAAGCGTGTTTTTATCGAAGGTGAAGCTCGCCGGAGTCCGAAATTAAAAAAGGACCGGACACATTAGTTGCCGGATATCTCTGATCGCAATTGTCACAGGTGTTTGTTGTTGAGGTTCACCGGCGTTGTCACTTCAAATCAGGCAGGCCGCTGGTAAGAAACCAGTTCTTCTTGTCCTTGTCATATTTCCATATCTGACGGTGACTTATATTTTTCACAATCAAACCATTTGTTTTGAAAAATTGCACATCAGCAATGATAAGGATCTGAGATCTGTCCGCGGAAGGAAGATAACGCTTGACTGTGTAAGACGTAACTTTATATTGCTTAAGATTCTCTATTTGGGTGGCAATATCCGGGTTTTCCTGGTCTTTTAAAAAAGTGCTGGCCATGTCGAAGTCCGACCATCGAATCGCAAGCTCATAGGCGTCCGTGATCTGCTCGAACTTATCCATCCTTTTCATTTCATTTACAGAGGTGCAGCTGACGGCCAGTATCGCGAACAAAATTACAAACAATTTCAATTTTACCATGCAAGGCTCCCGATTTTGATTGTGTAAGATTCTGCTCCCTGCTTTTAAGCGATTATCCGATCAAAAGTCAAGCAGGCCCTTGCAGGCTTGACCATATTGTCGGCTCAGGTATACAGCCCGGCGCGGCAATTGCTATGCAATCATTATCAAATGAAATTTGATACATGGATGGATTCCCATGCTTATATTTGATTTTGATGGTGTCTTAATCAACTCCTTGGATGAAGTCGTTTTAACTGCTTACAATGCTGCCACGGACAGCCTTTTTACTTCCATGACTGAAATTCCGGCTGATCTCGTTCGGCTGTTTAAGAGCAACCGATTTCATGTCCAGCCGATAGGGGATGCCATTGCGTTAATGAATTGGTGTCTAAAAAAATGGCAACAAAATCCACAAAAAATTCTTTCCCGTAAAGAATACCAGACAATTGCCCGGGACTCAGATATGGCCCTGACGGATAGAACCCTCCTGATCTATGATACCCGCAAGCGCTTTATAGCAAAAGCTATAGAGCGTTGGTTTGCCCTGCATCAAACCTATCAGCCCCTATGGGATGAATTGATTCAACGTAAAAATCACCCTTTTGTTATTCTGACGAACAAAAACCATGACGCCACATTGAGGCTTTGCCGCCATTTCGGTCTCAATATTGATGCGAAGGATATTTACAGCGGAGATAACGGCGTGACCAAGATCGAGAATATGCTGCGGATTCAGGCACGCTTCGGCAGGCAGCAATTTTTTTTCATTGATGATTCATTAAAAAATCTGCAAGAACTCGATCATCATTTCAACCGGGGTAAAAAGGTGCTTTCGCTGGCTTTGGCGGCCTGGGGCTTCATTGGGGCAGAGGACCTTACAATGGCACCGGAATCTGGATGTCCGACTTTTCAACAAACCGATGTGGTTCGACTTTTGGACATTGCAATTTGAATCAGAATTGTTTGTTCATGGAACCGGGCATCGAGCGAAAAGCTTGAAAAAAATTTTATTTTAGAATATGGTCTCACACCCTTTGGGTCTTATTTTTCCGTTAGAAATAACATGAGTTTCAAGGAGGAAATGAAGTGCCAATGAAAAGGACAACCTATCTGGCCTCAGCCGCCCTTATCATCGTGCTGGTGTTCGGCGCCAATTTCGCCACCGCTCTGGAACCGGTTCCCGAGGAATCCGGCTTCAACGGTTTTATCCGGCCGGGAATCGGTTTTGTCAGTTTTAAGAGCAATATGGTGGCCAGCTTTTTAGGGTTTGATTTTTCTGATAAAAAAACCAATGCGTTGGATAAAAGCCCGGATTCACAGACTTCAGCTATCGTCCTGGTGCCGTTTTCGCTCGAATATACTTTTGCCAGCACCCGCACCCAGCTGTTTCTGGGAACGGAGCTGACAGACCTGTTGCGGTTCGACTACAGTCAGCAGATCGGTGTTAAACAAGAAATTGGGAATTTCGGTCTTGTTCAGGGCGGTTTTCTGTTCAGCGGTATTCCGGCTAAGGTGTGGGAAGACCCTTATGTGGCCCCTAACCGTGACCGCAATGAAACCGATCGAAATTCTCTTGGGGCAAGGCTGGTCTGGGACCGGATTTTCGGGATCCAGCTGCAGGTACAGTACACCTATCGCCATATCGAACTCGATGACGAAAAAAGCGGTGAATTTTTTGGTTTGATAGGCTCCAAGCGTGATCTTCTGGACAGAAACGGTGATCGTCATGTTGGGGAGATTCTTTACCGCTTTGACTTTGCGCAGAAGCATCGGTTGGCTCCGGCGTTTATATTCACGCGCAACGATCTGGATGGCGATGCCATGGCCAGTGATGTGTACGATTTTCAGCTTACCTATGCCTATTTCGGCGATCCTGTCACGTTCACGGCGAACGGTTTTTACGGGCAAGCGGATTACGACCATGAAAATCCGATTTACGATCAAGATCAGGACGACGACCGCTATGGACTCCAGGCTACCGTTTATTATAAAAACCCCTGGGGCTGGCGTCTATTCGACAGCAAACCCATGAACTTTTACATCAGCGGAGCATACGTTGACATTGATTCCAATATTAATTTCTATGATCAACAGGGCGTTCTGGGAACGGGTGGTGTGATGTTCAAATGGTAGACGTTGCGACGGGTGGGCCCGTCCAGCTAAAATTTCTGAAAATCCCTAAAATGTCTATCTATTGAGAGATACGTTAATTTTCCAATGTCCGAATGTCTAAAATTATGGTTGGCTAATTTACGAGGTTGTAATGGATAGAGACAGCTTATTGAAAATCCTGGTCCTGATGTCCTTGTTACTGCTCCTGGCCTGTGACAATTCCTCAAGCAGCTCCTCTGGAGGCAGTCCGGTAGCAGGCGCACCGATACTTTTAAGTGCGAATCCTGCGATCAACGATAGCTCTGCGGCTGTTGGGCTGAACAACACGGTCACCTTTGATAAGACCATGAACCCAGGTTCAGCCGCCTCTTTCGTGGTCTATGGGTCTCAGAGTGGTAAATTGCCCGGTACTTATTTAGGAGGGGGATCGCCGATTCTGGCCTTTGATCCTAACCCGGGTTTTAAGCCGGGTGAGCAAATAGAAGTTATCCTGTCCGGTTCGTTGACCGCAACAGATGGCCGCTCTTTCTGGCCCTTTGTTTACCGCTTTAGAGCTGAAAGCCTGCCTGCTACTGGCCTTTTTGCTCCAAATCAAACCCTTCCAAGCCTGGCCGGCGCCTTTGCCCTTGTCAGCGGCGACTGGGATGGGGACAATGACATCGATCTGGCGGTTGCCATCCCCGGCGCCAAAAGAGTTGTTATACTCAGCAATGATAGCTTCGGGAATTTCAGTGTCGGCCAGACGATAACGGGCCAGGATGAGGCCAGGGCGCTGGTGGGCGGTGATTGGGATGCAGACGGGGATCTCGATCTGGCGGTGGCCAACTCCAATTCCAGCACCCTGAACATACTCGTCAATGACGGCAGCGGCAGTTTCACCGTGGGATTTACCTTCTCCGGTCTGTTCGGTCCTTACGGTTTGACGGCCGGAGACTGGAATGGCGATGGTTACCTCGACCTTGCTGTGGCCAACTTTGATGGGGACTGGCTTGCCATACTTCAAAATGACGGTAGCGGCATCTTTGCCGCCATTAAGCTTATCTGGGATCAGACGGGACCCATCAACCTGATTGCCGGGGATTGGGATAACGACGGAAACCTTGATCTTGCAGCCGCCAATTGGATAGGGGATTGGGTTGATATCCTCAAAAATTTCGGTGGCGGTGATTTCGATGAGACACAGGAAATTTCAGGCCGGCTGGCGACAACCGGATTGGCGACTGGAGACTGGAATGGCGATGGTGATATGGATCTGGCATTTTCAAATTACTTCAGCAGTACCGTGGATATCGTTACCAATAACGGTGCCGGCATCTTTACGGTGACGCAGACGTTTCCGGGCCAGACCAGCAGCAATGCAGTGATTTCCGGTGATTGGGACGGCGACAGGGACCTTGATCTGGCGGTTGCGAATCCCGGCGCCAGTAACGTGGTTATCCTGGGAAATGATGGTGCGGGCAGTTTTAGTATTGCATTTACCATTACCGGCCAGCCCGGGGCCTCAGGGCTGGCGGCCGGTGACTGGGATGGTGATGGCGACCTTGACCTGGCAGTTGCCAATGGCGGTGCCAGCGGTGTTGTCGTTTTGTTGAATCCATAGTTTTAAGTGCGAAATTTAGAAATCCGATTCATCCGCTCTGGGCCTGATTGCGCCAAATAATGCTTCCGGACAATCATACACCGCTTCCAATCTTTTGATTTGAATTTAGCTAACGGATTGTGTTACGAACAGTTCAAGGGAAACTAATAAAATACCAGGACGTCATTTTCTCCTAATTTCAGGCGGGTAGTAAGGCCAATGCATTGAGATAAATATTTTGAGGAGGACCGCAAGCGATGAATGAGACTGAAATTTTAAGCCGGGTTTCACTTTTTTCCCATTTAAAGAACAGGGATCTGAAACGAATCGCCAAGCTGAGCCGTCATTGCACCTACTCCAAGGGAGAAACGATCATCAGCGAGGGTGAGCAAGACGGCAGCCTTTTTGTCATCATCAGCGGTGAAGTGGAAATCGTCAAAAACTTAGGCCAAAAGGGCGAAAAATGCCTGCGAAGGCTGGGCGCACTCTGCTATTTCGGTGAGATGGCCCTGATTGATGATTTGATACGGTCGGCCAGCGTCATTGCCCGGGAAGATACCAGGGCCCTATGCATCGATCAGTGGGACCTGCGCAAGGAAATCGTTAAATATCCGGTTTTGGCCATCGAGTTGCTGCAAATGCTGAACAGGCGCCTCCGGGCGCTTGAAAAGAGCTTTGTAAATACGGTTGGCACCGTTTTGCCCCTGTGTGCCAATTGCAAGAAAATTAAAGACCAAAATGGTGCCTGGGTGACTATCGAAGAATATATAGCCGATAATACCGACTCTGAATTCAATCACGAAGTCTGCCCGGAGTGCACGGATAAACTTTGCCCCGTGCCTTGACTCAATACTTCTTTGTTCGGTGCCACGAATCGAAATCTAAACTCACTCAATATATTTTAATAGACGATCATCTTTGAAGCGCGACTAACCTCAATCTAACGGTATCCGGATTTTTTGACCTACAAAAATAAGGTCGGGATCCTTGATTACTTCACGGTTGGCCTCGAATATCCGCGGATAATCCATCGCCTCTCCGTAATACTTTTTGGCCAGCGCGGATAAGGTATCACCCTTCTTGATGACGTAGTATTCAATCTTGATTTCCTGAGCCGGGCTATTTAGACTCCCGGCTTTGACTTCTGATACACCTCTGACATTGCCGGCTATAAGCACCGTTTTTTCCATGGCCTCCAGGCTTTCGGCATCGCCGGACAGTGATACGACACCGTCCTCAAAATGGACATCGAGATTCTTGACGCCGGGGTTAGTGGCTTCGATGTGTTTTTTTATTTTCTCCGCAGCCTCTTCATCTCGGTTGAAAAGTTTGTTGCCGATCTCCTTTACAAAATCAAACAGACCCATTTTTGCACCTCCTTGAATTTTTGTAATAATTAGATTTTACTTTTTTATGCCACGAAACTGCAATTCAACCCTAAGTACACCCTTGCGACTTACCAGCCCTTCCGCTTCCCGCCTCTCTATGGGGCCCTACTAGGAAAATCCCATGAGCCGGTGCAGACGCCTGACAGTATCGGAATTAAGCTGGAGTTCTGCGGCCAGATTCTGCATGTATTCTTTTTCTGCCGGTGTATCAACCTCGATTGCCAGCAGGGAAGCTGCATATACCTGAGCGCCGAGTTCTTCACTGGCCACCTCCCGGGCGATCGCATTAAGATCAATCGGCTTGCCCATTTCCTGTAAAATGAAGCTGCGCCCTTCATCATCAGCACCGATTTCTTCCAGCTTGCCGGTGATTCGCTCTATTTCTGATGGGCCAATGTGTCCATCGGCTTTGGCTGCATTGATCATGGCCCGCAGGATTAGCTGAGCATTTTGCTGAAGTTCCTGCTCTTCGGTCTCATTTTCAGGTTCACGCAAGCCCAGCGGCATCAGATGGGCCTCTGACGGTTGCGGCGGACGGTTGATGTTTTTCAAGGCCGAGACAGCCAAACTGCCCAGCAGTCCCATCAGTCCTCCGCCGAGGGCGCCTCGTGCGGCATTGCCTTTGCCGCCGAGCAGAATGCCCGCCAGGGCGCCAAGCCCCCCGCTTGCCATCCGCCCATTGCCAAAGATCTGACCGGCTATCTGCCCCAGGCCGCCTAAGGCCCCGCCGGACGATTCGGATTGGCCACCGCCCAAAAGATCGGACAGCAGGCCCCCCGGACCACCAAGTCCTTGATCGCCCATGGCATGTTTCAGCCGGTCTTTTCCGGAATGGGAGATACCGGACGGCATCAATTGACCGAGAAGATCGGTGAAATCGGTCATGATAGACCTCCTTTTTTTGTGTTCGGGTTAATGAAATTGATGAGTTAAATCAGGTCGGGTGAACCGTAAACTACTTCAACTTAAAACCGAATTGCGAGATGTCAATAAGAGAGCTCTATTGGGTAGAATGCGGGTCTTTCGCTTTTTAGGGGACTGGCTGAAACTAATTCAGATTTTTTTAAGCTCTCATTTTCTTGCGCTCTTTACAGTTCCATGCCCAAAGTGTTTGCCATGCGCTACGGAGCTGACTGTCCCTGGTTAAAAGATAATAAAGACGTGTCAATCCACGCCTGTCCTGATGCATTTAATCCGGTGGTTTTTGAGATTCGCAGAACTCGTGATTAACGTGTTCGAAAGACCGTTTTTTACCACCCGGACAACACTATTGAGTAATCCTTTGCACGCCATCCACCGTCACTGTAATCGCCCCCCAGTCCTCTTCGACCTTGCCGCTGAGCAGATAAGGCCGCTGGCGGTCGATCATGTGGCAGAAGCGGTGATAGGTTGCGGGGAAAAAGGTGGTTTCCACAATGCCGGTTTCGTCTTCGAAGGTTAAAAATTCCATGGGATCACCATCTTTGGTGGTGACCACTTTGCCGGTAATCAGCCAGCCGGCCAGGTGTACGCGCCGGCCCCGATGGCGTGGCAGATCGACGGCTTTGACGGTTTGAAATTTTCCCAGGATGTGGTCATACAATTCCATGGGGTGCCGGTCGCATAAAAAACCAAGGACGGAAAATTCGCGCCGTAGCCGTTCCCGATTGTCTTCCGGGGGCAGCGGCGGGAGTTTGCGGGTATGATCGCCATCGAAGCTGTCGAAAAGGCTTAAGGTGCGGGGGGTTCGCTTTTTCGATCTGGCCTTCAGCCAGCCGGCCAACTGCCACATCAGGGCTGCGCGGTTGCCGCCGGGATTCAACGCGTCCAGGGCCCCGCAGTGGATGAGCGTCCGGGCCTCATCTTCAGCGGGTTTGACACGTTCGAGGACATCGTCCATACTGCGGTAAGGCTGATGGCGGCGCTCAGCGGCAATGCGGGTCTGGGTTTCAGCGGACAGGCCTTTTATGGAAAGCAGACCTACCCGGATGGTGTCGTCCCGGCCGATCCAGTGAACTTCACTGGTGTTGATATCCGGCGGCAAAATCGTAAGCCCGAGACGGCGGGCCTCGGAGACATAGGCAAAGGTGCCGTAAAAGCCGCCCTGGTTGCTGATCACCGCGGCCATGAATTCGGCCGGATGGTGCACCTTGAGGTAGGCGGCCTGAAAGGAGACCCGGGCATAGGAGGCGCTGTGGGGTTTGCAAAAGGAATAGCCGCTGAAGCTCATCATCATATCCCAGATGGCGGTTACCTGATCCCCGGATACCCCCCTGGAACTGGCACCGGCGAAGAAACGCTGGCGGAAATCCTGCAGTTGATGGTGGCGGTCTTTTTTGGACATGACCTTGCGCAGGGTGTCGGCTTCGGCATGGGAAAAACCGGCCAGGATAACGGCGGCCCGGGATACATCTTCCTGATAGACCATGATGCCGAAGGTTTCATCGAGCACGTCGGCCAGCAGCGGATGAATGGGGTCCCATTGACCGCCGTGCAGCCGGCGGATGTATTCGCGGATAAACTCGTTGGCGGCCGGGCGAATAATACTGCTGTGGATAACCAGGTGCTCAAAATCGCCGACCCTTGATTTTTGCTGCAAAAGCCGCATGGCCGGGCTTTCGATGTAAAAGCACCCCATGGTGCGGCCCTGGGCCAGGGCCTGCTGGGTGGCAAGGTCATCTTCCGGCTCCCAGCGAGACTCG
>Ga0265306_10000587_pt1 | contig 17541 bp, 11 predicted proteins | sample Helome_3_FD_192493 | JGI IMG/M metagenome (GOLD analysis project Ga0265306, IMG submission 192493) | Marine sediment microbial communities from subtidal zone of North Sea - Hel_20160420 (Illumina Assembly) | ecosystem: Environmental > Aquatic > Marine > Subtidal zone > Sediment ...
AGCAGCCCGGTATTTTCGACCACCTTCATAAGACCGCGTCTAATATGTTCCTGACTTATATCAAAACCTTTAAGTAATTTAATAGTTGCCAGCACCCCTTTAATATTTTTATTTTGATAACTGCCGAAAAGAGAGGTTTTATACTCCTTAAGATCTTCCTTATCAGCATAGAGCAGATCTGAATTTCTAGCTTTCGCAATTTCTTCAAAAACAGGCGCAATCTCTTCCTGATATTCGCTAATCACTAATGGAACATCCTCTTTTATAATTCCCGCCTTTTCCCTTGATATCAATTCCATTGTATGACCCAGTAAATCTGTATGGTCCAAACCAATATTCGTAATAAGTGAAGCTTCGGGAGTAATAATATTCGTGGCATCTAAACGCCCACCCAGGCCCACTTCAATTATCGCAATAGACACCTTCTTCCTGGAAAAATAATCAAATGCCATTCCCACAGACATTTCAAAAAAAGACAGTTTATTTGCCTCAAGAAAGGCCTTATTCTCTTCTATAAATTCTATGACACTTTTTTGACTAATAGGTTTCCCATTAATCTTAATTCGCTCCCTGAAGTCTTTCATATGGGGAGAGGTATACAACCCTACTTTATAACCTGCCTCGTGAAGTATGGATGCCAGCATATGACTGCTGGATCCTTTTCCATTAGTACCCGCTACATGAATACTCTTGAAATTCAGATGTGGGTTTTTAAGGTGTGTGGATAAAGACAGGCTATTTTTTAGTTTGCCCTTATATGCATTTGATCCCTTTTGCTGATACATTGGAAGTTGAGCGAACATCCAATCCAGGGTCTCCTTGTAGGTCATTAGCTATTCCCCCAATTTAAAGTTAACCACAACAAAACCTGTCTGTTGGTTGGGGGCTTTGGAATCCAGATTCCATTTGTGCAGAAATGCCGTTTTCTTTGCAGGTTCCAATAAGCAAGGATGACTATTGGTAGTACCTTTCACTCCCGGTCTGGCATCTACCACCTTACCATTTCTATCTACAGTAATTTCAACAACTACTCTTCCTTCTTCATTACATTCCTGTTGAACTTTACCCTTGCCTACCAGAGAGCGGCCATTCAGACCATATCCGCCCGTTCCACTTCCGGATCCGGGACTGCCATAATAGCTTGTGGCATAAGGGTTTCCATCTGGTTGTCCTTTATCACCTGCCCTATTATCATCACCCTCACTGCCCTGAACTTCGCCGTCAGATTTGTTAAGGCCACCCATAAGTTCATCCAGCTTTGCTTTTTTGGCTTCCTTTTCTCTTTGGGCTTTTTCCTCAGCAGCCTTTTGTTCCCTGGCCAATTGTTCAGCTTTAGCCTGGGCTTTCCTTGCCGCTTCTTCCGCCTCGCGCTTTGCAGCCTGCTGCTGTTTAATTCTTATAGATTCTTCATCTTCCTGGGTAAGTACCTTCTCAGTAGCCTTTTCCGTTAGATCTTCTTCCGCTACTTCTTCCGGTTGAGCAGCAGGCTTTTCTTCTACTACTTCCTCCTCTAACTCTTTCACGGGTTCCGCAGGCTGAGACTTTATTTTTTTAACGGGTTGCTTTTCTCCCATACCAAATTCCATCGTACCAAAATTTACAGTGATCCCGTTCTCGATAGGTGGATCCATATAAGTAAGGCCAACATAAAAAAGTAAAAGGAGGAGTACACTTAACAAAATGGTTGTAAGCGTAAATGATTTTTTCTTGTGTTTCGTGTCTAAAAACGACATTAATTTGGCCGCACAGCCAGGATCACTTTATAACTATTCCTATTGGCAATATCCATCACGTTAACCGCTTCTTTAATGGCCACGCTTTCTTCAGCCCTTAGAATAACAGTGGGCTTCTCCTGACCCTCAAGTGCTTTTTTTAATTCAATTTCTATGTATTCTCCGTTTATTCTCTCGCTGTTTACAAAATATTCCAGATTTTTATTAATCGTTACGGAAACATTTTGCGTATTTGTAGATTTTCCCTTTGCCTTGGGCAAAAGCAGGTCCAACGCATTAGGTGAATTGGCCGTTAACATAAAGAAAATCAGCAGCAGGAATACAATGTCCGTCATGGAGGACATGCTGAATTCCGGACTGATCTTATTTCTTCCTTTAATTTTCATAGTACTGTCTTAAACAGGTTCGTTCAGTAAATCAAGAAATTCCACGGCATTTGCCTCCATTTTATGGACTACCTTATCTGTACGATTCACAAGATGGTTATAGCCCATATAAGCGACAATACCAACAATTAGGCCCGCAACTGTAGTAGTCATGGCTGTGTATATCCCTGATGCCAAAGCACCCATTTCTGCTTGTCCGCCACTACTTGCCATTTGATGGAATGCTATAATCATTCCAATAACCGTTCCTAAAAACCCTATCATGGGTCCTGCACCTGCAATTGTAGCAAGGACATTTACATTTTTCTCCAATTTATAAACCTCCAGGGTACCTGCATTCTCAATAGCCGTATTAATATCATCCAGGGGTTTACCTATTCTTGATATCCCTTTTTCTGTTAACCTCGCCACGGGTGAATCTGTTTGAGCACATAATATTTTGGCCGATTCCAGCTTGCCGGTCATAACATGATCGCGTATTTGATTCATGAAATTCTTATCTATTTGTGACGCGGCTTTTATGGCCAGTAAACGTTCAAAATAAATATACAATCCAACCGCCAGCATTACAAAAAGAACAGATATAATAATTATACTACCTGTGCCCCCATTAAAGATTAGATCAATAACTGAAAGTGTTTTTTCTTCTGAAACAAGTTCCCCAACTTGAGTTTCATCAGCAAGATCCTGAAACATAACCATATTTTTCCCTTTTAAAAGTTGCCCTTATAACGGTATATTATCAATTAAATTATGCGTTTAATAATAAATTTCGAATAAGTATAAATGCGGCTGCGCCACCAATAAAACCAATGAAAGCCAGCCATGCAATTTTTTTGAAATACCAGAAAAAATCAATTTTTTCCATTCCCATAGCTACAACGCCCGCTGCGGATCCAATAATTAACATACTTCCGCCTGTTCCTGCGGAATAGGCTATAAAATGCCAGACAGAATCATCTAAAGGTATTGAGAACATCCCCATACTGGCAGCCACCAATGGTACGTTGTCTATCACGGCCGAACCAACCCCCAATATAAGTATCACCAAATCTGATACGGATTGGTTCACCGATTCAGTGCCAAGAAATGGCATTGTGGAATCTAGTGTGCCTGCAAAATGAAATAACATCCCTAAAGACTCCAGAGCAGCAACCGCTAAAAGTATCCCAAGGAAAAAGAGTATACTTGGAAGCTCTATTTTTGATAAGGAAGCATGCACAGCGCTATGGTGGGCGCCTTCCTGACTCTCTGCTGCATCCACACTGGAAATACTAAATTTTGCGCTTGTATATATTTCTGCAAAGGCAGCTACAACAGCCAGTGAAAGCATCATCCCTACATAAGGAGGTAAATGAGTGATGGTTTTAAAAAATGGAACAAAAACAATGGAACCCAAACCTAGATATAACATAGTTGCTCCAAATGGGGATTTTGGTTTTTCTTTATCTTCCAATTCCGCCTTAATATTTCCTTTAAATGCCTTGTACCGCAATGCAACAAGAACAGGAAGGACCATACAAACTATTGAAGGTATCAGTACAAATTTAATGAGTTGCAGAGCAGATACTTTATTGCCAATCCATAGCATTGTAGTTGTAACATCTCCAATTGGAGACCATGCTCCTCCGGCATTAGCAGCAATAATAATCATCCCCGCAAACCAAAGCCTAACCTCACGTTCTTTGATAACTTTTTGCAATATAGTTACCAGAACGATGGTCGCCGTTAGGTTGTCTATAATTGCAGAAAGAATAAAGGCCAAAATAGAAAAGAGCCAAAGTAGCTTTGACTTTTTCGTTGTGCGTATATAGCCCTTTATAGTGGCAAACCCATCAAAATAGTCAATAATTTCCACAATGGTCATTGCCCCCAAAAGGAAAACAAGGATTTCTGCGGTTTTACCCAGATGATGTAACAGCATTTCATCTATGTGGGAGGGCTCTAATTCCTTTAAGTCCGTATTAACCTCAAAAACAGGCATATGAGCCAATGCTATAACGGCCCATAAGATAGCCATCATGGCCAATGCGGGAATTAGTTTGTCTATTTTTAGATTATGCTCAAGGGTAATAGCCAAATAGCCTGCTAAGAATACAATAATAATAATGGTCTCCATACTGGTTGGTTTTAGATTAGTTGTTTTAGGGCAATTTCAAATGCCGTTGTACTCATGTTTTTTCTTGTTACATTTTGCTTAAAGATATTCAAAATTGCTTTTCGAATGGTATCTGAAGTATCATTAAAAATTAATTCATCATCCATTCCCACTCTTCGTTCCATAAAATAGGCAAATAATCTGGCCATTCCACAGTTTGAAACAAAGTCGGGAATAAGACTTACCCTATCATCGGTATACTCCATAATTGGACCAAAAAATATTTCAGGGTCTGCAAATGGTACATTTGCGCCACATGAAATAACCTCAAGGCCTGTATCAATCATTTCAGCAATTTGTTCCTGGGTAATTAATCTGGAAGCCGCACATGGTGCAAAAATTTCCGTTGGTAAACTCCAGATACGTTCATTCATTTCATCAAAAGGAATCATTTTATCCGCATCTGCTATTAATGTATTTCCTTTTTTATGTAAAAAGAAGGTTTTTATTTCGTCGAATGAAAAACCATCTTCATTAATAACTCCACCTACACGATCAATAATTCCTACAATCCTGGCACCCATTTGTGCCAAATAAAACGCCGCCGCCGATCCTACGTTTCCAAAACCCTGTACAATAGCTCGCTTACCTATCACGGTGCCTCCAAAGATATCATAGTAGTGCCTAATGGCCTCTGCTACACCAAAACCTGTTATCATATCGGCAACGGTGTATTTTTTGCTGAAATCAGGGGAATAGGTATTACTTTCCAAAACCTTAATAACTCCGAGTCTAAGCTGTCCTATCCTATTTATTTTGTCGGCCTCTGTAGGCTTGAAATGACCATTAAATACCCCTTCCTGGGGGTGCCAAACTCCTGCATCCTCAGTTATTGGAATTACCTCATGAATTTCATCTACATTTAAATCTCCACCTGTGCCATAGTAACTCTTTAGCAATGGTGAAACCGCCGAATACCACCTTTCCAGTACACCTCTTTTTCTTGGATCATGTGGGTTGAAATTAATACCCGACTTCGCTCCTCCAATTGGCGGACCGGATACCGTAAATTTTACTTCCATTGTTTTTGCAAGAGATAGTACTTCATTCATATCCAAGCCCTCGCGCATTCTGGTTCCGCCTCCGGCTGCTCCACCTCTTAAAGAATTTATAACAGCCCATCCTTCAGCCTCGGTTTCCGGATCTTTCCAGTTAAAGACTATCTCCGGCGGTTTGTTTTCGTATATTTTTAATAGCTTTTTCATTTGTTTATCAATTAATTATGTGACAAGATTTAAAAATGTGTGCTAAAACTGGTGCTTTAACTAAATGTAAGCCAAATGAAGCTAGTGTTGTCTCATAATTTATTTGATATTTTAGGTAATAGGTACACCACAGACAAATATAAAAATATTGTGCTACTTTAAAAGTTTTTTAGATCTTACTTGGTCGCAAAAGTTAACTCTTTTGCAAAGACCTTCACTATTATAAATAAGCTAATGTATCCATACATATTTTCCCCCAGTCTTGTATCTTTACAATGTTATCATCAAATTTACAGCAATGAATTTCACACTATCAGAAGAACAAGAAATGATTAGGCAGGCGGCCAGAGATTTTGCCCATGCTGAATTGTTGCCCGGTGTAATTGAACGTGATGAAACACAGCAATTCCCCGCCGAGCAAGTGAAAAAAATGGGGGAACTTGGTTTTATGGGAATGATGGTAGATCCCGAATATGGTGGGAGTGGTTTAGATACATTGTCCTATGTTTTAACCATGGAGGAACTTTCTAAAATAGATGCCTCCTCCTCGGTTGTTGTATCAGTAAATAATTCATTGGTTTGCTGGGGTTTAGAGACTTTTGGTTCCATGGAGCAAAAAGAAAAATATCTGAAAAAGTTGGCGTCAGGTGAAATTATAGGTGCTTTCTGCCTTTCAGAACCGGAAGCGGGTAGTGATGCCACATCTCAAAAAACCACAGCTATTGATAAAGGTGACCATTATGTTCTGAACGGAACAAAAAATTGGATCACTAATGGAAATTCCGCATCCGTGTACCTTGTTATTGCTCAAACCCATGTTGAAAAAGGATACAAAGGAATAAATGCCCTGATAGTTGAAAAAGGTTTGCCGGGGTTTGAAATTGGGCCTAAAGAAAACAAATTAGGAATACGTGGAAGTGATACACATTCTTTAATATTCAATGATGTAAAAGTACCCAAGGAAAATAGAATTGGTGAAGATGGTTTTGGATTTAAATTTGCCATGAAAACCCTTGCAGGCGGAAGAATTGGTATTGCAGCACAGGCTTTGGGAATTGCGGCCGGTGCCTATGAACTTGCCAAAAACTATTCAAAAGAACGCAGAGCATTTGGTACGGAAATAGCTAACCATCAGGCTATTGCCTTTAAACTCGCTGACATGCATACACAAATTCAGGCAGCCAGATATCTGGTGTACAAAGCGGCCTGGGACAAAGATCAGGGTAATGACTATGACACTTCAAGTGCAATGGCTAAACTTTATACCTCACAAATTGCCATGGAAACTACTGTGGAGGCCGTGCAAATATTTGGAGGAAATGGATTCGTTAAAGAATACCATGTTGAACGAATGATGAGGGATGCAAAAATCACTCAGATATATGAGGGAACAACAGAGATTCAAAAAATAGTAATCTCCAGAAATATACTAAAAAATTAACCTCTTATATTAAGTTAATAATCATATACCCCAAGATTTTTAGGGTCTTCCTGTGAAAATTCATAAATTTTTATCAATAATATTTCCATTGATAGGGTTGGAGTTAAAATAATTACTATTTTAGCCCGTATAACCCCCTAACCTTCTCCTCAGCAGGAAACATCTACTCACGTTTTACTATAATCTCAATTTACCGTGCATAAATATCCCAAATTGAATATTTTTTAACGTTTTATTGTAAACGTTAAATATTTTGCACACTATCTTAATAAATGATGTATATATTTCATTTAAAATGATATTTTTGAGAAAATACTGCAATAAAGATGATGAAAAGACAAGGCTTGTATCTACCTGAATTTGAACATGATAACTGTGGTGCTGGATTTATTTGCAGCCTAAAAGGAAAAAAGTCGAATGATATCATTCACAAGGCCCTCGAAATCCTGGATAAATTGGAGCACAGGGGAGCTGTAAGTGCGGATGGTAAGACGGGAGATGGTGCGGGTATCCTGATTGATATTCCACATCAGTTCTTTCTAGATGAGTGTGATTTCACAATTCCTAAAGCAGGTGATTATGCTATGGGTAATGTTTTCTTTCCAAAAAAAGAAAATCAAAGAGACTATTGCATCTCCGTCTTCGAAGAAAACATAAAAAAGCAGGGATTACAATTATTAGGATGGCGTAATGTTCCTGTTAATAAGGCTATTCCCGGAAGAATCGCAGGTGAAACAGAGCCTTTTGTTAAGCAAATCTTTGTTGGCAAAGAAAATAAGGAACAAAAGGATTTTGATTTTAACCTGAAACTGTATATCGCTCGTAAGGTAACAGAGCATACTCTTATAAACTCAAAATTATCGGAAAGTAAGTTTTTCTATGTTCCCAGCCTTTCAACTAAAATAATCATCTTCAAAGGGCTATTAATGCCCAATGATATAAAGCTCTACTTTAAAGATTTAATGGATACAAGGGTGGTTACAAGGTTAGCCCTGGTTCACCAACGATTTTCCACCAATACATTCCCTACCTGGGATCTGGCCCAACCCTTCAGGTACATGTGTCATAATGGGGAGATTAATACCCTAAGAGGCAATGTTATGCGAATGCGCTCCAGGGAAGGCTTGCTAAAAAGCAAGCTGTTTGGAGAAGAAATAAAAAATATTCTGCCTATAATCTTACCAGGGAAATCTGACTCTGCCACTATGGATATGGTAGTAGAATTGTTACTAATGACAGGGCGGTCCCTTCCTGAAGTAATGATGATGCTGGTTCCCGAAGCCTGGGAAAAGAACGAAGAAATGTCTGTGGCAAAACGGGCATTCTATGAATACAATTCTTGCGTCATGGAACCCTGGGATGGCCCTGCATCCATACCCTTCACAGATGGCAATTACATTGGTGCTGTTTTAGACAGAAATGGACTTAGACCTTCAAGGTACTCAGTTACAAAAGACGGTTATGTAATTATGTCTTCTGAAACAGGTGTGGTAGAGTTAGCGCCTGAGAATATCGAATATCACGGCCGACTTGAACCGGGAAAAATGTTTCTGGTTGATATGGAAGCCGGAAGAATAGTAAACGATGAAGAGATTAAAGAAAAAATAGCAAAGAAATATTCTTATAAAAACTGGCTGGACACCAATTTGGTTCACCTGAAAAATATCCCATATAACGATTGCCCACTTTTTTTAAACGAAGCTTCTCTGGAGAAGAGGAAAGCAGTTTTTGGCTATACCCTGGAGGACATTAATACAATTATTCTTCCAATGGGGCAACATGCAAAAGAACCCATAGGTTCAATGGGATCAGATACACCTATCGCAGTATTATCTGAGAGGCCTCAGCTTTTGTATAATTATTTTAAACAGCTTTTTGCACAAGTAACTAATCCGCCATTAGATGGTATTCGCGAAGAATTAATAACAGATATTTCGCTTACATTAGGAAGTGATCATAATATTTTTGACATCACTGAATTGAGTTGTCGAAAGCTGAAAATCCAAAATCCTGTTATTTCCAAAGAAGATCTTGATAAGATTAAAAACTACGATGCCAGCCCTGACTATAAAGTCGTTTCCATTCCTATTCTCTATAATATTGCCAGAGGACATAATGGTTTGGAAGAAGCTCTTGAAAACAATTTAAGAGAAGCAGAGAAAGCTATAGATAACGGGGCAAACATTATTATTTTATCTGATAGAAACTCCGATAAAGACAAAGCACCTATTCCTGCATTACTTGCCTGTTCTTTCGTAAATAGCGGACTTCAGCGATTGGGTAAACGTTCCAAATTAAGTATCATTATAGAATCTGCGGAGCCAAGGGAAGTGCATCATTTTGCACTCTTGTTCGGGTTTGGAGCAAGTGCAATTAATCCCTATCTGGTAAATGAGATAATTGCAGAACAAATTGAAGAACATGATATTACGGAATACACTTTTGATGAGGCCATTAAAAACTACAATAAGGCCATTGGAAAGGGTATTTTAAAAGTTATGAATAAAATTGGGATATCTACTCTAAATTCATATCGGGGTTCCCAACTCTTTGAATGTATTGGGATTAACACCAAGGTTGTGGACAAATATTTTCCAAATACACCAACGCGTATTCAGGGAATTGGATTGTATGAAATAGAAAAAGAGGTATCCAAAAGACATAAAAAAGCCTATCAGGATCAGCATGTTGCTGCCAACTTAGATCTTGAAATTGGAGGTGAATACCGTTGGAGGCGCGATGGGGAAAAACATATGTTCAATCCTTTATCTATTGCCAAACTTCAGAAGTCTGTTCGGAATAACGAGCCGGACACCTATAAAGAATTTGCCGCAATGGTCAATGAACAATCCAAAAATTTAATGACTATTCGCGGTTTGTTCGAATTTTCTAACTACGACCCGATTCCTATAGAAGAGGTGGAACCCTGGACGGAAATAGTTAAAAGGTTTAAGACCGGTGCTATGTCCTATGGTTCCATTAGCAAAGAGGCGCATGAAAATCTTGCTATTGCCATGAACAGGATTGGAGGTAAAAGCAATTCAGGGGAAGGCGGGGAAGATGCTGATAGATTCTATAAAAACCAGACTGGAGATTGGAGAAATAGTGCAATTAAACAAGTGGCTTCGGGAAGGTTTGGGGTTACTTCGGATTATCTTACAAATGCACAGGAGATACAGATTAAAATGGCTCAGGGTGCCAAACCGGGAGAAGGAGGCCAACTACCTGGTCCAAAGGTAAACCCGGCAATAGCCAAAACGCGAAATTCAACCCCCTACGTAGGTCTTATATCACCTCCACCACATCATGACATCTATTCCATTGAGGATTTATCGCAATTAATTTATGATCTTAAATCTGCTAATCGCAAGGCCAGGATTAATGTGAAACTTGTCTCCGAAGTTGGTGTGGGTACAGTTGCTGCCGGTGTGTCAAAAGCCAAGGCCGATGTAATTCTAATATCAGGATTCGATGGTGGTACCGGTGCATCTCCATTGACCTCACTTAAACATGCAGGCCTTCCATGGGAGTTAGGAATTGCTGAAGCTCAGCAGACTTTGGTGCTGAATGACCTGAGAAACAGAATAGTTTTGGAATGTGATGGACAATTAAAAACCGGAAGAGATGTAGCAATTGCATGTCTTTTAGGAGCAGAGGAATTTGGGTTTGCAACCGCCCCTCTGGTTGCTTCCGGATGTATTATGATGAGAGTTTGCCATTTAAATACCTGCCCGGTTGGAATTGCAACCCAAAATCCTGAATTGAGAAAGAAATTCAAAGGTAAACCGGAACATGTAGTCAACTACATGTATTTTGTAGCAGAGGAATTAAGAGAAATAATGGCTCAGCTAGGTTTTCGTACAGTTAATGAAATGGTAGGCCAGGTACAAAAACTGGATAGAAATGCGGCAATTGATCATTATAAGTCTGCTGGAATAGACCTGACACCAATACTTCATACGATAGATGTTCCAAAGAATACGAAATTTTACAATACCCAAAAGCAACAACATCATATTGATGATTCTATAGAGTTCGAGATTATTGAGAAAGCACATCCTGCGCTGTTTAGAAAGGAAAAAATATCTTTAGATTTTCCAATTCACAATACAGACAGGGCAGTTGGTGCAATTATTAGTAATGAAATATCCAAAATATACGGTGCTGAAGGGCTCCCTGAGAACACCTTGAAGCTAAATTTTACCGGTTCCGCAGGGCAAAGTTTTGGGGCTTTTGCTACCAAAGGCCTTACTATGGTGGTCAACGGAAACACAAATGACTATTTAGGGAAAGGACTTTCAGGCGCTAAGTTGATTATAAAAGTTCCGGATAAATCAACTTTACAACCGGAAAATAATATCATAACCGGAAATGTAACACTTTATGGTGCCACTTCAGGCGAGTCCTATATAAATGGTAAAGCCGGTGAACGGTTTTGCGTAAGGAATTCCGGGGCAAAGGCAGTAGTAGAAGGAATTGGAGATCACGGATGCGAATACATGACAGGTGGCGTAGCCGTAATACTTGGTGAAGTTGGAAGAAACTTTGGCGCTGGAATGAGCGGAGGTATCGCCTACATTTTTGATGAGAAAAAGACTTTTGAGAAAAGGTGTAATAAGGAGGCGTTAAACCTACTGGCGGTTGAAGAAGATAATGACATAAAGCAACTTAGGGAATTAATTGAAAATCATTACAATGCCACTTTAAGTCCGCTTGCTCAGAGAATTCTTGAGAATTGGGAAGATTACCTTCCTAGCTTTACTAAAATATTCCCTGAAGAATACAAGCAGGCACTAATTAGACTGGAAAGAGAAAAATTAGAAACAACATAATCGATACATGGGTAAGATAACAGGTTTTTTGGAATTCGATAGAAAAGTAGAGAATTATGCTCCGGTAGATGAGCGCATTCAGAATTATAAAGAGTTCACACTTCCCATGAAGGAAAAAGAACTCAAAAATCAGGGTGCAAGATGTATGGATTGTGGTATTCCGTTTTGTCATAGCGGATGTCCACTGGGTAATTTAATTCCCGATTTTAATGATGCGGTTTACAGAGGCAAGTGGGAAAAAGCCGCCGAAATTTTACATGCCACAAATAATTTCCCTGAGTTTACCGGAAGATTATGCCCGGCTCCTTGTGAGGAAGCCTGTGTCCTTGGAATCAATGAAGATCCGGTGTCTATTGAAAATATTGAAAAGAATATCGTTGAAACCGCTTTCCAAAAAGGGTGGGTTGTAGCCAATCCGCCAGAATTTAGAACGAGTAAAAAAGTTGCTGTAGTTGGCTCAGGACCTGCCGGTTTGGCAGCGGCTCAGCAACTCAATAGGGCAGGTCATTCTGTTACTGTATTTGAAAGGGACGAAAAACCCGGTGGATTATTAAGGTATGGGATCCCTGATTTTAAATTGGAGAAACATGTAATAGACCGAAGGCTCGAAATTTTGAAAGAAGAAGGTATTGAATTTCAATGTGGTGTTCATATAGGAAATGATATTAAGGCCGAAGAGCTACACAAAGATTATGATGCTGTTGTATTGTGTGGTGGGGCCACTGTTCGAAGAAATTTACCTATTAAGGGCGCAGATTTAAAAGGAGTCGTGCAGGCGATGGATTTTTTAGGGCAAAACAACCGAAGAGTAGATGGATTAAAGTACCCCGGTGAAGAAATTAAAGCCACAGATAAAAATGTTATTGTTATTGGCGGAGGCGATACAGGTTCTGATTGCATAGGAACCTCCTTCAGGCAGGGAGCGGCTTCGGTAACCAATTTTGAAATACTGGGCAAAGCTACTACAGAAAGACCTGAAGACCAACCATGGCCGTTCTGGCCCATGAGATTGCGTACGAGTTCATCACATAAGGAAGGAGCAGAACGATTTTTCAGTATTTCAACCAAAGAGTTTATCGGGGATAAAAATGGAACTTTAAAAGGCCTGATTACAGTAAATGTGGAGTGGGAGAAAGTACCCGGGCAGCGACCTGTTTTAAAAGAAATTGAAGGTACAGAAAAGGAATGGCCATGTGAACTGGCATTGCTGGCTATGGGCTTTACAGGCTCTGAAATGACTATTGCAGAACAACTAGGCCTGGAGGCTGACCCGAGAACTAATATAAAAGCTTCAATAAAAGATTATAAGACAAATGTTCCGGGAGTTTTTGTTGCCGGAGACCAGCGCAGAGGACAATCCTTAATTGTATGGGCTATCTCTGAAGGACGACAGGCTGCCTATCATGTGGACACCTATTTAATGGGAAGTTCTTATTTACCGCTTAAAGGAGAAGGCGATTTGCCAAGAATTTAAAAATTTTCATAACCGACTGAAAACCATGCGGAAAGACCTGCCAGGGATAATTATCTATAAGTTGTTATTCCCAATCCGGTCATAATAGAGCGAAGCAGCACCTAAAATTGCAATATTGGCAGTTTGGGAGTATATAATTTTAAAATTCTCAAGAACCTTTTTATAGGCAAAATCATTAATAGAACGTACCAAACTTGTCTCAAAATATTCCACTGAATTAACAACTGATCCCCCTACAATAATTACTTGCGGATCTACGGCATATAAGATGGTTTTGACGGCATTTCCCAGGTGTTCCCCAAATTTATTAAAGGCTTCAATAGCCATCCTATCGCCTTTCTTAGCAAGAATCATTAATTCCTCCCCATTGGAATCATAAAAGTTTTTGAAAAACTTGCCACTACAATAATCTTCTATGATACCATCCTTATAAGGAATCATACCAAATTCCCCCGACCCGCAATTAGCATCACCCATCAGGTGTCCATTTGTAATGATCCCTGAACCCATACCGGTACCTAATGTGAGTCCAACCAGATGTTTATACCCTTTTCCCAAGCCAAATTTAAATTCTCCGTAGGCAAAACAATTGGCGTCATTATCTATGAATACTGGTAAATCAAACTCTTTTTTTAAAATATCTGCCAAAGGGACCTCTATCCAGGAAGGAATATTTTGAACTTCATGAATAATACCCTTTTCCCTGTCTAAAATACTAGGGACGCCTATTCCTATTCCTTCCACTTTTTGTTCGCCAAGTTGCATTTTAATTAAATCAATAATAATATTGATTACATCCCATTCACTTTTTGAATCCTTTGGTAATTTCACAAATTCATTGCTGAGTATTTTATTCCCTTCTACCAATCCTACATTGACCTTGGTTCCTCCAAGATCTACCCCAATTAGTTTAACCGATTTAGATTTAGCCATTTTAATTCTTACTTTTTCTTAAGTTTATTGTTTTATTTTTTATGATAGGCTTCGCCCAAAAGCTAATGCTTAAAACGAATAACAGGGCTACAAAATTTAGTAACATTCCGGTTCTCAATGACGTCAGGTCACTTATAAACCCAATTAGTAATTGCATTACGGCTCCACCCATAATTCCGGTCATTAAAATTCCTGCAAAGGAACCATGGTGCTTGCTAACTGAATTTAATGCGAGTGACAAAATTATTGGATACATCACTGATAAAAAAATACCACATATTTGAAAGGCATACAATGAGTTATTGGCATTTCCAAACAAGGCAACTCCCAGACTAATTATTGCCAGGCTGCTAAACAATCTTAAAACTAACTTACTATCCATAATTTTTAGCAAAACCAATCCTATAATTCCCCCTATGGTCATAAATCCCCAAAAATTTCCAACAGCAACTGCTCCGGTAGTTTCATAATCAAATCCATGATAAATCTGCAGGAACTTGGACATCCAGTAGGAAATTCCCTGTTCCACTCCCACATAAGCAAAAATTCCCAGAAAATATAAAATGACTATTTTGCTTTTGAACAAACTTATATATGTCTCTCTTGATCCAACTTTCTCTTCATCTATTAAATCTACTTTGGGAAAGGCAATTGAAACTATTATAAATATCATAATTAAACTAGCTATTGCGAATAACCAATACATGGAAACCCAGGACATATCAACTGGAACTATTTTGGACAGCACATTTATAAACCAATTATTTACTTTCAGAGGGTCCGCCAAACTGGTCACCAACCATGAATACACCTGCGGACTTACAAATGATGCCGCTCCAAAGATCAGCTGTGCCAGTACAGAAGTAAAGGCGTAATGTTCTTCTCCACCAGCCACTCTTAATAATGGATTAATTACGACCTGTAAAATTGCCATCCCCGTACCTATGGTAAAGAGCGTCATTAAGAACACTCCGAAAGTAGGAATACACGCAAAAAGTACTGACCCAAATAGTGCCAGAAAAAAGGCAAATAGCATTAATCTTTTTTCACCATATTTTTCTAACATAAAGCCCGAAGGAATAGACATTACCCCATAAGCAATAAAGAAAGTAAAAGGCAAAAAACCGGCCATGGTTTCACTTAAGCCGAAGCTTAATGAAACACTGGGGTTTAGAGCACCCAATATGTTGGTCAAAAATGAAATGACAAAAAATGTCACTAGAATCAGGGCTACTATCCGGTAGTTTTTTTTCATTTTTTTTAGTTGTTGATTAAAAATATTACCACTTCAGATTATTTCATTTTACAATGAATTTATTCCGCTGCAGTAACGGCAAGCATCAGCCACGAAGCGTGCGGCATCCATTGTTCAGACCATCGCCAACGTTGAGCGGGATCATCATTTTGAGGTAATGGCATAAAAGCTATATCAGATTCATCGTTAAAACCAGCAGTAATACCATTACAAACACCTCCCCGAAAATTTAAGTTCACAGATTCAACATATTCCGGGTTATTATAACCCAAACCATCAACCATACATACATTAAATGGATTAAGCCCAAAAATCCAATCAAAATTATTTGATGCATATTCCATGGCCATTGCCCTCTGTTTATCAGTCATATAAATGCGGGTCAAATAAAACGCCGCTGACAATGAAGCAAGACGCGAATTCTCACCTTGCCACCAATACCCGGTTTCATTTTGGTGAGGAATAAAGAATGTTGATCGATTCTGATTTTCGTTAACCGCTTTAACATATTGCCTGGGATATCCAAATGGATTGTACACTTCCCTAGTAATATTAAGCTCAAAATCGACGGATTTTTGAATGGCATTTATGGCAATATCTCTTGAACTAGCTTGTTTTTCAAATTCAAGATAACGACTTAAAGATATTAAGGGTAAACCCGCATCTGCTCCATGAAAAAAAGGACGAAAACCCTTGTCATCTGCACGCCACCAGTCTTTATGGTTATCATCTGTACTTAATCTATTAGTAAGGTTGAGCATCCGGGTTCGGGCATGAACCAGATATTCCTCGTTATGAGTAACTGCGAATAATTCTGTAGCTGCCAGCAATGCACAATAATCATCAATTATATTTTCTATGCCATTATCAATATACTGCTCATTGAATTCCAGAAGGTGGGCAAAACCTTTTTCTGCAGATTTGAGGTATTCCTGTGGTTTATTACTATCAGAACCTATTGCCATAGATGCTCTTGCCAAAGCAGCAATTGCTATTCCGGCTCCTTCTCTAAAACCGGCCTTATAGGCATCTGTTCTCTTTCCATCCTGACCTTCATAAGCGCATATTTCCCTTTTCTCAGGGTCACCACTCCAGTTCGCAAATACAGTCAGGTAGAAATATCCCTCTGCATCCTGCATTTTAAGTAAAAAATCAGCTCCATATTGAGCTTCATTTAAAAGGCGGGAAATTATTACATCATTAGATTTCTTTAAATTTTTGGAATACAATTCGATGGATTGTAATAAGTTCCAAACGAAAAGTGGGGTCTGTTGAGGATTTAAATAATTAGAATAACACAGATGACTGAAATATTTTGCCTTATCGCCAGAAGCATCATACCAGCCCCCACTTACGTCAACGATGTCATTCCTGGTTCCGAAAAATGACATTTTCTTATCCTTTTTGTTGTATTCTCCGCTAACATGTTGTGATTCAAATCCTTCTGTTAGAAGTGACAAACTCTTTTGAGCCAAACTGGTATTAGAAATGCTGAAAATGCTACTTTTCAGGAGTTGGTTTCCCAATTTAGTAATTATATGATATTCCCCATGTTGTTTAAATGCTGTAAAATTACCTGCATATGCGTACCCTGAATGCCAATTGTCTATTTTACCTCCTTTGGCAAATTTTCCTTTAAAAACTGATTTCCCATTCTTGTCAATAATATTAAAATAATCCGGTACAATTTCCTGTTGTGTTTGCAAAACAACTTTTTTGAATCCCTCTTCTAGGTATCCAATATGGTTTGTTAACAAGACATCCTGCATAGGCTTATTTGAGTTTTGTTTAGGAAATGTACCCAATAAAATTAAGGCAAAGACAATTACTTTATTCATGAAAGTATACTATTATATAAACTTTGCTAAAGTATAAAAATTTATTTCCAGAATGGTATGTTTGAGTGGTAAGATATATGATCCAATATTTTTTATTTGCCCCTTGAAAACCATAGAATTTACAAACTGGCAGAATTGCTTAAATAGGGATTTATGAGGTCAAAAAAAAAAAGCACCTATCAACTACATGATAAGTGCTTTTAAAGAAGGCGGCGGCCTACTCTCCCACCAGTTACGGCAGTACCATCGGCGCAGACGGGCTTAACTTCCCTGTTCGGTATGGAAA
>Ga0265306_10000588_pt1 | contig 17526 bp, 16 predicted proteins | sample Helome_3_FD_192493 | JGI IMG/M metagenome (GOLD analysis project Ga0265306, IMG submission 192493) | Marine sediment microbial communities from subtidal zone of North Sea - Hel_20160420 (Illumina Assembly) | ecosystem: Environmental > Aquatic > Marine > Subtidal zone > Sediment ...
CGCCTTCGCGGGGATGACGGTATATATAACAGGTGTTAAAACTGTGCAAGGAACTATGGACTGGTCGGACTTTATCGCGGTTGCAGTTTTAACGCTGGATCCCCGCCTTCGCGGGGATGACGGTATATATAACAGGTGTTAAAACTGTGCAAGGAACTATGGACTGGTCGGACTTTATCGCGGTTGCAGTTTTAACGCTGGATCCCCGCCTTCGCGGGGATGACGGTATACATAACAGGTGTTAAAACTGTGCAAGGAAACATGGACTGGCCGGACTTAATTGCGGTTGCAGTTTTAACGCTGGATCCCCGCCTTCGCGGGGATGACGGTTCGTTCGCGGGGATGATGTTTCGTTTAGGCGCCATTGTATTCGGGACAATGGCAAATGCATTTCTGGATAATGAAGTCACCATCAGAAAATAATTTCCTCGAGCTCGCCGCACCCGGCGTGCGTGCGCTGCAGCCGTACCAGCCGGGCAAACCGGTGGAGGAGCTGGAGCGCGAGTTCGGTATCCGCGATGCGATCAAGCTCGCATCGAACGAGAATCCGTTCGGTCCGAGCCCGCTGGCGGTGGCCGCGGCGAACGCCGTCATACCGACCATGACCCGCTACCCGGAAGGCAGCGGCCACCGGCTGGTGGCGCGGCTAGCACGCCGGCACGGCGTTGTGCCGGAATGTATTACCCTCGGTAACGGTTCCAATGATGTCCTCGACCTGGTCGCGCGGGTGTTCCTCACCCCGGCACACGAGGCCATCTATTCACAGCATGCCTTTGCCGTGTACCCGATCTCGGTACAGGCCACCGGTGCGCGCGCGCAGGTGGCGCCGGCCCATGACGGCAGTCGCGGACCGGCCTACGGTCACGATCTCGAGGCCATGCACGATCGGGTCGGGCCGGACACGCGCGTCGTCTTCATTGCCAACCCGAACAACCCGACCGGTGGCTGGCTGGCGACGGACGCACTGGAAAATTTCATTGCCGCCTTGCCGGCGCATGTCATGGTGGTGGTCGACGAGGCCTATTTCGAATATGTCGGCGAGCCGGCCTACCCGGATACCACGCAGTGGCTGGACCGGTTTCCCAACCTGATCGTGACCCGGACCTTTTCCAAGGCCTATGGCCTGGCGGGCCTGCGCGTGGGTTATGCACTGTCCCACCCGGACGTGGCGGGGCTGCTGAATCGCGTGCGCCAGCCGTTCAACGTGAACCTGGTCGCGCAGGCGGCCGCACTGGCGGCGCTCGATGATGACGCATACCTTGCCAGCAGTGTCAGCCGCAACCGCGAAGGGTTGCGCCAGTTGCTGGACGGGTTCAGCGCACTCGATCTGACCTGGATCGATTCGGTCGGCAATTTTGTCGCGGTCGATACCGGCCGCTCCGCTGCAGAAGTGTATGCCGCCCTGTTGCGCGAGGGTGTCATCGTGCGCCCGATAGCGAACTATGCAATGCCGAATCACTTGCGTATAACGGTAGGCAGTAACGAGGAAAATGCGCGCTGCCTGGCTGCGCTGGGAAAGGTCCTGTGATTCAACGGCTCTGTATTATCGGTGTAGGCCTGATCGGCGGTTCGCTGGCGCGGGCGTTGCGCCAGGCGGGGGCCTGTGAGGAGATCGTCGGTGCCGGCCGCGATCCGGCACACCTGCAGCAGGCCGTGGACCTCGGTGTCATCGACCGCTATGAAACGGATATCGCCGCGGCCGCCAGGGATGCCGACATGGTGTTCGTGTCGGTACCGGTCGGTGCCATGGCGGCCGTGTTCGGCGCCCTGAAAGACAGCCTGTCCGACAGTGCCGTGCTGACGGATGGCGGCAGCGCCAAGGGCAGTGTCATTGCGGCCGCGGAACAGGCGTTTGGCCAGGTGCCCGCGCAATTCGTGCCGGGTCACCCGATCGCGGGTATCGAACGCAGCGGTGTGTCTGCCTCCATCCCGGACCTGTACCGCGACCGCCGCGTGATCCTGACGCCGTTACCGCTTACCGATAGCGGGGCAATTGCGCGTGTGCGTGCCATGTGGGAGGCCACCGGTGCCACGGTGACCGAGATGGACCCGCTACATCACGACGAGGTGCTGGCCGCCACCAGCCACTTGCCGCATGTGCTGGCCTTTGCACTGGTCGAGAGCCTGGCACGCCTGCACGACAAGCGGGAGATCTTCGAATATGCCGCCGGCGGCTTTCGTGACTTCACCCGCATCGCATCCGGTGATCCGGACATGTGGCGTGACATCTGCCTGGCCAATGCCGATGCCATCCTGGCCATGATTGAACGGTTCTCAACCGACCTGCAGGTGCTGGCTGACGCGGTCAGGGACCACGACAGTGACAAGCTGCAGGAGATCTTCACGGCGGCCAAGCAGGCGCGCGACGGTTTCGCGAATACGCAACTGGCGGAGAGTGAATAATGGCTGACGTTCGCTTCAGGGCAGGTTCGGGCGGCAGCCTGTCGGGACAGCTGCGCGTGCCGGGAGACAAGTCCATTTCGCACCGTTCCATCATGCTCGGCTCGCTGGCCGACGGTGTGACCCGGATCAGCGGCTTCCTGGAAGGCGCCGACAGCCTGGCGACGCTGGCCGCGTTCCGCGCCATGGGCGTCGCCATCGAGGGACCCGACGACGACGGGGTAGTGGTCAACGGCGTTGGCCTGCATGGCCTGCGGGCACCGGACGGCCCGTTGTATCTGGGCAACGCGGGTACCTCCATGCGTCTGCTGTCGGGGCTGCTTGCGGGCCAGTCCTTCGATGTCACCCTGACCGGCGATGCATCGCTGTCGGGTCGGCCGATGAAACGTGTGACGGCCCCGTTGTCGGATATGGGCGCCCGCATCGACTCCACCGTGGACGACACCGCGCCGCTGACGATCCACGGCGGACAGCAACTGCATGGCATAAAATATGCCATGCCGGTCGCCAGTGCCCAGGTGAAGTCCAGTCTGCTGCTGGCAGGCCTGTACGCCGACGGGCGCACCTGCGTCAGCGAGCCGGCGCCGACGCGCGATCATACCGAGCGCATGCTGCGTGGCATGGGTTACCCGGTCACGCACGAGGACGGCTGGGTGTGTCTCGATGGCGGGCATGGCCTGCGCGGGATCGACATCGATGTCCCGGCTGATATTTCCTCGGCGGCATTTTTCCTGGTCGGTGCCAGTATCGCACCCGGTTCCGACCTGGTGTTGCAGCATGTCGGTATGAACCCGACGCGTACCGGTGTCATCGACATCCTGCGCATGATGGGTGCACGCATCGAGGTCGACAACGAACAGGATGTCGGCGGTGAACCGGTCGCCGACCTGCATGTACAGTTCGCAAGTCTTGCGGGGATCGAGATTCCGCCGGAGCTGGTGCCGCTGGCGATCGATGAATTCCCGGTAATTTTCATTGCCGCCGCCTGTGCCGAGGGGCGCACGGTGTTGAGCGGTGCTGCCGAGTTGCGCGTCAAGGAAAGCGACCGTATCCAGGTAATGGCCGATGGTCTGTGTGCGCTGGGTGTTGCGGCCGAGGCCACACCCGATGGCATGATCATCGACGGCGGCGCAATCGACGGCGGCACTATCGACAGCCATGGCGACCACCGCATTGCCATGGCATTTGCGATGGCCGCGTTGCGCGCACACGGTGAAATAGAGATACATGATTGTGCGAACGTCAATACGTCGTTTCCCGGTTTTGTCGAACTGGCTGCGAATGCCGGACTGGCGATTGAGAATGTGTAGGGTGCGCTCCGCGCACCGTGCCTGCCGCATGAAACGCACTTTACAATGACTGGCTAAATCAATGTCTGTACCTGTCATTACCATCGACGGCCCCAGCGGTTCCGGCAAGGGCGCCATCAGCCGCGCGCTGGCGTCCCGGCTTGGCTGGCATTATCTCGACAGCGGCAGCCTTTACCGGGTGCTGGCCTATGCCGCATTGCGTGACGGTGTGTCGCTGGACGACGAGGCTGCGCTGGTCGCACTGGCCGGACGCCTGTCGACAACCTGCCGGTTGCCGGCGGCGGACAGTCCGGCCGTGCTGCTGGATGGCCGGGATATCAATGCCGACCTGCGCACCGAGGCCGCCGGCAAGGCGGCCTCGAAGCTGGCCGTCCTGCCGGCGGTGCGCACCGCCTTGCTCGACTGGCAGCGCCACTGCCGGCAGCCGCCCGGGCTGGTCGCCGATGGCCGCGACATGGGTACGGTGGTTTTCCCGGACGCAGACCTCAAGCTGTTCCTCACCGCGCGCCCCGGGGTCCGCGCGGAAAGGCGATATAAGCAATTGAAAGAAATAGGAAAAGAGGCAGATCTCGCGGCGCTCAGGCAGGAGGTCGAGGCGCGCGACCGGCGCGACTCAACCCGGCAGACGGCGCCGCTGAAACCGGCGGTGGATGCCATCTGCCTGGACAACAGTGACGAGGGCGAGGCCCGGACCCTGGCCAGCGTTCTGGAACTGGTCCGGGACAAGCTCTAAATTCCGTTTACAATTAATTAGATACACGTATAATAATTCGCTAGCCAGGCCGCATGACATCGGCCTGTTCTTTTAACTTGACCCGTCGTGCCGCCAGGCATTGCGGCTGAAACACACGGACCGCCAGGCGGTACCAGGATAAATATTCCCATGAGCCAAAGTTTTGCTGAAATGTTTGAGGAGAGCCTCGCCCACCAGGAGATGAACCGGGGCGCAGTGGTTACCGGAACTGTTGTTGATATTCAATCAGATACTGTCATCGTGCATGCAGGGTTGAAATCAGAAGGCGTGATTCCCATCGAGGAATTCAAAAACGCCTCCGGTGAGATCGAAGTCGAGGTCGGTGATCAGGTCGAAGTGACACTCGAGGCGGTCGAAGACGGTTTCGGCGAAACCAAACTCTCGCGCGAAAAGGCAAAACGCGACCAGGTATGGCGCCACCTTGAAACGGCCTTTGAAAACGAGGACATCGTCAAGGGCATGATCAGCGGCAAGGTCAAGGGCGGCTTCACGGTTGATATCGATGATATCCGCGCATTCCTGCCGGGTTCGCTGGTCGATGTGCGCCCGGTGCGCGACCCGGTATTCCTCGAGGGCAAGGAACTCGAATTCAAGGTCATCAAGCTGGACAAGCGTCGCAACAACGTCGTGGTATCGCGCCGCGCCGTCGTGGAGACGGAGTTCAGCGAGGAGCGCGAGGCGCTGCTGGCCAGTCTGGAAGAGGGCATGACCGCCAAGGGAATCGTCAAGAACCTTACCGACTACGGTGTGTTCGTCGACCTGGGCGGCATCGATGGCCTGTTACACATTACCGACATGGCCTGGAAGCGGGTCAAGCATCCGTCCGAGATCGTCAACGTCGGTGACGAGATCGACGTGAAGATACTCAAGTTCGACCGTGAGCGTAACCGTGTCTCGCTTGGCATGAAGCAACTCGGTCAGGATCCGTGGGCCGATCTTGCCCGTCGTTATCCGGCGAATTCGCGCCTGTTCGGCAAGGTGACCAACATTGCCGATTACGGCTGCTTCGTCGAGATCGAGGAAGGCGTCGAAGGCCTGGTGCACGTCTCCGAGATGGACTGGACCAACAAGAACGTGAATCCCTCCAAGGTTGTCCACGTCGGACAGGAAGTGGAGGTCATGGTGCTGGATATCGACGAGGAACGCCGCCGTATTTCACTCGGCGTCAAGCAGTGCTTCCCGAATCCGTGGGACGAGTTCAGCGCAACACACAACAAGGGCGATGTGGTCAAGGGTACCATCAAGTCCATTACCGATTTCGGCATCTTCATCGGGCTCTTTGGCGAGATCGATGGCCTGGTACACCTCTCCGATATTTCCTGGCACGAGCCGGGTGAGGAGGCGGTACGCAACTTCACCAAGGGCGACGAAATCGAGGCTGTCGTGCTGTCGGTCGATCCGGAGCGCGAGCGTATCTCGCTGGGCGTCAAGCAGCTTGAGAAGGACCCGTTTGCGAACTTCGTCGCGGCACACAGCAAGGGTAGCATCGTCAAGGGTACTGTCAGGGAAGTGGATGCCAAGGCCGCGATTATCGACCTGGGCGACGGTGTCGACGGTACGCTGCGCGCATCGGAGCTTTCGCTTGACCGGATCGAGGACGCACGCACCATCCTGTCGGTCGGCGATGAGGTCGAGGCCAAGTTCATGGGGGTTGATCGCAAGAGCCGTGCAATCATGTTGTCCATCAAGGCCAAGGATTCCGATGATGAGGCCGCGATGATGCAGGATTACGGTTCCAGTTCTTCGGATGCCAAGACCAGTCTTGGCGACGTGCTCAAACAGCATCTGGGCAGCGACGACGATTGACGGATTCGGGTGAGCGCGCAAGCGTTCAGGTTACTGGGAAAAAATTCTAATCCGGGTAGGTGGAAACAATGACAAAATCTGAACTGATAGAGATTCTTGCCGCGAAGAACGGGCATTTGAACTACAAGGATGTTGAGTTGGCCGTCAAGAGTCTCCTTGAGCAAATGAGCTGGTCACTTGCCACGGGGCAGCGAATTGAAATCAGGGGGTTCGGCAGTTTCTCGCTGCACTATCGCCCGCCGCGTATCGGCAGAAATCCGAAGACCGGCGAGTCGGTGGCACTGGCTGCCAAGTACGTCCCGCATTTCAAGCCGGGCAAGGAGCTCAGGGAGCGCGTCAATGCCGGCATGGTTCGGGAAAAGGAGCGGCAGCAACTGTAATCGGGCCTGTCCCGGCACGCGCTGTTTTCCCGGAGCGGCCAATACCGGTTTTTCCGGGTCTGGCCGATTGTATGCATATCTACTCTGCGGGCCCGGTACGGTGAATGCGTACCGGGCCCGGTTCTTTGGACCCCCCCATATCCCCACCTGACCGATGCAGGAACTCGCCTGGTTATTACTGCCTGTCGCAGCCGCTGTCGGCTGGTACTCGGCGCGTAACAGCAAGGGCAAGGCCGGCAGCTGTGCCGATTCCATCCTTGGCCCTGAATACATCAAGGGTCTGAATTACCTGCTCAACGAGCAGCAGGACAAGGCAATCGACGCGTTCATCCGCATGCTGGAAGTGAACAGCGATACCGTCGAGACGCATCTTGCGCTGGGCAACCTGTTCCGCAAGCGCGGCGAGGTGGATCGCGCGATCCGCATCCACCAGAACCTGGCGGCGCGGCCGAACCTGGAAGGCGAACAACGCATGGACGCCTTGCTCGAGCTGGCCCAGGATTATATGAAGGCCGGACTGTTCGACCGGGCAGAGGGGTTGTTCCGCGAACTGAACGACAACAACGTACACCTGTCCAGTGTGCTGCCGCTGCTGCTCGATATCTATCAGCAGGAAAAGGACTGGCACAACGCCATAGAGATTGCCGGGCAGATGGGATTTGTCGGCGAGCAGCCGGCCCGGTCGGTCATTGCGCAGTTTTATTGCGAGCTGGCTGAAAATGCGCGCGCCACGGATGATCTCGATGCGGCGCTGGGCTTCCTGGAGAAGGCCGGCAAGTACGATCCGCATTGCGCGCGTGCGCGACTGATACGCGGTTCCATTGCGCGACAGCAGGGTGACTGCAGGATGGCGCTGAAGGCGTTCGAGCAGGTCGCCGAGATGGACATCGATCTGCTGCCGGTCATTCTCGACGACATGCACGCCTGTCACATCGAACTGGATTCATTGCCGGACATGGCCGGTTTTCTGCGCCAGTCAATTCCCAAATATGCAGGCATATCGCCGGTACTGGCGCTGGCCGACATACTCGGCCGGGAGCAGGGTGACGAGACGGCTGCGGAATTTATTGCCGGCGAACTCGGCCGGCGCCCGTCGGTGCGCGGACTGGACCGTTTCATCGATTTCAGCATGGCCGGCAGCGAGGGTGCTGCCCGCGACAACCTGCTGATACTCAAAAACATGACGGACCAGTTGCTGGAAAACAAGCCGGTCTATGCATGCCATAATTGCGGCTTCAGCGGCAAGACGCTGCACTGGATATGCCCGGGCTGCCGGCAGTGGAACACCATCAAGCCGATCCACGGTGTGGAAGCCGACTAGAATCATTTTTTTCGTCCATATCCCCCTCTCCCCCAGGGAGAGGGCCGGGGAGAGGGGATAGAACAGGCATTACCTCGATATATCCCCTCATCCCCCACCTCTGCGGGGGCAGGCTCTGGTCGCTCTCGACATCCTGCCTCCCGCGACACTTGTACTTCCCTGTACATCGTCCATGTCCCTGGGGGAGAAGGGACGTACTTTTTGACGATTATGTTGGCATTTATAAGTGTAGAATCGTTTTACGCACTGGATGATAAAGACTAAAACAAATGCACAATGATTCCGATACCTCAGGTTCCCGCATTATCGTTGCACTCGATTACCCGACTGCGCAGGAGGCGCTTGCGCTGGCCGGGCGGCTGGAGCCGGGCAGTTGCCGCCTGAAGGTCGGCAAGGAACTCTTCACGCGGGCGGGACCGGAGCTCGTGGCAACGCTTGGTAAGCGCGGGTTCGATGTGTTTCTCGATCTCAAGTTTCACGACATTCCGAACACCGTTGCTGCTGCCTGTCACGCCGCGGCGGACCTGGGTGTATGGATGCTGAACGTGCATGCGCTCGGCGGGGCGCGCATGCTGCAGGCGGCGCGCGAGGGTGTCGAGCGTTCCGGGCGCAAGCCGTTGCTGATTGCGGTGACGATTCTGACCAGCATGGATGCCAGTGACCTCGCGTCCGTCGGACTCGCCGGGTCGCCGGAAGACAACGTGCTGCGCCTGGCCGTGCTGGCAGAGACCAGCGGACTGGACGGCGTCGTGTGTTCCTCGCGCGAAACAGGTGCCTTGCGCGCACGCCTGGCGGACGACTTCCTGCTGGTCACACCGGGTATCCGCCCGGCCGGCAGTGCGGCGGATGACCAGCGCCGCATCATGACGCCCGTCGAGGCCGTGCAAAGCGGTTCCAGCTACCTGGTGATCGGGCGGCCGGTAACGCAGGCTGACGATCCCGAGGGTGTATTGCGTACCATTAATTCGGAACTCGCTGCTGTCGCCCGGCCATCCTGAGCGGCACTGTGTTCAGGGACCGGACGGCGCTGGTGCCGACCGGTCCGTCAACACATCACAGGAGGCAGGGATGCGTAATTTACATGCTTTGATTTTCATAATGCTGGCCGTGCTCGCAGGGGCGGCCAGTGCCGGTCCGGTGGATATCAACACGGCCGATGCGGCCACGCTTGCGGCGGCCATCGACGGGGTCGGCGAGAGAAAGGCCGCCGTCATCGTGCAGTACCGCGAGACCCACGGGCCGTTTGGCAGTGTCGATGAACTGGCCGGGGTGAAGGGCATTGGCGCCGGCACCGTGGAACGCAACCGTCAGAACCTGACGGCGGCACCGGCGGCGTCCGGCCGGGGCCGGGTATCTCAACAATAGATAATAAGAAACAGCATCTTAACCAGTCCACCGCCACCGGGTGCCGGGTCGCAACGGCCACCGGTGGCGGTTTTTAACGCCTATTGGCCGTCCGGACAATTCACATTCAGGTCATGATGCCTGATTATCATTTAATATTGGTCTCCTGTAGTCGATTACAGGGCATATACTATTTGCTCCCGGAAACTGCCAGGAATCACTTTTATGTCGTTGTATCCAGTTATTTTATCCGGTGGATCGGGATCACGCCTGTGGCCGCTGTCGCGTGAGCATTACCCGAAGCCGCTGCTGCCGCTGGTGTCTCATCAGACCCTGCTGCAGGATACCGCCTGCCGACTCGACGGAATCGATGACCTCGGCGATGCCGTCTATGTCTGCAACGAAGAGCACCGCTACCTGCTGGCCGAGCAGGTTGCACAACTCGGCAAGCGGCCGGCGACCATCATTCTCGAGCCGGAGGGGCGCAATACCGCACCGGCACTGACCCTTGCCGCCCTGTTCCTGCTGCGCCAGGATGCCGAGGCGATGATGGTAGTGATGCCGGCCGATCATGTGATGACAGACCCCGACCGTTTCGTGCAGGCCGTCCAGCAGGGCAGGGCGAATGCGCAGGACGGTTCACTGGTCACCTTCGGTATCGTGCCGGATACCGCCGAGACCGGTTATGGCTATATCCGGCGTGACGCCGGGGATAGCGACGGCGCCGCCTTCGGGGTGGCACAGTTTGTCGAGAAACCGGACCAGGCGACTGCCGAGCAGTATCTCGCCACCGGTGACTACTTCTGGAACAGCGGTATCTTCCTGATGCGAGCCGACAAGTGGTTGCAGGCGATGGGGCAGTTCCGGCCGGATATCGTGGCGGCCTGTCGTGCCGCGATGGATGCCGGCAGGCAGGAGACGGATTTCTTCCGCATCGACCAGGCAAGCTTCAGTGCGTGCCCGTCCGACTCGATCGATTACGCCGTCATGGAAAAAACGGAGGACGCCGTGGTGATTCCTATCAGCGCGGGCTGGTCGGATGTCGGCGCCTGGTCGGCACTGTGGAAAGTCTGTCCGCGCGATGCAGCCGGCAACGTCATACAGGGCGACGTGATCGCGCACGACACGCACGATGCCTTCCTGGTGGCACAGCATCGCTGCCTGGCCACTGTCGGGCTGGACAATATTATCGTCGTGGAAACCGCCGATGCCGTGCTGGTGGCGAGCAAGGACAAGGCACAGGACGTCAAGGAAATCGTCAAACACCTGAAGGAGGAACAACGTGCAGAACACATGGTGCACCGCGAGGTGTTCCGCCCGTGGGGCTCCTACGAGGGTATTGATCAGGGACATCGCTTCCAGGTCAAGCGACTCATGGTAAAACCCGGTGCGGCGATTTCCCTGCAGCTGCACCATCACCGCGCCGAACACTGGATCGTGGTAAAGGGCACGGCACTGGTGACCTGCGGTGACCAGGTGTTCCACTTGCACGAGAACGAGTCGACCTACATTCCGATCGGCGAAAAACACCGTCTGGAAAATCCCGGCAAGACGCCGCTGGAGATCATCGAAATCCAGTCCGGCAGCTATCTCGGCGAAGACGACATCGTGCGCTTCGAGGATATCTACGACCGGGTACAGGAAAGCTGACAACAGGTATAACAAATGACAAGCAAAATCAGAAAAGCAGTCTTCCCGGTAGCGGGTCTCGGCACCCGGTTTCTGCCGGCCACCAAGGCCAATCCGAAGGAAATGTTGACGGTTGTCGACAAGCCGCTGATACAGTACGCCGCCGAGGAGGCGGTGAATGCCGGTATCAAGGAACTCATCTTCGTCACCAGCAGCAGCAAGCGCGCGATCGAGGACCACTTCGACAAGAATTATGAACTGGAGGCCGAGCTTGAGCGCAAGGGCAAGACCGAATTGCTGGACATTGTCCGCAGTGTCGTGCCGGCTGATGTCAGCTGCATCTACGTGCGCCAGCCGGAGGCGCTGGGCCTGGGTCATGCCGTGCTGTGTGCCGCGCCGATTGTCGGCGACGAACCGTTTGCCGTGATCCTGGCCGATGACCTCATCTATACCAGCAAGAACTGCGTGCTCGGCCAGATGGTCTCGGTCTACAATGACCGCGAGTGCAGCATACTCGGCGTGGAGGAGGTACCGGCAGACGAAACCGACCGGTACGGTATCGTCGACCCCGAGGAATCCGACGGCCGCATCACCAAGTTGAAGAGCATCGTGGAGAAGCCGCGACCCGAAGATGCCCGTTCGAACCTGGCCGTGGTCGGCCGCTACGTGCTCAACCCGCGCATCTTCGAACACCTGGTGAATATTCCGCGTGGCGCCGGCGGCGAGATCCAGTTGACCGACGCCATCGAGCGCCTGTTACAGGACGAAGCCGTGCTGGCCTACCGTTTCGAGGGCAAGCGCTACGACTGCGGCAGCAAGCTGGGCTACCTGCAGGCCACCATCGAATATGCGTTGCTGCACCCGGATCTGCGCGAGGAGTTTCTCGAGTACCTGGTCACCGAGTTCGGTCAGCGGGCGAAGAAATTCCTGCGCGCAATCAACGACTGAGTTGTTTTCCTGCGGGTTACTGGCCCGTCATTGCCGACGCAACAGGGCAATCCCGAAGTAAAGACCGCGGCTTATTTGACGACCCGCAGGTGCGGCGTCTCCCGGTCCTTGTTGAGCATGCGTGTGACCAGTTGTTTCCGCAGGGCCATTCTTCTCGCTGCCCTGACCAGCCTGCGCGCACGCGTTTGAGCTGCGACCTGTTTTCTTAACTGCTCGAATGCCGGCCTGCCGAGGATGACGGCCGATTTCTGCTCGGATCGATCGGGGGTATCGTCTGCCATGGTGTGCTCCCGCAGTGGCACCTGTTACATGTATTCAAGCCTAGCATCAACGGGATAGCCGTGTCTGTTAATTAACCAGCATACCTGCCGGCAGGCTGGCCTTAGAGCGTGCACCCGTCACACTTTTTGGCCAGCCAGCACCACGCACAGCCTGCACCGGCGCCCCGGCCCGACATTCAGGCCGCAGGCTTACCGGTCGCCACGCCGTGGACTGGCAGTCTTGCGGGCGTGCACCCGTGCAGGTGTCAGCCCGCCTTTTTGTCCAGGATATAGCTCAGGATCAGCAGGGTCGGCGGCCAGTGACCGACGTAGATACCCCAGCGCTCGCGATGCGCCTCCTGCATGACTGACTGCAAGCCCGGATCGGAGATCCCCGCCAGGACTTCCTGCCCGACCTCCGGTGCCATGAACCATGCAAGCCAGGAAAGGGGAATGGAGATGATACCGAACCAGAACAGAAATTGAGAAAATACTTTCATGTTGCTCCTCCCTATTATCGGTAACCGGCGGACGCCCGTTCCCTGCCACGGAGCATAGTAGCCTTTTCAGGATTGATTCAAGTGGGTTCGCGCGAAATGTCACGGGACCGACGGGGCAGCCCGCGTTGCAGGCCCTGCGGAATACCTTCTTACATCGCATTCGCTATCAGGCTGGCGACGATAATCCCGGTCGATGGCAGCAGGATGCGTCGGGGATTCGGAGGCGACCGCCACAGAAAAACAATCGCGGCCAGGCCGGTCACCGCGAAGACCGTGCCGGTTATCGGACGCGGTTCACCCAGTACCAGGCCGGTACCGATGCTGGCAATAAACAGTATCGCAAGCCAGCGGGCAGTCTGGCGGGTGCGTACCGCACCGTAACGCACGGCAAAGGAGTGTTTGCCGGCCGCCCGGTCGGTTTCGATCTGCGGCGGTTGATGGGACAACAGCAGCGCCATGGCCAGGGCCGCGAAGGCCAGGGCCCCCAGTCCCGTTGCCGGCTCCAGCGGCAGGCCCGCGAGCAGCCACAGGCAGCCGAACACGCCGGGACCGTAACACAGGCCGGTGACCCATTCCCCGAGAAAGGTGTACGACAGTGGCCGCGGGCCGGCGTTGTAGAGATAGCCCAGCACGACCATGGGGGCGGCGATGAGCAGTATCCAGAGTCGGTCGGACCCGATCAGCAGCCCGGTGCCCAGCAGGGTTCCGGCCAGTGCGCTGAGCAGCCCGTGCAGGGTGGCTATACGGGTGTCTTCACCATGCACCCTGACCCAGGAGTCGAACTTTTCGACGTCAGCACCCAGTCGCCAGTCACTGACGTCGTTGAGGAGGTTGATTGCATGCTGCAGCAGGACGACCGCAAAGGTGGCAAGCGCCAGCCCGGTAAACCAGAGAGGCGCATCGCCCGCGATAAGCAGGACCCCGAGGCCGGGTAGCACCGATACCAGGTAGATGGGGGGGTTAAGCGCCCCCCACCACCCGGCGGTTTGCTGTGCTGTGCTCGCGATAGCCTGAAGGCGATCCGGGGCCTGGCGGTCAGGCAGTCGCTGTGGCCATTGCGCCGGAGCGGAAATCGCCCAGTGCTGTTCTGAACCACTGCGCGTGCTGATGCTCCGAGTCGATGACCTTCTGGTAGACCGCCGCCGCCTCGGCATTGCCATCGGCCAGTGACTGGTCACGGAAGCGCGGATAGATATCCATATATTCGCGCTCTTCGACGCGGATGGCGACGCTCAGCGCCTTTTCGACCACACCGTCCGGATTCATCGCAATCAGATCATCGCAATTGGCGCGTATGGTCTCGAGTGCATCGATCGCGCGCTGGGTATCCTCACCGCGTTGCGGTACACCGATGTCCTCGTACAGCTCGCGCAGCCACACGGCATGCAGTTTTTCCTCGCCGGCGACCTTGCGAAACAGCGTGGCCAGCCCGGGGTAACCCGCCTGCTTCGCCCAGCGGGCGAATTCCGGGTACATGATCTGGTTCTCGTATTCTTCCACGTCAACGAATGACTCCGCGGTCTTGTCGGATTGTTCGGACTGTTGGGCCGCCGCGAAGCACTGGAAGATCATTTCTTCGGTAATTTCTTTTGTTTCCATATTTCCCCCTGGTGGAATAGACATCGAAGATATCCCGCGCCCTGCACGGTCAGGCCGAACCTGGCGGTGCCGGGCAAACGCGCATTTATCCTATTGCAATCTGTCCGGAAAAAACACATTTTTTTCTGCAGCCGCCACCAGGATCCGTGCCCGGTCGCAGGCGAGTTCCCACCAGCGCCTTGTCATGCAATGCCATCCATGGCCCACCCCAACCGTGCCGGGGAAAGCGCTAAGCCTTTGGTCTGACGGGGAAAATTCACTCCAGCGGGTGCATATCGCGTCCGCTATTCAGGATACGGCGCAGCTCCTCGCCATTGAAAGAACGGTCGTCCGGGTAGGTGCCGGGGCCCGGGTGCCGGGCCTCGAGGGTGGTCCACGCGTCGGCCGGCAATCCGTCCTGCAGGGTTCCATAGGCCGGATGGAACAGCCACTGTCCGGCACGGTGTTCGAGTTCTCCCTCGCCCAGGCCCAGCGCGACCGGCGACTGGTGGCATGATGCGCAACGCCTGGCCGGGCCCGTGGTATGCGGCGACAGGGAACCGAACAAACGGCGAAACAGGGGCGCCTCGAAGTCCGGGTGATGGACGGACATGATCATGCCCGGCACGAAGGTTGTGATATCACCTGTTGCGGTGACACCGAGCGGCGGCAGGTCGTTGCGGATTCCCGCGCGCTGCTGTGACCAGCGGCCGGGCGTGATCTTTCGCTCCATATGGTCCCATTGCGGTTCATCGGGTGAATAGTCCAGGTGGCAGGCATAGCACTGCGGGGCCCATTGTGCGTGACAGGCATTGCAGGTCAGGCGTGCATGTTCGGACTGTTCCGTATGGTCAGCGGCAAGGTATGGCGGGATCGATCGCCGCTGCCCTGCCAGTTTCGTATGCAGCAGCAGAGCGTCACCGCGGACCTCGATATGCCAGAGCGGTGTGCCGTTCGCGGTCGTCAGGAACTCCTGTCCGGTGGCTGCCGGGAACGGGATGCGCCTGAGCATGCCGTGGTGTTGCACTGGCCAGTTGGCGAGCCTGATGCGCGGATTCTGGTTGTCGTGGCAGTCGCTACAGGCGATGTCCACCGATTGGTCCTGGCGATCCGCATCCGCAACGGCACCCATCAGCCCGTTACCGGTATGGCAGTCGATGCAGCTCATGCCCACCTGGTGGTGGGCATCAGCCGGCCGGTGCTCGAGCAGACGGCCATCGGCGAGCCGTGCGAGGCGGGTGCTTGTCTGGGTGGGGGAGGTGGCGTCTGTCTCTGCGAGTCCCGCATAGTTGAGGGCGACGCGGGAGGAGCGCGAGTGGCAGCCAAAACAACGACCATCTTCAACTTTTACAGTCAGTTCAGGATGCTTGCCTTTGGGGTGCCGGTTCAGATGGCAGGCAAGACAACCGCCGCCCTGGTCATGCGTGACATCATGCCGGTGCTGTGTCTTCTCCCGGCCCAGGTGACAGCTGGCACACAGTTTGCGCAGTAGCGAGTCGGCCGGCGTGTCCGACAGTCCCTGCAGGGTATGGTTTGCATCGGCGGTCAGTGGCTGCCCGAACACGCGCCGTGTGATTTTCACCATGTGTGTGCCGGTGTGCATGGGGCTGGCAAAGACGGAGGCAAGCTGTGCCGGATGGCAGGTCCCGCAGGCCTGTGCCGCGTTTTCGAGATTGCCGGGAAATGCAACGAGCCCGGTATGGGCTGCGGGTAACTGCGTGGCCACAGGGTCGCCACTGTGGCAGATGCTGCACGATCGCTCCGTAACCTGGTGTCCCGGCGCCAGGCCTTGTGTCATGTCGTCATGACATGCAAGACAGCCTTCAGTGGCCCATCCCGGCTGGCCCGGGGCAAGCAGGGACAGGCATGCCGCAATGAAGAGCAGGTTTCGATAAGGCATCAGCCTGCTGCGTGGTGGGTGAGGACCATATTGAACAGACCTTATCATGGCGCCAATCGTCCGGTCAGCCGACGACCTGTGGGCAGCAGCAGCCGGTATGCAGCGACAGTGCCGCAAGCCCGCCGACTGCAGAGCATTGCCGGTGTCACACTGAACAGTAAAAACAACGGCATACGAGACATGCGGCAGTGCGAATTAATGCGACACTTTGATGACAGCACATGCATGCCCTATATGATTGATACAAGTCAATATTCCGGTTTGCACTTTCCTTTACCTTTGACAGTTGATTCTGTCTGGATTGTGTTCTATCGAGGGCATCGCTCAAGGCGATCTTTAAGGAGTATCAGAGATGATGATTAAAACAACTGCATTTATTCTGGCGGGTATGCTTGCACTTCCAAGCCTTGCGGCTGCCGAGACGGCCAAGGGTCGCATCAAGTACATTTCCAACAAAGCGAGCACCATTCAACTGTCGGTCAAGGGCAAGGAACCGGTCGTGGTCCGCTTCGACAAGAACACCGTGTTCGAGAACGCCGCGGGCATCAAGGAGCTTGGCCCGCCGGATCTGCTGAAGGTCGAGTTCGAGCCGGGCAAGCCGGCCAGCAAGATCACCAAGGTGGTCTTCGGTCTGCCGCCCGGTGTTGAAATTGACATCAAGGAGATGATCGCGATCCTGCAGGGCAAACGGGGCGAGTACCTGCTGGGTGATGCCAGGCCGGCGAAAAAGTACCCGGCTGGCTATATTCCCTCTGCCGTCTCTACATTCCCTGATGACAAGGAGGCCTTCCTGAAGGCGCTGCCCGACGACAAGGGCACACTGCTGGTGTTTTACTGCGGTGGGCCGACCTGTCCGTTTACCGGTAAGGCCGTCAAGGCCGCGACGGCGGCGGGCTATACCAACATCAAGGGTTTCCAGGCGGGCATCCCCGGCTGGAAAAAGGCCAAGCTCGCCGTACACAGCAGCCCGGGCTGGCTGGCGAAAAATCTCGATGAACATCACGTCATCATCGATGCGCGTAATACTGTCGAGAGCTCCAAACAGCATATTCAGTCGGCCGTCGCCATGCCGGCCACACAGCTGGAGGCCATGACCCAACAGTTCATCAAGAAGCAGACAATCGCCGAGCTTCCGGGGGTGACCGACATGCGTGCCCCGATTATCGTCTATGCAAACACACACACGGACCGGGAGGCACTGCTGGCCTACAAACAGTTACGCGACTGGGGCTACAAAAATGCCTCGATCCTGCCGGGCGGATTCAATGCCTGGACACAGCAGGGCCGACCGGTCGCCAGCGGCGCCGCTGCAACCGAAATACGTTACACCAAGAAGCTGGTCAAGGGAGCAATACCGCCCAAGGATTTCGCCGCACTGGAGAAGGCACGCGAAGGC
>Ga0265306_10000589_pt1 | contig 17520 bp, 19 predicted proteins | sample Helome_3_FD_192493 | JGI IMG/M metagenome (GOLD analysis project Ga0265306, IMG submission 192493) | Marine sediment microbial communities from subtidal zone of North Sea - Hel_20160420 (Illumina Assembly) | ecosystem: Environmental > Aquatic > Marine > Subtidal zone > Sediment ...
ACTCACGCGTTTGGAAGAATCGAAGCCGATGCGGGCCTTCCGGCCTTACCCTCAACGTCTTGCGCCCGCGGTGCTGGTAAACACCACAGCAAGTTTGGGCGCGAATCAAGCGGCCACCCGGCCGCGCCCTCAAACGTCCAGCGGCTGTGGCAAATGCATCCGCGACATCGCGGCACGCCCCGTACTGGCCCAATCAGCTATCCAGCATCTCCAGGACACCAATCAGAACGACCGCAAAGGCCAGCAGGACAACCCAGATAGTGATCATTATTCTGTCCCCCAGACTCTCCATTGGACCCCTGCAGGCGCGGCGGAACTGTGACGCGCGTCACACTCCGGGGGTGCCTGCGGCATAATCGTGCGTCGCAGGGGAGAGTTCATGGCGCCACAACACACCGGAGCAGGCGACACCCGCCACCCGTTCTTTCTCGGCATGCTGGTGCTCGCCACGGTCGCCTTCGGGGCGCTGTTGCTGGGCTTCTGGCAACCCATTTTCTGGGCCATCGTGCTCGGCATCCTGTTCCTGCCCGTGAAAGACCGCATCGGCAGGAAGCTGCCGGAACAACCGTCGCTGGTGGCCGCACTCACCGTGGTGCTGATCTTTTTTACCGTGCTGATGCCGGCACTGCTCGTGGCTTCTGCGGTGGCCTCGGAAGCGACTCTGCTGCTCGCACGCATCCAGGACGGCGACTTGGATCCGGGCGTCGTGCTCGAATGGTTGCAGAACCTGGTGCCGCCGATCACCGATTGGGCCGGCAGGTTGGGTATCAACCTGGCCGAGTGGCAGGACAAGCTGTCTGGTGCCGCATTGAAGGGCAGCCAGTTCGTTGCCTCCCTGGCATTAACGGCCGGCCAGAACGTGGCCCGCTTTGTCGTCATGTTTTTTCTAATGCTCTACGTGCTGTTCTTCGTAGTTCGAGACGGAGAGGCGGTGCTCGGTCACGCGGAGCGGGCGATGCCTCTGCCAGACACCCTGGAACGCCAGCTGGGACATAAATTCGCCGAGGTATCGAGGGCGACGCTCAAGGGCACGATCATTGTCGGCATCGTGCAGGGCGCGCTGGGCGGCATTATTTTTGCCATCCTCGGCATCCAGGGCGCCGCGTTCTGGGGCTGCGTGATGGTGATCCTGTCCGTGGTCCCGGCCATCGGCCCCGGGCTGGTCTGGTTTCCGGCCGCCATCATCCTGATCGCCACCGGCTCGTTGACCCAGGGCCTGATCCTGATTGCTTACGGTGTGCTGGTGATCGGGCTCGTCGACAACCTGCTGCGGCCCCTCCTGGTGGGCCGCGATACGAAGATGCCCGACTACCTCGTGCTGCTGTCGACCCTGGGCGGTCTGGCGATGTTCGGGATTACCGGCTTCGTGCTGGGGCCTGTCGTAGCCGCACTGTTCCTGACCGTGTGGCAAATGTTCGAGGCCGAGTCGAATGCGGCCAAAGTATCAGCGGAAGTGCGCGAGCCACGGGCCGTGGATGACCGGTAGCCGCCTCTGCCGCGCAATCCGCCTTTGAGGCTATCGGGTCAGCAGCCCCTCGCGCACCATCTGGCCGGCTGTTTCCAGCTCCTGGTGACTCGCCCTGAGCTGTCGGTCTTCGATGCCCAGCAGAATCGGGTCCGCGGCGCGCCGGTAGATATTGATCTTGGCGTTGTATGCAAAGCGCGTGAGCCCGTGCTTGTCTTTCACCGCAAGGCGGCGAACGGTGAAGGTGCCATCTTCGCGGGCTTCACCGGTCAGGTAGCACTTGATGGACTCAATGGCATCGCCTGACAGCTCCAGGCCGTTCAGCTGCGCCAGGTTAGCCTGGGCCTGCTCGACAAAATCGATGGAGTCCATGGGCACGCCGTCCGCCTGACCCGGCAGCGGGGCGGTTGGACAGCCGGCGAATTCCCCCACCATGACCTGGCCCGGCATCGCGCGTTCGACCATTCGGGCGAGATCGATGGTGACTTCGCCGACGAGGTCGGTGTACAGCGTCGGATTCAGACCCTCGGCGTGGAAAAACTCGTAGCAGCTGCCGACATGAAACGCGGCCCGCAAGGCTGGCACCGTTCGGCCCTGGGCCTTGCTGCGCGCAATGGCATTGTCGGCCAGCACGAGATTCATGAAGTGGTACAGGTGCGTGTTGGCCGAACTGCCAACTTCACGGTTCCAGATGTAGAAGCCATCGCCCGTGCTGGAGCGCGCGAAATCGATGTGCATGGCACTGTCCAGCATCTTGCTGTGCGCAGAATTCAGCGAGTGAGACAGGCTGTTCAGCTGAGTCATTTGCTCGAAGGGGCTCAGCAGGCCGAAGCCGACGATGTCGAACAGCGCCACGGCCCGGCCGGCCGCGTAGCTCACGCTGTAGCGACGCACCAGCCGGTCGATGAGCTCTGCTTCGTTGGGCGACTCGAGCAGCGGCTGGCGCAACGCCAGGCGCACCGGTTCAGTGCCCAGCAGCCGTGCCGCGTTACTGATCTGCCGCTCGGAGAAACGCCGCGAGCCGGACAGCATCCGGGTGATAAAGGTTTGCGACTCCTCGTCCGGCAGTTCGCTGCGGGTGGCGATGGCGTAGTCCGCGATTCGGTAATGGGGCACCACCAGCAGCAGGACTTCCCGCCCCCGCGGGCTCCACGCGAGCACGAAATTCCGGCCCAGGCCCCAATGGCCATGCAGCTGCCGGTCCAGGTCAATCAGGCAGCTGCGCTGGCGCAGGTTCAGCGTCGCATCCAGGCTCAGGAGCTGCGAGGCAGGTCCGGGGTCGGAATGCTGACTGCTGGCGGGCAGTTGCGGTTGAATGAGTTCCTCCATGGGCCTCGCTGAGCGGTACTCGTATCCCTGTCCTGGCGGACATACCATGGGCGAGATGGGAACGGTAAAGCAACGCGCAGCGCCAACGCAAGACGTCCAGGCGCTCCTGGACCGTTTGCGCGGCATTGTTGGCCCTCAGGCGGTGTTAACAGATGCGGAGGCCCTGGAGCCCCACCTGACGGAATGGCGTGGTCTCTATCGCGGTGCGGCTACCGCCCTGGTGGAGCCGGGGACCACTGCCGAAGCGGCGGAGGTGGTGGCCGCCTGCGCTGCGGCCAGGGTCGCCATGGTGCCCCAGGGCGGCAACACGGGCCTGGTCGGAGGCGCCATCGCCCAGGCGCGGGCCGGGCACCCGGAAATTATCCTCGGCGCCCGCCGGCTGAACCGGATCCGGGACGTGGATGCGGCGAACTACACGATGACGGTAGAAGCCGGCTGTGTGCTTGCCGATTTGCAGGCGGCGGCGGAAGAGGCCAACCGGCTCTTTCCGCTGAGCCTCGGCGCGGAGGGTACTTGCCAGATCGGCGGCAATATCTCGAGTAACGCGGGCGGTATCAACGTACTCCGCTACGGCAATGCGCGTGACCTCGTGCTGGGCCTGGAGGTTGTGCTGCCCGACGGTCGCGTCTACGACGCGCTGCGTGGCCTGCGCAAAGATAACACCGGCTATGACCTGAAACAGCTGTTCATCGGCGCCGAAGGCACGCTCGGATTCGTGACGGCAGCGGTCTGCAAGCTCTACCCGCGGCCGGGCAGCGTGGCGACGGCGATGCTGGCGGTAGCCGACCCCGCGGCCGCCATCGAACTGCACAGCCGCGCGCGCGATGAACTGGGCGGCGCACTGGCAGCGTTCGAGCTCATTGGGCGACTGCCGCTGCAACTCGTGCTGGATCATATTCCCGGTACCCGCGAACCGCTGGACCGCGCGCACGACTGGTACGTGCTGCTGGAGCTGGCTCCGGCCGGCGCCGATGCGCAGGACCAGCTGGAGCACTTCCTGGCCCGGCGGCACGGCGCGGGCGAGATTGGCGACGCTATGCTTGCGCATAGTGGGGCGCAGCGCGACGCGTTGTGGCGCCTGCGTCATTCCATCTCCGAGGCGGAGAAGCACGGTGGTGCCGGCATCAAGCACGATGTGTCCGTGCCGGTGTCACGCGTGGCCGAATTCATCGGCGCGGCCAGCGCCGCCGCCCTGGCCGTGGCGCCCGATGCCAGGGTGGTCGCCTTCGGCCACCTCGGCGACGGCAACATTCATTTCAACCTGCAGCAGCCGCCGGGCATGGATCGGGCGGCCTTCCTGGATCGGTGGGAGGTTGTGTCCCGGGTGGTGCATACCACGGCTCACGAATTCGGCGGCAGTTTCAGCGCCGAGCACGGCGTGGGCGCCATGAAGCGCGATGAGCTGGCCCGGTTGCGGGGTGGGGTGGAATACGAGCTGATGCGCACGCTGAAACAGACCCTCGATCCCCACGGCCTGATGAATCCCGGCAAGCTGTTCCCGGTTGCTGACTGAGGACAAAGATCGGTTTTGCCGGCCCCCGCGTGTAAAATTCACGGCCCTTTGACCGCCAGAGACCGTTTCCATGAGTGATTCCGACCACGACCACGAGCACGCTGAAGGCGAGGGCGAAGAGCGGCGCTACTCGAGCGTTGTTGTCGACGGCGTGGAGCAGGCTCCGAGCCGGGCGATGCTGCGGGCAGTGGGGTTTCACGACCAAGACTTTCAGAAGAGCCAGATCGGCATTGCGTCGACCTGGAGCATGGTCACGCCTTGCAACATGCATATCGATGAGCTGGCAAAGGAAGCCGCGGCAGGTGCCAATGGCGCCGGTGGCAAGGCGCTGCTGTTCAATACGATCACCGTATCTGACGGCATTTCCATGGGCACGCCCGGCATGCGCTACTCCCTCATTTCCCGGGAGGTGATTGCCGACTCGATCGAAACGGTGGTGGCCGGCGAAGGCTTCGATGGTTTCGTGGCCATCGGTGGGTGCGACAAGAACATGCCGGGTTGCGTGATGGCCATTGCGCGGCTCGATCGCCCGGCCGTTTTCGTCTACGGCGGCACGATTCAGCCCGGTGCGAAGCGGCGCGACATCGTCAGCGTGTTCGAAGCCGTGGGCGGTCATGCCGCCGGCAAGGTGTCCGATGCCGAGCTGCTGGAAGTGGAGCGCACGGCGATCCCGGGGCCCGGTTCCTGCGGCGGCATGTACACCGCCAACACGATGGCCTCGGCCATTGAGGCGCTGGGCCTGAGTCTGCCCAACAGCTCCGCCCAGGACGCGATCTCCGAACACAAGCGCGAAGACAGCCGCAGCGCCGGTGCCGCGGTCATGAACCTGCTGCACCGGGGCATCCGGCCGTCGCACATTCTGACCCGCAAGGCTTTTGAAAACGCGATTACAGTGGTGATTGCCCTCGGCGGCAGTACCAACGCGGTGCTGCACCTGCTGGCCATGGCCTACGAGGCGGGCGTGGAACTGAGCCTGGATGATTTCACCCGCATCGGTGCCCGCGTGCCGGTGCTTGCGGACGTACGCCCGAGCGGCAAGTACGCGATGTCGGAACTGATTGGCATCGGCGGCATCCAGCCGCTGATGAAGATGCTGCTGGACGCGGGGCTGCTGCACGGCGACTGCATGACCGTCACGGGTCAAACGATGGCCGAGAACCTGGCTGATGTTGCGCCTTACCCGGCCGACCAGGACATCGTGAGGTCGCTGGACAATCCCATCAAGAAAGACAGTCACCTGGTGGTGCTGTACGGCAACCTCGCGCCGGAAGGCGCGGTGGCCAAGATCACCGGCAAGGAAGGCATGGAATTTGACGGGACGGCGCGCGTTTTCGATTCAGAAGAGGAATCACTGCAGGCCATACTCGACGGCACCATCGTCGCGGGCGACGTGCTCGTATTGCGCTACGAAGGTCCGCAGGGCGGGCCCGGGATGCGCGAAATGCTGAGTCCGACCAGCGCGATCATGGGCAAGGGCCTGGGCGACAAGGTGGCGTTGATTACCGACGGTCGCTTTTCCGGCGGCAGCCACGGCTTTGTCGTCGGCCATGTCGCACCCGAGGCGGCGGCCGGCGGGCCGCTGGCGCTGGTGCAGGACGGTGACAGGATTCGCATCGATGCGGCGGCCAGAACCATCGACCTTGATGTACCGGTGGACGAACTGGCCCGGCGCCGTGCGGCATGGACGCCACCGGAGCCGCCGGCCGCACCCGGCTTGTTGCGCAAGTACCGCCGGCTGGTGAGTTCCGCGTCCCTGGGCGCGGTGACTACCCGCGACTGACTGCCGCTCGCGCGGCGGGTCCAGACCATGAGTCAATCTGCATCGACAGGCGACATGCGCTGGCTGGTCATGAAGTTCGGCGGCACGAGCGTGGCCACGGTGGCTGGCTGGCGGACGATCGTCGCCCTGATTCGGGCGCGCCGTGAAGCCGGCCTGCATCCGGTGGTGGTGCACTCTGCGCTGGCCGGAATCTCGAACCGGCTGGAAGCTGCGCTGAAGCACGCGGCAGCGGGTACCGGCGGCGACGACGCGGCGGCGATCGCCGCCGCCCATCATTCGCTGGCGGCAGAGCTGCAGGTTGACGGCCCGACGCTGATCGCAACGGAACTCGCTGAGCTGGAACAGCTGTTGTCCGGCATCCGGCTGGTGCGCGAAGTCAGCCCGCGCGTGCACGCGCGGGTCATGGCCTTGGGTGAGCTGATGGCCAGCCGAATTGGGGCGGCCTACCTGGCATCTCAGCAGTTGCCGGTGACGCTTGTCGATGCGCGCGAGGTACTGGTGGCGAGAGACGAGGGTCATGACAATGAACGTGCCCGTTATCTCGCCGCCAGCTGCGAGTTTGATCCTGATCCTGCCCTGGCCGCGGAATTGGCCGGTGTCGGCGGCGTCATCCTGACCCAGGGCTTCATCGCCCGCACGGCCCAGGGTGACGACGTCTTGCTTGGCCGCGGGGGTTCGGACACCACGGCCGCTTACCTGGCCGCCAAGCTGCAAGCCGAAGGCCTGGAAATCTGGACCGACGTGCCCGGCATGTTCAGCGCCGACCCGCGCGTGGTGCCGGGGGCGAGACTGCTGAAGCAGTTGAGCTACGAAGAGGCGCAAGAAATTGCGTCCACCGGCGGCAGCGTGGTGCATCCGCGCAGCATCCGGCCGGTGCGCCGGCAGGGTGTCCCACTGCGCGTACTTTGCACGCACACCCCGGACAGGGACGGGACGCTGATCAGTGCTGTCCCGGTCAGCGATGCGCCGCGCGTAACGGCACTGTCCAGCCGGGGCGGGATCACGGTGGTGTCCATGGAAACCGTGGGCATGTGGCACGAGGTGGGCTTTCTGACGGAGGCCTTTCGCTGCTTCAGTGACCTGGGTCTGTCCATCGATTTGATTTCCACTGCGGAAAGTAACGTCACCGTCACGCTGGACATTGCCGCGCAGGCCGTGGACGCCGACGTGATGCCGAGGTTGCAGCGGCGCCTCGAACGCCTGTGCCGCGTCGAGATCATTACCAACGCAGAAGTGGTGAGCCTGGTCGGTCGCAAGATTCGCGCTACGCTGCACGAAATCGGTCCGGCGCTGGAAGCCTTCGCCGAGCATCGTATTCACCTGGTCAGCCAGGCCGCGAGCGACCTCAACCTGAGCTTCGTGGTGGAAGAAGGGCAGGCCCATCGTCTGCTGCAGGACCTGCACGCCACGCTCATTCGCCCCGGCCCGCGTGACCCGGTGTTCGGGCCCACGTGGGAGGAATTGCAGGCGGAGTGGGTGCCGGCGAAACCGTCGCCGCCAGCCTGGTGGCAGGCGCGCCGGGCCGAGCTGCTGGCCATCGCCGCCGAATCGCCGTCAGCCTACGTCTACGAGCTGGACTCGGTGCGCCACGCGTGCGAGCGGCTGACCGCGCTGGACAACGTCGGTCGGGTTTATTTTGCGATCAAAGCCAACAGCAATCCGGACGTGTTGCGCACCGTGGGCGATGCCGGTGTGAATTTCGAGTGCGTGTCGCCCGGCGAGATCCGGCGCGTGCTGCAGCTGTTGCCTGATCTCGACCGGCAGCGCATCCTGTTCACGCCCAATTTCGCCCCACGTGAGGAATACGAGTTCGCGCTGAGCGAGGGCGTGTTCGTCACCCTCGACAACCTGCACCCTCTGCGTCACTGGATTGAGGTCTTCCGCGACCGGGACATCATCCTGCGACTGGACACGGGCCAGGGTCGTGGTCACCACGAACACGTGCGGACAGCCGGTGCGCAATCCAAGTTTGGCATTCCGCTGTTCGAGCTCGATGAAGCCCGCGAACTGGCGGCCGCGGCCGGCGCGCGTGTGATCGGGCTGCATGCCCACACCGGCAGCGGCATCCTGAAGGCCGACAACTGGGAGGACGTGGCGCACACGCTGGCGGAGATTGCCGCCGGGTTTCCGCATGTGCGCTACCTGGACGTGGGCGGCGGCCTGGGCGTGCCGGAAAAGCCCGGCCAGCGCGCGCTGGATATGCAGAAACTCGATGCCAGCCTGGTCGCTATCCGGGCGGCGGCACCCGATTACGAATTGTGGCTGGAACCCGGCCGCTACATCGTGGCCGAGGCCGGCGTACTGCTGGCCACCGTCACCCAGGTGAAAGGTAAGGGCGATGTGCAGTACGTGGGCGTCAGCACGGGCATGAATTCCCTCATCCGCCCGGCACTGTATGGCGCGTATCACGAGATCGTGAACCTGAGCCGGCTGGACGAACCGGCAGAGCAGGTGGTGAACGTGGTGGGTCCGAACTGCGAAACGGGCGACCGTCTCGGCAACGATCGCCTACTGCCGCGTTGCGAGGAAGGTGACGTGCTGCTGATCGCGACCACCGGCGCCTACGGCTACGTCATGAGTTCGCACTACAACCTGCGCGAACCGGCCGCGGAATTCGTTGTCTGAGGAACAGGAACCTTGTCGGCAGAGGTAATTGAGTCAGCGATTCGCCAGGAGATCGAGTCACTGCACGAATTCTTTGTGGGGTGGTTCTCCGGCACCCTGCAGCATAGCGTTTTTGATGCACAGTTCACGCGGCGTTTCGACCCGGAATTCGTGCTGATCCCGCCTTCCGGTGAGCTGCTGTCTTTGTCGCAATTGTCCAGTGGTCTGCGTGCCGCCCACGGCAGCAACCCGGACTTCCGCATTGCGATACGCGATGTGCAGGTCCGCCGGACCGCAAACAGCCAGGTACTGGCGACCTACCAGGAGTGGCAGCGCCACGCGCTGGCATCTACGCCGCCAGACAACGCACGCGTCGCCACCGTGCTGTTTAACGCTGCGGACGAACTGCGCTGGCTCCACGTGCACGAAACCTGGTTGCCGGCAGCGCAAATGGCTGCGGGTCCCTACGACTTTTAGCCTGGCGATATTTACCGCTGTGGGCGCACAGCCACGGGCAACCGCTATGAACGATCTGGAAATGGCCGCGATGAAGCAGGAACTTCTGCGCTTGCGAGCGGAACTCCAGGCGCTGGGGGACAGCCTGGATCAGTCCAGCGAGACCGTCGAACTGGACCAGGCACGGGTTGGCCGATTGACTCGCATGGATGCGATGCAGGCGCAGCAAATGGCCCTGGAGGCCGCTCGGCGGCGGCAGCAGCGCCTGGTAGCCATCGCCGGTGCGTTGCGCCGGATCGACGCGGGCGAGTACGGCCATTGCTTTGTCTGCGGGCAAGCAATAGATCTTCGCCGCCTGTCCGTCGATCCCACCAGTACGCGATGCATGAAATGCCTGGAGAAGTAATCCGTGTGGCGCTTTGCCGCCTGGCGCTCGCGGCGCGGGCCGCTTTTCGTGGTGGTAGTTGGTCCACGCGACGACACCGTGTCAAGACAGGTCTCCAGGAATGAACATCTGGGTAGACGCGGATGCCTGTCCCGTGGTCATCAAGGAGATTCTGTTCAGGGCAGCCGAGCGGACCGCGGTGCCACTCACGCTGGTGGCCAACCACGCCATTCGTGTCCCGCCGTCTAGCCACATCAGGATGCTGCAAGTCACACAGGGGTTTGACGTGGCAGACAATGAAATTGTCCGGCGCCTGAGCGCGGGTGATCTGGTGATTACCGCTGATATTCCTTTGGCCGCAGAAGTTATCGAAAAAGGCGGGCACGCCCTCAACCCGCGGGGCGAATTGTATTCAACGGAGACGATTCGGTCGTTGCTGAACATGCGGGATTTCATGGATACGATGAGAGGCAGCGGTGTCGACACCGGGGGACCGCCGCCGTTGAGTCAGGGTGATCGACAGAACTTTGCGAAGCACCTCGACAAGCTGCTGGCGAACAGAGACATGGAGACAGGCGAATGATTTCAGAAAGAAAAGCGGCAGTTTTTGGCCGCAGTACCTTGGTTGCGGGCATCGTTGGCGCCCTCGTGGGATGCGGTGGTCCCCCGCCTGACAGCGCTACCCGGCCACCCGCAGGCGCAGCACAAACCGTTCCCGAGCTGGTCCGGTCCGACGGCACGTACCCGGTGGTGTCGCTGGAAAAAGACGTGGTTGTCGTGAAGGTCATACAGAATGGCGTGGTCAACCTGCAGGAGGCGGAATCCATCGGGGCCGGGCTGGAGACTAATCTGAATACCATGGTGCGTCTGTCGCAGCAGGCCTGCAGTGAGGGCAAACAGCCCGATTTCCTGCTGTTTAATGAGTTCCCTCTGACGGGCTACTCTACCGGCACGCGCGAAGAGAAGCTCAGGTTCACTATCCAGATCCCTGGGCCGGAAACGGTTCGCCTGGGGGAGGTCGCGCGCGACTGCGACACGTACATCATCTTCGGCAGTTATGCGAGCGACGACGAGTGGCCCGGACACATCCTCAGCATCAACACGGTGATCGGCCGTGACGGCGAGGTGAAGAAAAAGATCTGGAAGACCCGCAACATCAAGCGCCTGACTCCTGGTGCAGAGATTCCAACGACGACTGTTGAGAGTGTCCGCGACAAGTACCGGGCGCGCTACGGTATTGAGGAAGAATTTCCGGTGCTGCGGACAGAGTACGGCAACATCGCCGTAAGTACGGTGCAACTCGATCCCTTCGTCTTTGCGGCTTTTGCCATGCGCGGGACGGAGATCATGTTCCGAACCGCAACCCTGTTTTCCACGGAAGACGTGCGCGCCACCGCATTTTTTCACAACTTCTACTCGGCCATGTCCAACATCATCTTCCCGCCGGATAGTGAGGCTGCGCCTTTTGGTGGCCAGTCGCTGATCGTGGACCCGCGCGGGCGCATCCTGGCCCAAGACCCGACCAACAACGAAGGGATCATCGAGGCTGAAATACCGATCGCCGAGTTCCGCAGGAATCGGCGCATTCCGCGCTACCCGGTGGAGGTGGTGGCACCGGTGTTCGAGCAGTACCAGCAGGAGGCACCGCTGAACCACCTGGACCTGCCTCCGGAAGACCTGCCGCAGACCCGCGAAGATATGTCGGCAATGCTGGACCGGGTCAGCCGCTGGCTCAACTGATCTGCCACGGCCGGCTGGCTAGCCATATGCGCGGGGCAAGCCAGTGGTCGCAGTCAACAATTGACAAAGGAGTCAACGATGGCAACGCAACACGTGTTCGAGGGCCATTGCCTGTGTGGCAAGGTCGGAATCAAGCTGCAGGCGGACTCAAACGCGATGTCTGTCTGCCACTGCAGCATGTGCCGGACCTGGGCGGGTGGGCCGCTCTTCGCCGCGGAAGCCGGCCCGGGAGCCCTGCAGTTCAACGGCGAAGAACACATCACCGTGTACCCCTCATCGGACTGGGCAGAGCGAGGCTTTTGCAAGCACTGCGGCACGAATCTCTTCTACCGGCTGAAATCCGGCGAAATGCACGCGGTGTCGGTGGGGCTGTTCGGCGACACCCAGGACTGGGCTTTCGAGCAGCAGATCTTCATCGACGAAAAGCCCGCTTACTACGCGTTCGCCAACCAGACCGGAGAGCTGACCGGTGCCGAGGTGTTTGCGCAGTTTGCCCCGTCGGAGGGTTCCGACTAGCCACGGACGAAATTTCGCGTGATGGTCTGCATTTTTCGCTCACTCTGCTACCCTTTTCACCGGTAGCCGGCACGCGTATGGAGAGCCAATGACCGCACTGTCCGACGAAGTCCGGGCGCTTCTGGACCGGCCGAATTTCGCCCACCTGGCGACCCTGATGGCCGACGGCGCGCCCCACGTAGATCCGGTGTGGGTCGGCAGAGACGGTGACCTGGTCCTGGTGGGCACCGGCGAGAGCACCCTGAAAGCGATGAATTCCGATCGAGATTCGCGGGTCGCGCTGTCTGTCGTGGATTTTGACAACCCCTATGAGGAAGCACAGATTCGCGGCCGCGTCGTTGAACGCCGGCTGGACGAGGGCTTCACGCTCATGGATCCGATATCGGTGAAGTACACCGGCGCGCCGTTCCCGCTGCGAGATCCTGCCGGCCGGGTGGTGCTGGTCATCGAAGCGGACAGGGTGAGGTACGTGACCCTGCCGTTCCAGCACACCCCGGGTGCGCAGAGTTGACGGCGGGGCGGATTGATTGCCGGTGATCGAATCAAGGACAAACGCGTAGAGCAATGGACTGGATTTACTGGTTACAAGTCCTCCATACGGGGGTGTTTTTCATGGCATCAGGCTGCGTGCTCTACGTGGTCTACTGCGGGTTGGTGGGCCAGACCAATGTCTTCCTGTGGACCTCCATGGGGGTGGCCAGCCTGGTGGGTGCGGCCAACTTTCTGAACGGCTTCGAGTGCCCGCTGACCAGCCTGATCTACCACCTGGCCGGGCGCCGGGACATTGCCGATATTTTTCTGCCGGACTGGTTCGCACGGCTGATCATGCCGGTGTCCGCCGTGGTTTTCACGGTGGGCGTGGCACTGGTTGCGCGCAATCACTATCGTGTCAGGTATGGGGACGAAGACGGCAAGGCTCCCCGCTTCCCGAACCCGTGATGAGCATTGCATGTCTGAACACCGGCGCTACCAGACATTCCAGGAATTCTGGCCCATGTACGTGCGTGAGCACAGCCTGCGGGCCACGCGCCGCCTGCACTTCGTCGGCACGCTCGCCGCGTTGACGACCCTGGTCGTTGCGTTGGCTACCGACTGGCGTCTGTTGCTAGTGGTGCCAGTAGCGGGATATGGCTTCGCCTGGTATTCGCACTTTTTCGTGGAACGCAATCGGCCGGCTACGTTCATCTACCCCGTGTGGTCGCTCAGGGGCGATTTCAGGATGTTCTGGCTGATGCTGCGGGGAAAGATGGACGCGGAAGTGCAGCAACACGCAGGGAGCAGCCCGTCCGCGGGAGGGCGCCAGGCCTAAGCCAGGGCTTTCGGCGTGATGTTCGTCCGGGCTGACCCAAATGGAGCGCGTCAGCCTGCACCTTTGGCCGTGGCTGCGTCACCCCTTGCCAGCGCGTCGCCGCGCCAGTTCCTCGACGACTTCTTCCAGGCTCAGGTCGTTGATCCGCAGCAGCACCAGCAGGTGATAAATCAGGTCAGCGGCTTCAGCTTTCAGGCGCGGGCCGTCAGCCTGTACGGCGGCAATGGCGACCTCCACGCCTTCTTCGCCCACCTTCTGGGCAATGCGTGACGGACCCGCGGCAAAGAGCTGGGCCGTGTAGCTGTGTTCGGTGCTCGCATTGCGGCGGCTGTCGATGGTCTGTTGCAATTCCAGCAGGTAGTCCAGCGCAGAGCTGTTCATTCGCGTATCTCCACCTGCTGTTGGCGCAGGTACTGTTTTAGATCCTGGATGTTGATGGCTGCAGTGTGAAAGACGCTGGCGGCGAGGGCGCCGTCGACGCGCGCTTCGTGAAATACCGCGGCGAAATGTTCCATGGTGCCGGCGCCGCCCGATGCGATCAGCGGCACCGTGCAGGCTGCGCGCACCTGCTGCAGTTGCAGAATGTCATAGCCTTTGCGGACGCCGTCCTGGTTCATGCAGTTCAGCACGATTTCACCCGCGCCGCGATTCTGGACTTCGCGCACCCAGTCCAGGGTGAGGCGGCCGCTGTGCTTCGTTTTGTCAGGATCGCCGGTGTATTGGTACACGCGATATTGACCGCCGTCTTCTTCGCGACTATCGATGCCGACCACAACGCACTGCGAGCCGAAGCGCGTGGCCAGTTCGCCAATCAGTTCGGGCCGGGCGAGGGCCGGGCTATTGACCGAGATCTTGTCGGCGCCGTAGTTCAGCACCTCTTCAGCTTCTGCCACGCTGCGGATTCCGCCGGCGACGCAGAAAGGGATGTCCAGGACCTCGGCCACGCGATTTACCCAGCTGCGATCCACGCGCCGACCGTCCGGGCTGGCGGTGATGTCATAGAACACCAGTTCGTCGGCGCCTTCCTCGCGGTAGCGCGCAGCAAGATCCATGATGCCGCCCATGACCACGTGGTCGCGAAACTGCACGCCTTTGACCACCTGGCCGTCGCGCACATCGAGGCACGGAATTATGCGTCTTGCAAGAATTGCGCTATCTCCCCGAGGGTGAGCCGGCCGTCCAGCAGGGCCTTGCCTGACACCACGCCGGCTGCCCCGGTGGCCGCCAGGGCTGGCAGGTCGGCCGCGCTCTTGACGCCGCCCGAAGCAATGAAGCGCACGTCCGGGTAGCGCCGGGCACAGTCGGCGTACAGGCTGATATTCGGCCCTTCCAGCGTGCCGTCACGGGCAATGTCCGTGCACAGCACGTCGCGTGTGCCTGCGGCCAGGTAACGGTCGAGCAAGTCCCAGAGCGTGATGTCGCTGCCACGGGTCCAGCCGTGCGTCTGCGGCATCGGCGTGCCGTTTTCGATGCGGACGTCGAAGGCCAGCACCACGCGCTCGGCACCTACCGAGCTCATCCAGCCGATCACTTCGTCCGGCGACTGCACCGCGACGGAGCCGATCACCGCCCGTTCGGCGCCACTCGCCAGGAGCTGCTCCAGCCGCACCGCGTCGCGGATTCCGCCACCGGCCTGCACGCGCAGCCCGGTGGCCGCAAAGGCTTCGATGAGTGGCAGGTTGACCGGATCGCCGGTCTTCGCACCGTTCAGGTCCACCGCGTGCAGACGCGTCAGGCCGGCGGCCAGATAGCGCTGCGCGAGTTCCACCGGGTCCTGGTCGTAGTGCGTGACCTGGTCGAAGTCGCCCTTGTACAGGCGCACGACTCGCCCGTTCAGCAGGTCGATGGCAGGGATGACTTCCACTAGGTATTCCGGAGCTCGAGAAAATTAGCCAGCACCTGCGCGCCGTGCGCGCCCGAGCGTTCCGGATGAAACTGGGTGGCGACGAAATTGCCGCGCTCGACCACGGCGGAGAAATCCCGGCCGTACTCGCAACGCCCCGTGGTGCAGTCCGTGACCGGCAGCGCGTAACTGTGAACGAAGTAGAACTGCGCGCCGTCTGGAATACTGGCCAGCAGTCGTGACTCCGGCGTTTGCCGCACGCGGTTCCAGCCCATGTGCGGTACCGGGTGGTCCGCGTCCGCTGCAAAGCGGTGGGCGGTGCCGGGCAGGATGCCCAGGCACTCGGCATCTTCTTCCTCCGAACCGTCGAACAGCAGCTGCAGGCCCAGGCAGATGCCGAGCACGGGTTGCGTCAGTGTCGGGATGACGGAGTCGAGCCCGCTGGCGCGCAGCCGGGTCATCGCATCTCGCGCCGCGCCGACGCCAGGCAGGATTACCCGCTCTGCGGCGCGGATTCGTCCGGCGTCCGTAGTGAGTTCACCCTGCACGCCGAGGCGGGCGAGGGCAAAAGTCAGCGACGCAATGTTCGCGCCGCCGCCGTCCACGACAGCTATGTCCTGTTTGGCCGCAGCGCTCACAGCGTGCCTTTCGTACTCGGTAATTCCTGGCCTTCCCGGCGAATAGCCTGGCGCAGCGCACGCCCGGTGGCTTTGAAGCAAGATTCCACCATGTGATGGGTGTTCTCACCCTGTACGCTCAGGTGCAGCGACGCGCCCAGGCTTTCGGCCAGGGACCGGAAAAAGTGCGGCACCATCTCCGTAGGCAGACCGCCCACCTCCGGGCGCGGGAATTCGCCTTCGAACACGGAATAGGGCCGCCCGGACAGGTCCAGGGCCACCTGCGCGCGGGTTTCGTCCATGGGCAGCAGGAAGCCGAAGCGCGCGATACCGCGCTTGTCACCAAGGGCATCGCGCAGGGCCTGGCCGAGGCTCAGCGCGGTGTCTTCTACCGTGTGGTGTTCATCGACGTGCAGGTCGCCCTCGCAGTTCAGCCGCAGCGCGAACCCACCGTGTTTTGCGACCTGCTCGAGCATGTGATCGAAAAAGCCGATACCGGTGCTGACCTCGATGGGCCCCTCGCGGTCCAGGTCTACATCGACACGAATCTTCGTCTCCCGCGTTTGCCGGTTTACCGTTGCTGTACGCGGCTTGTCGATGAGTTCGCGCACGATAGTGGCCCAGGCCTGTGCGTGCCCGGGATCGATGCGGACGGCTGGCACACCGATGTTGGCGCCGAGTTCCAGGTCTGTCTTGCGGTCGCCAATGACCAGGCTGGCTAACTTGTTCACGTCGACGCGGTCAAAGAAATCGCCGACGTGTCCCGGTCTGGGTTTGCGGCACAGGCACGCGTCGTCCGGCATGTGCGGGCACACGAAGACTTCGAGGAACTCGATGCCCTGGGACGCGAAGAGTTCGATGACAAAGTCCTGGACTGCGCGGAAGTCGGCCTCCGGGAAGCTGTCGGTACCCAGCCCGTCCTGGTTGGTCACCATCACGAACTCATAGCCGGCGTCTTTGAGTCGCAGCAGGGCCGGCACCACGCCCGGCACCAGCGCCACCTTGTCCAGCCGGTCTACCTGCTCGTCGGCCGGCTCAAGGATCAGCGTGCCGTCGCGGTCGATAAATGCAATGCGTTTGCCGTTCGCCATGTCAGTTCACTGCCTCCAGCGCTGCCAGCAGCTGGTCATTGTCCTCAGGGCTGCCCACCGTGATGCGAATGCAGCCCGGCGTCCACGGGCTGTCGCTGAAATCCCGGATCAGCACGCCACCGGCCCTGGCAGCGGTCATTAGCGCGGCTGGGTCGGCCGCTGCCACCAGGATGAAATTCGCTTCACTGGGCCATACCCGGCGCACGCCCCGGTGCGCCGCGAGCTGCGCCGACAGGCGCTCGCGCTCCTGCCGGATGCCTGCCAGCCGGGTATCGGCCGTAGCGCGAGCTCCCGGGGCCAGCGCGGCGCGCACGACGGCTTCGCACGGCGCCGGGAACGCGTAGGGCGGCATGATCCGCCCGGTCATGTCCACGATCTCGGCGGAACTGATCAGTGCGCCGCAGCGCACGCCGGCAAGGCCGAGGGCCTTGGACAAAGTTCGCAGCACGACCAGCTGGGGGTAGCGATCCAGCAGCGCCATCAGCTCAGCCGCGTTCGCCGCGAATTCCGCGTACGCGGCGTCCACGACTACCAGCGCCCGATCCTCCACCGCGTCGCATACCGCCGCGACATCGGCGACGGCCAGTGCGTTGCCGGTGGGATTGTTCGGTGAACAGAGAAACACGAGCCGCGTGCGTGCGGTGATCGCGGCCCGGACGCCGTCCAGGTCCAGGGAAAAACCGTCTTCTGCGAGCAGCGGGACTTCGATAATGCCTGCGCCCTGCACCTGCGCGTAGTGGGCGTACATGCCAAACGTCGGCGGGCAGATGATGATGTCGTCCCGGCCCGGCCGGCACACCGCGCGAATCAGCAGCTCGATGGCCTCGGATGAACCCCGCGTGACGAGTAGCTGGTCCCCGGGTACACCGTAG
>Ga0265306_10000592_pt1 | contig 17464 bp, 8 predicted proteins | sample Helome_3_FD_192493 | JGI IMG/M metagenome (GOLD analysis project Ga0265306, IMG submission 192493) | Marine sediment microbial communities from subtidal zone of North Sea - Hel_20160420 (Illumina Assembly) | ecosystem: Environmental > Aquatic > Marine > Subtidal zone > Sediment ...
TTCCTCGAGACCCTGTTCCGTAGCGACGAGAAAGATCGCGGTAAGGCGAAGTACCTGACGCCCGAGGTCATGGAAATTCCCGCGACCGCGTTGGCCGCGCTGCGTAAGGAGACGATTCACCTGTATGACAAGTCGGTGGAAGCCATCGTCCATGCGATGAACCTGCACCGCACGCAGATTTTTTCGAATGCCGGTATCGACGAAGTGATCGAGCACTCGACTAAGCGGATCGAGATCGATGTCGACGAGGTTTACCAGAGTGAGCTCAAGAGCTTGTATGGCGAGATTATCGAGTATGCATCGATGTCGCAGAGCTACATGGACCAGCAGGGTAATAATGAAATTTTCGAATTGAAACAGGCCGCAAGAAAAATTATCGAGATGGTAAAGGACGTCAGGGAACTGCAGAAAAACCTGAACTTTTACTCGAAAAGTCATAATTCTTCAATAATTGAAGAGTACGATAAGTTACGTGCCGAATTGGTCGGCGTACTGCGCATGATACAGGAGCTCAGGGAAAACGAGTTCGACGAAGAAGAAGTTTTAACCCGGGTCGAGGTTGAGAAGGTCAACGCCAAGGAGCGCGAAATTGCGCAGAATTACGAAGTCGATGCATTGATCCGGGAACACAAAATCGATTCCCACAGCGCATCGTCACTGATCAATGACATTACTTTCGCCCAGAGTATCAGCAAGAAACTGCTTACCTGTGCGGAGACCTTATGGGTCAGGGACGAGGAAATCAAGGAATTGGGAGATGAATATGGGTACGAATAAGCTGATCGATAAGCTGGAAAACTTTTTCGATTTATCGAAAAAGAAGCAACGCAAGAAACACGACAAGCTTCTGAAAATCGTCCGTAAACTGGATAAGAAAAAATCCACGCTTGAGCAAAAGTTGCAAAAGGAAAAAGAGACCGATGCAACCAGTAGTCGGTGCCAGGACCTGGAGCGGGAATTACTGGTAATCTCGAAGCTCATCGGTAAGGCCAAACAAAAGGACCTGGCCGACTAAGTGGTTGCTAGCACAAAGTGGTTATAAATACGGGCCTTCGATTTTGAACAGGTCTGGTCGATTTTCGATCTGGCGGAAAGGGGCATGTGCCTCCACTAAACAGTTTGAAACAGTTTTCCATACATCTTTTAGTTAAAGGGATATAGTGTATGTCCCCAATTTTTATGTCTGCCACAGCCATTACGATTGGGGGTCTGGGTTGACTTCCAGATTCAGTTTCTCTATGGAAACGAGGTGCCTGGTCTATATCCTGCCCCGAAACCAAATTCAGGTATGTAGGCAGATCAGTTGGTGAGTAACAGAGTTTAAAGGGCACTGAAAAAATAACCCCTTCTTCAATGGTCTGCTTGTGCTTCAAGCAAGCAAGATGCACAATTCAGGAACCAGGGAAAATTGCATTACTGAGGAAGCTTATCCGCTGAAGCTTTTTTCATGACAAAAACGAGGTAGTGACTTAGTTGATCTGAGTCAAGTACACAGACTGATCGTTGAACTAACATCCTGCGACCAAAAGAAACGAAAAAAGGAGGATACAAAAATGACTACTGCTCTTACCCAAATACCAGGTATCGGACCGAGTACGGCAAAGGTCCTGGCAGAAAATGGTTTCAAATCCGCACAACAGCTTGCCGGCACAACGATCGCACAACTTACTAAAGTGCCAGGATTCGGTGTGGCACGCGCAAGCAGGACAATCAATGCCGCGATCGAATTGCTCGCTACTGCCGACGACCCTAGCGCTAAGACCGCTCAAACCGTGAAACCTCCGCGGCGAACCGCTCAAAAACCGACACCCAGGCCAACCAAATCGGTTTCCATTCCAACCACCGGCACTAAAGTCAGCACCGACACAAAGGAGGCTGAAATGGAGAAATTGACGAAGAAAGAGCAGGAAAAACTGATAAAAGCAGCCGCGAAGAAGGCGAAGAAAGCGGAGAAAGCAGCCGCGAAGAAGGCGAAGAAAGCGAAGAAAGCAGCCGCGAAGAAGGCGAAGAAAGCGAAGAAAGCAGCCGCGAAGAAAGCGAAGAAAGCGAAGAAAGCAGCCGCGAAGAAAGCGAAGAAAGCAGCGGCGAAGAAAGCAGCGGCGAAGAAAGCAGCGGCGAAGAAAGCCAAAGAAAAAAAAAGTAAAAAGTAATCATTCCGAGTAAAAATTTCTAACTTTCAAAACCGGAAATCCCACCCCGGCCTCTCGGCTGGGGTTGGTATAAAGTCGCGTGTATTTTTGTAGTAAACGTTTACGGAATATCTCTTCGACGTCGTTGGCAAGGCACAACCGATTGAGTTTAGCAGGCGATTTTCTACTCCATAGACAGACCAACTTTTTCCCAGGGGCTGCGCAACCGCTGACAGGCCGGCTGGTATCAGCCATTTGCTGCACAGCTTGACCGACTGTCCTTGCATGAGATGCAACAGGGCCAAAGGTAATCGAGATCGAATGTGAAGGGTTACTGCAAAGGTCCATTGAAGATAACGGCCGATGAGTGATCCTGGCACAGCGAGACAAACCAGCCTTGCAACAGCCAGTTCCAGCGCGAAGTTCGAGGCATTGGTCTGATGCCTCTCCAAATCAAGCTTACCTGAGTCAAAATCCGACGCAATTTCTTCCCCGTAGAGATGGCGCGCCCAATATATGGATTAGCCTGGCTCGGGGTGGTTGGGCGGGAACGGTAAGCGGTTTACCATCGACCAGCAAAGTCGCATTAATGTAACCCAGCACAACGCATTGATTGATTCGATACCCCACGCTGGTTGAAGTGATACTTCGAGGATTTTATTAAACCGATGTCCGAGGTTCGCTAAAAAGTTTCGATATACAGACAACCCAGCTCTAGCGATTCTTCAGAAAAACGAGTCCGGTGTCCAGGTTTCCACTTGGTACCGAAAGCATTGTCTCTGGTTGTTGATATCCTGATGTTTTTAATCGATTTTTTGTACCAGTTAATGCTGTGTATGCCCCTAAAACTATCATTGAAGTAAAGTGTCGTGATCGCTGTGTAGCTAGCAAAACTGGAGATCTCCGTCCCTGGGGAATTTCGGCAAAATGTGATGGTATTCCGATAACTGGAAGTATTCCTATAATCAAAAAAAGTTAGCCTATACTTATCTGAAGCGATAATAAATGCTCGAAAAACTTCGCCACTCAACACTTATTGAGCGTGAATGATTAACGTTTGAGATTCGTGTCTGGTACTTCCAGTCATTCTGTGGAAGTTTAGCCGAATCAAAACGAATTTAATGATTTCAGGTGGCTGGTCGAATTAAATTAAATGTTTAGAGATTGTATGGATGAAATCAATAGACCCTGTCCACCTGAATTCTCTCGACCCTATGTCAAAAACCCCGAATGAACGACCGGATAGTTCGATCGAACCGAAGTCAGCTAACACCGCATTGAAACCATGCGGAGATATTTACGAGCATAATCAGCAGCCCATCTCGTCTCCCTCGTTAATACTGGTTGCAGATGATGATCCCATGATTCGGTTGCTAACCCAACAAGCTCTCGATGATGCAGCCTTTGAGGTGATACAGGCCGAAAACGGTAAGGAGGCGCTTGAAATATTCGAAAAGTATGCACCAGATTTGATTCTGTGTGACGTGATGATGCCGCAAATAGACGGGTTCGAGTTGTGCGCATCGATTCGGGCGATGAAGCAGGGCGTGCATGTACCGATAGTAATGTTGACGGGACTAAATGATGCTAAGTCCATCCAGCATGCCTTTTCTGTTGGTGCTACCGATTTTTGCGAAAAACCCGTCAATTGGGAATTGCTCCCGTACAAACTCAGCTACGTTTTGCGTGCCTCATCGACATTCAGCGAACTGCAGGTGAGCGAAGAACGTTACAGCCTGGTTGCTCGTGGTGCCAACGATGGCCTCTGGGACTGGGACTATAAACAAGACCAGGTGTATTTTTCGCCCCGGTGGAAATCAATGCTCGGGTTCAGCAAAAATGCAATTGGCAGTGATCCCCTGGAATGGATAGACAGGATCCATCCCGACGACAGGATGCGCGTGATCAACGAACTTCATGCACACAAAATTGCACAGACTTCGCACGTTGAGTGCGAGTACCGAATCAAGAATGTCGAAGCCAGTTATCGGTGGATGATGTGCAGGGGCCTGGCGGTCAGGGATGAGGACGGTGTCGCCTATAGAATGATTGGATCACAAACCGATATCACCGATCGAAAAAAAGCCGAGGAAAAACTGGTATTTGATGCCGTTCACGATGCGCTCACCGGTTTACCCAATCGAATTTTGTTTCTCGACAGACTCAATCACTGCATCGAATTGTCATCCCGGCGTAATAATTTCAGTTTTGCCTTACTGTACCTGGATCTGAATCGATTCAAAGTTATCAATGACAGTTTGGGCCACTTGCTCGGGGATCAGTTGTTGAAAGTAATCGGATCACGGTTCAAGGATGTCATTCGCAAAGGCGACACCTTGTCAAGGCTCGGTGGTGATGAGTTTGTAATCCTCTGTGAAGAGATAGATGACATAACCGTGGTGACGAACCTGGCTGATCGTATTCAGCAGGAGTTGTTGAGGCCGATCGATCTGGATGGGCAAAAGGTGGTTGTCGGCTGCAGTATAGGAATAACAGATAGCAGCATCGGATACGAACGTCCCGAGGATATGCTGCGAGACGCAGACACCGCAATGTACCGAGCAAAAGTTCGCACAGGTTCTCGTTATGAAATCTTCGATCAAACAATGCATGAAAGGACCATGAATGTCCTGCAAATTGAATCTGATCTCAGGCTAGCACTGGAGTCTGAACAATTTGAGGTCTACTACCAGCCAATTGTCGAGATTGACAAGGATGAGATATCGGGTTTTGAAGCCCTGGTTCGATGGAATCATCCGAAGTTAGGATTACTCCTTCCGGAAGAGTTTCTTGAAGTTGCAATTGAATCCCGTTTGATTGTGCCACTCGGCCGATGGATGTTGACCAGTGCATGCGGGCAGATGCAGATGTGGAAGGCGCAATGGGAGGAGGCCAGGGATTGGACAATCAGTGTCAATTTATCCGCGCCGGAGCTGGCCCAGCCGGACCTGGTCAATGCCATGTACGATATCATCGAAGAGAGTGGACTGGACCCCATATTCCTGAAACTCGAAATCACCGAAACTTCATTGATTAAAAATAGCGGTCATGCACTGCAGACAATGAATGCACTGCGGGCGCGGGGCATACACTTATCCATCGATGATTTTGGTACTGGATATTCCTCTTTTAGTTATCTTCATCAGTTTCCTTTCGACGAACTAAAAATTGATCGAACGTTTATTAGTGAACTGGATAACCGCTCGGATAAGCAAAAAATAGTTAATGCAATTGTTTCCCTGGCACACAATCTCGGAATGACGGTGGTCGCCGAGGGAAGTGCGTCAAGTGCGATTTATGAGAATTTGCGAGGTGCTTCCTGTGAGTATGCACAGGGATTTTCGATTATGGAACCAAAGAGTTCGAGCGAGATTACGCAATCCATAGCGTTCGATGTCGATCGAACAGACATTACCGGACTTGGCTCGGCTTGACGCGATTAGGACTATCTGTATGAATCAATTTCCCGCCAGTTCGACCAATAAATTAAAGGCATTGCTAGCAGATGATGACGCTGGTATTCAGCTCACGCTATGCGCACTGCTTGAGCAGAAAGGATATGTTGTTACGACTGTTGGCAATGGAGTGCAAGCGGTAGATGCACTATCAAATGATGAATTTAATATTGTTCTACTGGATATAAGAATGCCTGAAATGGATGGATTTGAAGCCTGCAAGTCCATTCGCGAAATGGAAAACGGGAAGAATGTGCCCATCTTGATGCTCACGGGGCAGGATGATGCTGATTCGATAAAAAAGGCGTTCGAAGTGGGAGCTACCGATTTTGTCTCAAAACCGATTAACTTCGTGTTGATGGGATTTCGAATCGACTATATTTTGCGCGCATCAAATATCGCTGAAGAGCTTAGAAAATCTCAACAGCGATCAAGCTACGCACAGCGAATTGCAAATCTTGGTCATGTTGAATGGAATCTGGATCAGGAAATTGTCCATTGTTCCAAAGGTGTTCGTGAAATTCTTTTGTTGCCAGAACAGGAGACATTCACTCACCTCGATCATTTTATCAACTATGTTCACCCGGATGACAAAGACAAGGTTAAATTTTCGATCTGTCGATCGCTGTTAAAAGGTCATGCACTGGATCTCGAGCATCGAGTGGTTCGCACGGATGGCAGCGTTCGATTCATATTGCAAATTTCAGAGCATCGATCAGATTCGAAAACACCCGATCGCATGGTTGTAACAATGCAGGATATTACCGATCGAATTGATACCGAGAGGAGAGTGCACGCCCTTGCTTACTACGACGACTTGACTGGTCTGCCGAATCGTAGTTTTTTAATCCAGCACCTGAATCGAGTTTTAAGAAGCGCCACGCGCCACCAGACTATGATTGCGGTGATTGTGTTTGGCGTCGATAAATTTGACAAGGTGGTAGAAAGCCTTGATCAGGAATCGGCGGAGAACTTGATCAAGATGATCGCGGAGCGGGTAAAAACCTCTTGTCGCGAGAGTGATCTATTGTCTCGACAGTCAACCGGTAACCATGATGAAGAAGATATCAGTTATCACCAGCTCACTGCCAAATTGAGAAATGATGAGTACGTCATCGTTCTTTCTGAAATTATTAGCCTGCAAGCTGCGTCGGTATTTCTACAACGACTAATGGAGCAGTTCGAGAAAGCTTTTCAGCTAAAAGATACAAAAGTCTATGTCACCACCACAGCCGGCATCAGCCTTGCCCCGATTGACGGTACATCAACCAGTCAGCTGATTAAATTTGCTGAAATAGCAAAGGGTTCCGCCAAAAAAGAAAGCTCCGGGGGATTCAGGTACTTCAAGCAGGAATTGAATGAACAGGTGACCAGAAATTTCAATCTCGCAAATGATCTAAGAAAGGCTTTGAAGGAGGAGACACTCGAGGTCCATTATCAACCCAAAGTTAGCTTGCTCGATGATACATTGGTTGGAGTTGAAGCCTTATGTCGGTGGAACCATCCAGCCCTGGGGGAAATATCACCAATAGAATTCATCGAAATCGCCGAAGAGGAGGGCTTGATCGGTGAACTGGGCAGATGGGTGTTAAAAACTGCCTGTCATCAATTACTGGAATGGAAAATAGAATTTAATTACGAATTCAATGTAAGTATCAACATCTCGCCAAAGCAACTTCTGGATGAAGTTGCAATGAAGCAGGTTATCGATTTTGTTTCGGATAGTCCGATCGATAATCGACTTATCGAATTCGAGCTAACTGAAAGCACCTTACTTGCGAATTTCGAATCCAGCCTGAATATTTTAAACCAATTTATAAAGATGGGTTGTGGATTGGCGATCGATGATTTTGGAACGGGCTACTCATCGTTGTCCTATCTTGGAAAACTGCCAGCGAAGACCCTGAAAATTGATAAATCGTTTATTCACACAATCGATTCGGATAGTCAGTACACAGCGATCGTCAGCGGCATTATCAAGCTCGCGCACAGCCTGGGCATGACAGTTATAGCTGAGGGTGTCGAAACCGATGTGCAGAAGGCAATTCTGGCTCACGAGCTTTGTGATGAAATTCAGGGCAGCCTGGTAAGCTCGCCTTTGCCACCACGAGAGTTTACCAATTGGCTTAACGGCTGGAAAGTTCGAGAAATTGATTCCGTTTCCGAGAATGAAACCGGTGGGACGGTCACTCAATGGCATTAAAATTATATAACTCAATTAGCTCGAAGATTGTCTTTCTGATCAGTCTGGTGCTCGTTGTTACCGCGACGAGTATTATGTATTTCACCCAGAGAGATGTCGGTAAGACGATGTTTGATGAACAACAGAAGTCGGCACGGAATGTGCTCGAACTTGTCCGCTTGAATATTCTCGGCGGATACAACCGACTCATTGCAGATAAAATTGACATTCTCAACCGAATGAAGACCGATCTCAAAAACGTCGGTCATATCAGCGCTTCCGTTTTCAGGGAATTCGAAACGCTTGACAGCCAAAAAGGCGCCTTCAGGATTCCTGCAAAGAAAAGGGCCTTAAGCTGGTTGTCAAATGTCAATCATGAACAGATAGATGTTTTCGTTTTTGACAGCAGTGGAAAGATCGTTGGTTTTTCGGACGCCAATAATACTTTCGAAGATTTTGGGTCTGTCTACGATATTAAAAGCCGGCGTCTTGTCGAGGTAATGAATAATAAAAGCCTTAGCGAAGAAGGTGAAATAGCAGTTTTTCATTGGCAAGACAATGGAAAACCAGCAGTTAAGAAATTGGCTTACTTCATCCCCCTACGGGAGTGGGACTGGACCATCGGAGTCGCCATTGATTTTGACAATATAGAAGCAGAGAGCGAAAGGGTACTTAACAACATTGTTAAGTTACTAGAGAAAACATTTAGCAAGATCAAAATTGCCAGCACTGGTTATGCGTTTTTGTTCGATGGAGGTGGCGAAATCCTGATTGCACCGCCTGGCCTGGAGTCCGTTAATTTTGGTGATGTCATCAACGTCAATACCGGTCGCTTACTAACCAATGATCTGAAGAATGCCTATAGCGAAAAAATAGACTCTATCCGTTATCCAGATCCTAACAATGATAAAAATGAACTGCTCGAGGCGCATGTCAGTTATTTTAAGGCGTTCGACTGGTATTTTGCCGTGGTTGTCCCGGTGGTGGAAATTGAAGCTCCGGGGAAGGCAGTGTTGCGTCGGCAAATGCTGGTTATCGGTCTTATATTTTTAGTGAGTACGGTGTTCACCTTCGTTTTCGTTTCCAAGATATCGAAACCGCTAAAAGTACTTAGTGATTACGCAAAACTATTACCGAAAGTTGATTTTACCAAGGAGTCAACATCCTCGGAGCAAATAGCCAAACTACCGTTGAAATACACCGACGAAGTTGGTCGATTGGCACAGTCCTTCGTGTTCATGGAAAAAGAACTGAAAAAAAATATCACAGCCGCCATTGAATCAACCGCGGCAAAGGAGCGTCTTGAGCGAGAGGCTGCGGAAGAGGCCAGTCGCGCGAAGGGGGAATTTCTGGCTAACATGAGTCACGAAATCCGGACTCCGATGAACGGCATGCTCGGCATGATGGAGCTGTTGTCGCATACCCACCTGGATAGCAGGCAAAAAGATTTCGTAATGACGTTGCGAGAGTCTGGTAACAGCTTGCTCTCCATTATCAATAATATCCTTGATTTTTCAAAGATCGAAGCCTCCAAAATGGAGTTGGAAGCGACGCGATTCTGCCCTGGCGATATACTGGAAGCCACGGGTGCAATGTTCGCGGAGATGGCACAAAACAAAGGGCTGGAACTCATTTGTTCACCTGAGCTCGAATTGTTTCAGAACTGTTACCTGGGCGATCCGTCGCGGGTGCAACAAATTATCACCAATCTATGTGGTAACTCAATCAAGTTTACCGAACAGGGCTACATCGAAATTTCGGCCGAAATTATTGACAGGAATAGTGGTCACGTAACTATCAAGGTTGTTATTCGAGATACTGGAATCGGACTCGATGAGGATGTACAGGAACAGATTTTCAACTCGTTTTCCCAGGCCGATAGTTCAACCACTCGACGCTACGGAGGAACCGGCCTTGGTCTTTCTATCTGTAAACATCTGGCAGAGCTTATGGGTGGTGAAATCGGCGTCGCCAGCAAGAAGGGAGAAGGTTCTACGTTCTGGTTTACCATGTCATTGAAAACCACCAAAGCCAGCATGTCATTCAAAGGGCGCGCTGACAAAACACATGAAGTTTTGCCACCAAAAGTCTTGTTGGTTACTGATTCCACGGTTTTTGGTAACAGTCTTGCCAGCAGAATTACTGCAGAGCAGGGATTGGCGCCTACGCTTATCGCACTCGACGAAATTTCGGAATTTGCAGGTCGCTATAGAGCTCCTGCCAGTTGTTTTGACATCATTCTTTGCGATGCAAGCTCGCAACAGAGCCTGTCGGTTTACCAGGACAGCATTACCGATCTGCGGAAGTTCTCAGGGAGCGATTCAGTGCGTTGTGGTGTGCTGGTGCTGCTAAAGCAAAAGTTTTCAGATGAAATTTCGACATTGGAAAATGTGGACTTCGCAATTTCTAAACCGGTACCGCGAGTGGCAATTCAGAGAATGCTCTCATTAGATAGCCAATTTTGGCTAGACCGTAATGACGACCAGGGTAATCAGTACAGTTTTTCCGGTACCAGGATTGGTGCCAGAATTCTTGTCGCTGAGGATAACCCTGTCAACCAAAAGCTTATTACTGAAGTGCTACGGATTTTTGCCTGCGAACTTACTTTGGTCGAAAACGGACAAGAAGCTGTTTTGATGAACGAGAAAAATCAATACGACCTGATTCTAATGGACTGTCAAATGCCCGAAATGGATGGTTACGAGGCTACCAGGATCATCAGATCTCAGGAACAGGAATTGGACACGGAAGAGGTTGTGATAGTGGCGTTAACGGCGAATGCGCGAAAAGAGGACCGTGACAGATGCCTTGCTTGCGGAATGAATGATTACCTCAGTAAACCATTCACGATGGCCCAGCTGCGGAATATTATTTTAAAATGGCACGATGCAAAGGAAGGCTATGATTTTAACAATAGTCAATTACCTGCATCAGCAGCCGAAAAAGCCGAAAGTCCCGCATCGCATGCTGATGATTCTTTACTGGATATCGATACATTAACTGGCATCAGGGCATTACAGAGCCCGCAGTCACCTAATATTCTTGAGCAATTGTTCGAAATCTATCACGGCAGTGCATCCGAATTAATCAGGGAGCTATCTTCGTCGATACAGAACGAAAGTTACGGTTCAATTCGGAATTCTGCTCATAGCCTGAAATCGGCTAGTGGAAATATTGGTGCGCGGAAGATATTCGAGCTTAGTGCAAAGCTTGAAGATATGGGACGGGACGAAGAAATAGATGGCGCCAGTAAAATCCTCGAAGAAATCAAACATTTATTTCCGAAAGTTTGTGAATTGCTGGAGCAGGAAATACAGCGCTCAGCAGCGTAATACCTTAATTGATGAACTACTGGACGAAAAGCTGAATGACAATTACTAATCTACGTGCCCTGCGAAACACGCTTGATATCGAAGTCGTCAAGGCAAGCTGCTTTGGCAATAATTTTTTAATTTATGACGGTACCACTGAAGGAATTCTGGAGGAGGTACATTTTTCCGAATTTGCGCGGCAAGTCACCGATCCTCAATTCGGAATTGGCGCTGACAATTTTATTGTGATTCAAAATTGCAACGACGAAGAATTGCAGGCTATCAACCATGTTCATGGATACTGGAAGAATATTCCCGAATGCAATGCAGACTATGTGTTCAGGATGTTTGAACCTGACGGTCAGGAGGCCTTGTGTTGTGGTAATGGATTGATGTGCATTGCGAACTATATGTCCGAGAGATATCAGGTGGAAAGTGCTCGCATCATGACTGAGATTCCCCTGGCGAAGGTCAATGTGACAACGATTGGTTTTGCTCAAAGTAAATCCTACGGTTGGGTTAATCTTGGAATACCGCGCAGACTCCCCGACGATATACGGACAGAAGGTCCATCCGATGGATGTGTTGGTGAAATTCAGACCATCAATAATCTGCGTGTCAAATTTAGAAACCATGATCTCGAACCTTATTCGACAGACACAGAACTTGTTCTGTCAGGGCATTTGATTTTTACTGGAGAGCCGCATCTGGTTTTACTACTGGACGATGAAGATTCACCGCTTGCCGGACTCGCCGATGCGGTCTTTGCCAGCACGGAAGGTAACCAGGGGGCTGGGCCTCTGCTACAGCGCAGGTGTGGGTTCGGTACGTGGTTGGTAGATCACATAGGGCAATACATTAATACGCACTATCAAGATAGATTTCCCAGTGGCGTGAATGTCAATTTTGTGAGGAAGGATCAAAGCGCCGACTCGATTGAATACCGTTGTTATGAGCGCGGTGTATACAAGGAAACGCTGGCTTGCGGTACCGGTGCTGTCGCCGTTGCCTATATCGTGAACTATTTTCAGGGATATGAAGGAAACGGCATTAAAATCCTGCCCCATCGATGCAGATGGTTCAAACCGCAGGCCCTTATGGCGGTAAACAATAGCGAAGACGGCTGGGTTCTTGAAGGGCAGCCGGATATAGTGGCGGAAATCGGTTTTCGATTCGAGCCTCCCTTCGGTAAGACTGATTTTCTGCCCCGCCAACATGCTAAACAATTCTAACTACATCAAGTCTTGAGCCAGGACTGCAATTGCTATTTTAAATGAAGTTTAAGCTTGCAATAGGCGCGGCGGTGTTACTGGCAGTCGCATTTATAGTCAATAACGCATTTCTTAGATCAGCGTTATCGGACGGCTATCAGGTTTCGGAAATTAAGCGCTTTCTAATTCCAATGGAATCGGCAAGTGACGCCATTGAAAAGTCGCTCGGCAACAATAACCAACGCCTCTCAGTTGCCGATATGCGCGAAATTCTTGCTCAACAGCAACAGCTGATAAACACACATTGGGAGAAACTAAATGCTCCTGGTCTGAATGACAGACATATACAGTCCGGTGGACTGGTGGATATATCGATAATTTTAAAAAGCGGGTCCAAGCTGGTGACGACAGCTAGTGAAAACACGGAAATTGATACTTCACTTGTGCTAGTAGAGCAGATTTTGGAGATTGCAAACGGTCAGTCTTCGACCGGACTGGAATTTATCGAAGACAATAATCACTATTATGTGCCACATCTACTATTTGACAACCAGGGTCGTTGGATCGTCAGCCTCATCTTCCAGTTTCGCAAGGAAGCCTTGAGATATACCGTGGCTCCCAGGTTGGACGAGCATATTATCCCCACGATTCTGCTTGGAGTATTCAGTGTCTTCGGCATTTTGTTTCTTTATTTTCAACTGGCATTCAAGAACCGTGTAACCAGGCAGAAAGATTTCGTTGTTGATTTTGTGTTAATCATGATGGTGTCATTGCTGTGCTCTCTGCTTGTCAATGCTGTAATTTTTGAACGCCAGATTCTCGAAGCGTCTATCAACAATGCGCGCCAGACTACAACTGAAATATCTGCCCGGCTGAATGATCGGCTATCGTTAAAGATGTCCGGGGTCGCTTATGACAAGCAAAGGTTCGGCTTTAGCGAAACCTTTTCCCGGTTTGATAATTTCGAGTCAATCATACTGACTAATTCACGCGGTAAACCAGTGTACCGGCATCAGGACGACCAGGGGCGGAACTCAGGGATCGAGTCGGCCGTTCAAACTGCGGTAATAGGGCGTTTACCACAAAAACAGTTTGAGGTAGCGGAGAGGTTGCCCGGGATAAATCTGTCGAAGGGCTTCCTCGGGACAGCAGTTATTCATATTTCCAAGGATGATATCTTCCGGAATTGGGTATCAATGTTAATCAAGGGGATAACCATACTCTTCATCACTGTCCTGGTAATGGTTGAGTGTTTGTTGCTGTATTTGCACTTGCTGGTTAAGAGGAATAGCGCTATTCAATATGGATCGCGTTACGAAATGGGGTTTGTCCGGCCCGCCATGTTCCTGTTCCTGTTCGCAATCGATCTCTCCATGTCCTTTGTGCCGCTTCATATGCAGTCTTTTGACACCGAACTGTTTGGTTTGTCCAGGGACATTGTATTGGGGCTTCCTATTTCATCCGAGTTTTTATGTGTAGGAATTTTCCTTTTAATTGCAGGTGTATGGATGGATCGTCGAGGTTGGCACGAGCCTTATTTTATTGGGTTATTCGTAGTGGGAATTGGTTCTTTGAGTTCCTGGATGGCCAATGATGCCCTGATGTTCATATTGTCGAGGGCGCTAGTCGGCGTTGGTTACGGGTTGTCACTGATGTCGGCGCAGGGATTGATTGTTCGTTTTGGAGGGATAACCGGGCGTGCCCGAGGCTTTGCCAGTCTTTTTGCCGGGCTTTATTCTGGTAGCATCTGTGGTGCGGCGGCAGGCGCATTTCTTGCTGAAAGATTTGGATATGAGAAAGTATTTTTCCTCGGCGCAGTTATGGTGCTGGTGTTGATACTCTTTTCATGGAAATTTATGCGATCGCTCATCGATCACCCTGAGCGCGATTCTGAAGCAAGAGAAAAAGCCAAACAAAGTATCAGGCTTAAGCCATTGCTAAGCTTTATCGGTAATCCGGTTTTTGTAGCGCTTTCTATATTAAGTAGTCTGCCTGCATCGATTGCGGTAGCCGGTTTCTTACATTTTTTCACTCCAGTCTACATGAATCAAATTGGGGCCAGAGAATCAACAATCGGTCAGGTTCTGATTCTCTATGGAATCTGCCTGATCTACTTCGGTCCGTCAATTGGCCGTCTAATCGACCGTTCGCAAGATAAAAAATACTACATGCTGGCTGGCGGATTATTAGGTGGGTTGGCCTTCGTCACATTCGATACTGATTTCGGTATTGCTTCGATGATCGTTTCCGTGTTCCTGCTCGGTTTATCCAGCAGTTTTGTACTAAGCTCTCAAAGTACTATGGTTTTAGAACTGAAGGAAGCGCGGGTACTGGGCGAGGGAACAGCGCTTGGCATATTCAGATCTATAAGTCGTATTGGTCAGGTTGTTGGCCCGCTGATCTTCGGTTGGGTCCTTTTGGCGGGGGATTTGACTGACGTTATCAACTATCTCGGATACTCCTATATTGGAGCAACGTTGATACTGGCTGTCTTCGTAATGAGTCACTCAGGGAATTTGGAAAATCAAAAATCAGCACTATCAAAATAGTACACCCGATTCGGTAGATAGCTATTTATTCCGTATCAGGGGTATTTTACCCGCAGTCGATGCACTGCTTTCTCGATATGGAAGCGCGAAACTGCGTGATTACGTGTCACATCTGGGTCGGCTCAATACCCCTGGTTTCCAGGGCAATGAGGATTTTATAACCGAAGTCGCCAGGTACACCCATGAAACCCTGGGTCCTGAACTGGGTGAGGCAATATCCGAGGATCTGCGGGAAATGCCGCAGGTGTTGACCGCCAATCATCATGGCATCGATACCTTCGCGCAATCCACGCAATCAAATCTGTTGTTCTCGATGCGCAACCGGGCCAACGGCAATCCGGCAAAAACGGTTCCGGTGCTGGCCTGTGGTAGCGTGCCGCTGAATAATCTCACCTATCCGCGGGGTCTTCTTGTCTACGCCAGTACCGCTGCGTATGCAAATGGTGGAATTTATAAACTCCCGCTTTTTCCAGACAGTTACAAGAGAAAACTGGTCAGTGTTGCGGGACCGTTTACCGAGGAGATGATATGTCGTGCACGAGGAAGAGCAAAAAAGCTGATTGAAAGTGATCAATTGGGGCGCTCACTCGAATCGACCTTGCATATGATTTTCGATGACTTTAGCCATGTCGGTCAGGATTACTCCGGTTACTCCAGGCAAGCGACAGTGGTAAATAACCGCTTCTGGCGACACCTGTTTCCAGACCGGTCTTGCCGCTCGGAACTGGTGTACATAGAACTCGAAAGTATTGTCTGTCGATTATTGGAAAAAGACTTGTTTGACCAGTCCACGATTTGTCATCAACTCATGTTTGATCCGGAGCTGCGGGAGCGATTAATCGAAAACCTGGATGGGCAACGGGGATGCTGGCAGTACGAGAAACTGTTACGGCGTTGTTCCAGTGCTACTGCTGTGGAAGGCTTGAATATGGCAGATTCGGCCCAGGGGACAATGTTCTTTTGGGGTCTTGATGCCAAGGGTAGAAAAATTCCCCTGTGTTTCGTAAAAGGCGAAAACGGTAAAGGCGATGAGTTGCGTGGTATTGACGATAGTGGACAACTATGGACATACCCATTTACACCCGCGGATATTACCCGGGGTTTACAGGATGGTTGTTTGCTGCCATCAATTTTTACCTCGTACCTGCTGGTATCGATTGCCAGAGGCATTAGCTGTATCGGGGGCTATTATCAGGCTGGGTATTTACCAATCATGCGCAAAGCTGTCATCGAAACACTACGCTGTAAATCCGCGGAAACCGTCAAAACCATTGTCACCGGAAAATCACGTCCGGATCTCTACCTGTCCGGTATGCAGACGATTGGCTTAAAAGCTGACGGTCAGTTGCTGCCAGCTGGGCCTCTGGAAATTATTGCCTGCGGAGGGCTGGATGCGGAACAGTACGAACGGATCGGAGAGATAACGGTACTACAATCTCATATTGCTTCTTTGCAGGACACCATTTCCGATGTCGATCCCCAGGTAGGCAATTTTAATCGGTCAAAACAAGATATTACTAGACTTGTCTACGGTGCGGTGGGTAGCAAAATTCTAACTATCTCAATGGATTGAGACCTTAATTGCGATAATCGGAATTCGGCTTGCGGGCTCCGGTCTGACCAACCTAACCCCTCCTCGGCAGACCTGCAGATCAACCGCTGAGAAAAATGGTAGCAGGTCTCAAAAATTGGCAAAAAAACCAAATAAATCAATATAGTTTCCTATACTCAATAGTATTTACAGCAGCCTGTGCTCGGCAGAAATTGCCTGAACGGTAGGGGCCATATGGTTTCTTTGAGCAATAAAATTCACCTGGTTAAAGTGGGTCGCAAAATGAAGTTAAAAGCAAAATTGCAATTATTGGTATGTATAAGCCTGTTCCTGGTATTGCCGGGCGCTGGCGTCGCAGGTGAACCAATATTCAAGGTCGATCCGACTACCAATAATGGGGCAAAGTGGCGAATTGGTTACTACGAGGGTGGTGCGTATATCAATTACCAAAAGCAGTTGACCGAGACTGTGAAAGGTTTGATGCAGCTTGGCTGGCTGGAGACTGCCGAATTGCCAAAGCAAAGCGGCGAATCGACCGATAAGCTGTGGGCATGGCTTAGTACCGAGGCAAAGAGCGACTACATTGAATTTGTCGCCAACGCTCACTATAGCGCCTTGTGGGAGAACGACAGGCGCAGCACGGTAGAAGATGAAATAGTTTTCCGATTAAACAACGATAAGGATATCGATTTGATGATCGGGATGGGTACCTGGGCCGGTAAAGGACTGGCCAACTATCGCCACAGAACCAATACCCTGGTTTTTTCAACGAGCAATCCGATATCTTCGGGGATCATCAAGAGCGTCGAGGATTCAGGTTTTGATCACGTCCATGTGCGCGTCGATCCTAAGAGAAATGAACGTCAACTCATGGTATTTCATGAGATGATCGGATTTCATAAACTGGGAGTAGTGTATGAAGACAGCCTGGCCGGGCGAAGCTATGCAGCGATTGAAACCATCGAGGCCCTGGCAAAAACCCACGACTTCGACATAGTTCGGTGCCACACCAAGAGTGATATCAGCGATAAGGAATTAGCCGAACAGGGCGTTATTAATTGCTTTAACAAACTGG
>Ga0265306_10000593_pt1 | contig 17437 bp, 15 predicted proteins | sample Helome_3_FD_192493 | JGI IMG/M metagenome (GOLD analysis project Ga0265306, IMG submission 192493) | Marine sediment microbial communities from subtidal zone of North Sea - Hel_20160420 (Illumina Assembly) | ecosystem: Environmental > Aquatic > Marine > Subtidal zone > Sediment ...
AGCCACTACGATCCGGTTCCACACGCGGTACAGCAGCAACTGGAACGGGATCACCAGCCGAAAGAGTCGGAATAACGGAGCAGATTCCTTAGCTGATGCAGCAGCAACCAGGCTGAATCTTCACCGTTAAACCAGTTCGGGTTGTCCGGATCGATCAACCGTCGTGACTGCGAGACGGCGATAGATGTGGCCAGCCTGCCGCAAACCAGTGGCAGCAGAACGGCACGCTCAGACTCCCCGAGAGGACGGATTTTTTCATATCCTTCAATAATTACCTGCGCGTCTTCCAGCAGGTTTTGCCCGTCCATCATGAAATAAGTGATGGCAATCGCAAGGTCACAGACCGTCGGGTTCATACAACTGTCGCCGAAATCAACCAGGCCACAGAGACGACCCTTTTCAACCAGGATATTTTCACGGTTCAAGTCACCGTGGATGAACTGCCAGGGCAGCTTTCCAAGCGTACTTTCGACGCCTTCCCAGGTATCGAAACCCCACTCCAGAAGCGCCCTTTTTTCAGGCTCAGCGACCAGGCTGAGCTTGTCCTTGTGTTGTCCTGTTTCAACCAGGTTCCAGCGATGACTGCGATGAGCTGCGGGGTGATCGAAGCCTTGCATGGCAATATTGAACCTGGCGATCGATTTTCCCACGTTTTCAAGCATTTTTACTGATATATCAGACAATGTCTCTAATTCATCACCTTCTATAAAATTGACTACTCTCAACCTATGTTTAGCATTTATACGAATAATTATTCCTGTTTCTATATTCTCTTGTTTATTTTCTCTGATTTTGGGCAATTGCAACGAAAAATTGGAGGAATTTGCGTATTTCAGTGCCTGAAACTCCATTTCCACTACTGCCGGAGGCATGTCTTCGTCGACAATTTTCACGACAAAACGCGAACCATTTTTCAGGCTAAGCAGGTAGTTCAGGTTCTCTCCTGACAGGCGTTTGAGGGTGCCGCTCAAACCATAATTTTCGGACAGGCATTGCAGAACTGTTTTTTCAACGGCAGCAGCGGTCATCTCTACCTCGCATTTTGACAACTCATTATCGACAATTATGTACCTTCCGGGGCATATTTTGACCTTCTGAATTCGCCCACAATCCGATTTTATGAATTCTTCGACATATGGACAGGCTATTGATTTATGTGCAATTCAGAGGCATTTGAGACTAGAATAGCGCTCAACCAAGGAAAACAGGGCCCACGAGAGGGATGAAAAATAGAACCCTGACGGTTATAGGAATCGCCTGCCTGTGCTTACAGGCCACCCCGGTTTACTCTGCGCAAAACACCCAGCAACTCGCTGAGCAGGAACTCGCCCGCCAATTCAGTGCTTACTTCAAAAAACTGGTCGCTGAAGAAAACGTCACCGGTGCCGCCTTCGCTGTCGCCACACCGAACGGCCTGTTGCAGATAGGTACTGCCGGTTACACCGACACCAGCAGGAAATACGCCATTAACGAAAACACAACCTTCCGGGTTGCGTCTGTCTCAAAAACATTTGCAGCTGGGCTGACCGGCGTGTTGATCAGCGAAGGAGAGTTTGGCTGGGAGGATCCGGTTGTATCCTATGTTCCGGATTTTCGAATTGACGGGGATGCCGGAAAAGTTCGTATCCGGCATGTTCTGGGACAAAGCACCGGCCTGGTGCCTCATGCCTATGACAACCTCATTGAAGATGGCGTGCCGATCGACCAAATTCAGGACCGGTATCGCAAGCTGTCCTATATATGCGCTCCCGGCGAGTGTTACTCGTATCAAAACAGTATTTTCAGCCTGATCGAACCAGTTATAGAAACAACGACCCGGCGCCCATATGCCGAATTGATGAATGAAAAAATCTTCGAGCCACTGGACATGAGGACTGCTTCGGTCGGCTACGATTCGTTTATCAGGAACCCTAACCACGCCAAGCCCCATGTAAAAAGCGGGGGCCGATGGAAAACTGTAAAGGTCAAGCCCAACTACTACCGTGTAGCGCCTGCCGCCGGCGTAAACGCCAGCGCCCTGGACATGGGTAAATGGCTGACAGCCCAGATGGGAGGCTATCCCCAAGTCATTCGCCCCGAGATCATAGATACGCTGACCCGCCCGCGGGTGAAAACAACCCGGGACAAGCGCCGCAAATACTGGCGGGACATGCTCTCAGACGCACATTACGGCCTGGGCTGGCGTGTTTATCAACTGGGCGAAAATGAAATCGCGTACCACAGCGGCTGGGTTTCAGGGTTTCGTGCTGATATTGCCTGGTCGGAAGAATATAAAATCGGGATCGTTGTCCTGATGAATGTCGAAGGCAGCAGCATCAGTGAAATCACCACCACGTTCTGGCGAATGGCTTTCGATATGCTGGAACCCGACACAGAATCGGGCAATGGAAAATTACTGGCGACCATTGCACCCGATTCTCCCTGAATCAGGCCACCGTCTCTACCGGCCCTATGCCGGACCATTCTTCAAAGCGCTGATTGAGCACCCGGTAGTCTTCTGCATTGTCGACATCAAGGCTCAGACCACCATATGGCGTAATCACAATTTTGATGGTTCCGCCCAGCATATCGCCACATGAACGTGCCGCGTCCCCAGTCTTGTTGTATGCCCTGAGCCAGCGAAACAGCCGGCCCTGCTTCCTTGATGCGACCAGCGTCAACTGCAATCTCAACGTAATCCAGGCTGCCCGCCAGCCACCGTGCTGGCCAAGGAATTTCCAGACCAGGATAACCACGTTCTTGAGTTTTTCCGCTTTCCGGTGGGCAAAGCCGGTTTCCAGAAACTGCTGGTTTTTCAAAGTTCGCGGCCTGCCAACGTAGATATTGGCCAGGCGCACCCGGCAGTCGCTGAAATTTACATAGGGACGATGAATGCCTTCATTTTCGTTTTCGCCATAGTATTGCCTGAGAGACGCTTCCTCGGCAACGCCCGCCAACATGGAAAATTGAATACCAGACCTGCTGTCTGCGGCTGCACAACGACTGACAAAATCATCCACGGCCATATGGGAAATCAGTGGCAAATCGCAGGAAATGAAAAGCAGCGGTCGCAGTGGATCATCCGTTCCATGAATTTCCCGGTATTGCTCTTCTGCTGCCCTGATAGCCGCCCAGGCATTGGACAAGAGGCCGCCAGACTGTTCGACGATATTGATTTCGCCATTAAAGCCATCAAGAGCCTCGCGAATGCAGTCCCCGGGGCCGACAACAAAAATTTTTCCGATGGTCTTTGCTTCAACCAGTGCCTGCACCACGCGGCGCACCAGGATTTCACCCCCCACCTCGAGAAATGCCTTGTTCTGGCCCGCGATCATACGTTTTGGATTACGATCAGTGCCAGCCAATACGATGGCATCGATCGGTTCTGGATAGGCGTGCCTGGAGATTTGTTCCATAGTACAAAAATGCCACTTGTGGCGACTGGATTCAATAGGCAGTTATTCGGGCCGCAACCACCTCACCCTCGCGCAACACCAGGCGATTGAGGTGTAGACCGGCCATGGCGCCGATCAGGAAATTGCCCTTCCATTGCGGAAAAATATCGCCCTGGTAAATAACCAGATCACTGGGCGCAATCGACGGAACATAAACCCAAACCGGAATTTCCATTCCATCCTGCCAGGGTATACCCATTCCCACCGGTCCACCGTCGTACTCGAATCCGAATGAAACTACAGGCCAGCCATAATTGCCACCTTTGGTGACATGATTCAGCTCATCGCCACCACGGGGGCCATGGTCGTGCAGCCACAATTCACCGGTTTCCGGATGAACATAAAACCCTTGCGGGTCGCGGTGGCCATAGCTCCATATCTCTGGCCGCGGTTTGGGTTGCCCGGCCGCCTCTTTCCCAACGAATGGATTGTCCGCCGGAACCGATCCGTCATCATTCAGACGCACCACCGTTCCCGCATGGTTGCTGTTGTCCTGTGCGGTGGGCGGATGTTGACGGTCCCCGATACTGACGAATAAGTAACCCTACAGAAATTTGATCCTGGCTGCAAAGTGGTAGGACGCTTCAGAATAGGCATCTGCAGTGTAAATTCGCTCCACATCCACCGCGTTTGTACCCTCGAGGCGAAACCGGTCGAGTACGACGGTGCTGTGCACTTCTTCACCTTCCGAATAAGTGACATATATCCATCCGTTCTCTGAGTATTCCGGATGCAACTCGACATCGTGCACGCCGGCATCGCTGAACACCACCATCCTGGGGAGGCCCTCGATATCCGTTTTCTCCCCGGTTGTAAAATCAGCGAGCGTTATGAGCCCGCGGTCCCTCTGCAATACAAGGGCTTTCCCATCCGGCATAAACTGCAGCGCCACGGGCTGGGAAATTCCATCCAGCACGCGCTCTGCCACGATGTTTCCATCCAGGCTCGGAAACACGTGACGAATCACAAGGTCTTCAGCTTCCCCGTCTGCCAGGACCGGTGTGCCCATTGCCAGGAGGCAAGGCAAAACCCACCCCAATACGTTTGACTTATTCATGGCCTACTCCTCAGCGTCGAGCCTTGATGAATATAAACGAATGGTCGATTATAGGTCATCCACACATTGCTCCCTGCCGGAGAAAACATTGTGAACATCAAGCATATCATTGGCGCCCTGGCCATCTGTCTGGACATGGCCATTCCATCCCTGGCGGCAACGGAAAACCAAGTGAACTCGATTGACACACAATTGGCCGGCAAATTTACCCGGCTGGCACTGGACTGTGTGCATCGAGAATACCCGAACAAGATCGCACACGTTCTCAACACTGCCGAAGATGCGCAAACGCCTTCTGCACTGCACCCGGTGTTCTATGGCTGTTTCGACTGGCATAGCTCGGTCCATGGCCACTGGTTGCTGGTGCGGTTATTGCGGACTGTTCCAGCGGAGGAAATGAGTCCCGAGCTGCGCAGTGAAATCGTCGGCACATTGAATCAGTCCTTTACCAGCGCAGGCGTCTCGGTCGAGGTGGCCTATTTCGAGGCTGAAAACAGGAAGTCCTACGAGCGGCCTTACGGCGTCGCCTGGTTGCTGCAACTGACCGCGGAACTCAGGGAATGGAACGATCCGATGGCTTCAGGCTGGCTGGAGATTCTACGACCACTGGAAGCCGTGATCGTCACACAGATCAAATCCTGGCTGCCCAACCTGGCCTATCCGATCAGGCTGGGAACGCACAACCAGAGCATGTTTGCTTTTGGACTGATCCTGGACTGGGCCCGGGCATCGGGCGATGCTGAAATGACGGACATGGTCAAGGAACGTTCGCTCGCATTCCACCTCGGCGACCGGAATTGCCCCATGGCCTACGAACCTTCCGGCGAGGATTTTCTGTCTCCCTGCCTGATGGAAGCCGACCTGATGCGCCGGCTGCTTCCTCAGATCGCATTTGCCGAGTGGCTTTCGAACTTCATGCCAGGCATTCCGCTGGATGGCAGCAGCGACTGGCTGGCGATCGGCATTGTCAAAGACCCCACGGATGGAAAACTGGTGCACCTTGACGGGGTCAATCTATCGCGCGCCTGGAACCTGGAGAACATCGCCAGCGCACTGCCCGCGGAGGACCCCAGGCGGGCGTCCCTGTTGGCTGTGGCCCAGGTCCATGCAGAAGCGGGCCTGGCTAATGTTTCCGCGGAACACTACGAGGGCAGCCACTGGCTCGCCAGTTTCGCGACTTACCTGGTTACCCGCAGAGGCAGTGAGGGTTTAGCCGGCCACACTCCCGGCAAGCTCCGCAATTCCGCTTCGCAATCCATAACGGAACACCCGTGATTGCAGCCATTTAAGAAAGCTTCAGATCCAGCTCAATGAATTGGAGATAATTTCGCTGGCCCCGGTCTGTGCGCATTCGCCGTGTGCGATAAGCAACCGTTCCGGATTCCAGGACAATACTTTGTCACGAGCAGCTCGGGCCGAGCCCCGTCGGAAGAAACTTGCTCGCCACTCACGAGGTGTGCTGCCGTGCTCTCCGACCAGGCTGTCCAACCGCATCAGCCATCCTTTCCAGCCGATCATTTCCGCTTCGGGGTGGCGCTGGATCAGATCACAGACGATCGCACAACGGGATTGGCGATGGAAGAAAACGACCTCTTCCATTGCAACCGAACCATGGAATATGACCTGATCTATGTCTGTGGCCCAGGCAGGATCAGCCTCGTCGCCGAGCTCGTCGTCGAATTTCAACTCAGGCTTTCTCTTTGCCAGGCCGGGTGGAGCGTATAGCCGGGCATCCGGCCAGCGCCTGGCCCATTCGGGAAGAAACAGATGATGAATCTTGTTGGGAGAGACAATGAAACGAACAGGGCCGACAGACTCGACCGAATCGGCCAGTTCATCACTCAAAGCAACGGGGGACCATACCCAGGCACTACCGTCCGACAATTGGATAACAGCCATTCGGGTTGGGTACGGGAAGCCGTAGAATGAGACAGTGGGCCCATCGGCAATGTACAAAGATGTTCCGAACTCCTTGAGCATGGATTCAGCATAGCTTAGCGACATTCAGATAACCCGTTCACTTTCAGCCATTACTGATCCCAATCAATGGCGAGTTCTACCCACAGTGGCTTGGCTTGGCTCTGCTCCGGGTCGTGAGACGAGATCATCCAACCATACAGCCCAAGTTCTGCGCCTGAGCAGATAGCAGAAGTAAAACGGGCGTTCATTTCGGCGGCACTGAGTTCGCCTATCGGCCAATTGCGGTCATGCAGTTCTGATTTCACTGCTTTGGCCGCGGGGGTGTCGGAATAATCAGGACGTGCTAGATTTGTCCATGCCTTCTGAGGATTATAGATATGTCGAAGACTGCCAGTACTTCACTGGAACCGACAAGATATTCGTTGTAGGTGGACCACGGGATTCGTTTAAACTCTTGAAGGGCTCCCCTCGAAACTACGAGGTTGTCGCCGACAGTGGTGCGACCATCGTGCGAGCATTCTGCGACACGTGCGGGAGCAGCCTGCTTATCTATCCGAAAATCGACGGCGTGTTCTACAAGCCTGAGGACGATGTCGTCGAAGTTTGCGCCGGCACACTAGACGATCCAAACGCGTTCAATCCGGATTTCGCGGTTTTCGTCTCGAGAGCACCAAGCTGGACGGCATTCCCAAAAGACCTGATGCTGCATGAGTAACGTTTAAGACGTTTAATCCAAACGTCAGCTCTGAGTTGCGGACTCAACCGGTCAATCCAACACCTAACTCCTAAAATGATGGAGGAGGATGTTCGGCTGCCTGGCTTCGTCTCGCCTATGCCGATCTTTCTACTCATGGTTTCACTTAAGCAGATAAGGGGCAAGAAGGTCTAAACAGGCCTTTTGATCCGGTAATATGCTGAGTCTTCGATGCCCTTGCAGGTATCTTCCTTCCAGTATTCCATTCCCAGCTTTTCCAGGACACGGATCGAGGCCGTATTCGCCTTAGCGGCCCTACCGATGATCTCCTTCATCTTCAGTTCGCCGAAGCCGTACGCAAGGGTAGCCTGGGTGGATTCGGTGGCATAGCCCTTGCCCCAGTCTTTCCTGAAAAAGCGAAAGCCAATATCTACCTGTTCCGATTCGTTGAACTTCAGGCCGCACCAGCCGATGAATTCCCCGGTCTCACGGAGTACCACAGACCAGCGGCCATAGCCATAGTCCCGGTAGTGGTCATAGCCCCTGACAAAATCTTCAGCTTCCTTAATAGAGGCAAAAGGTGAATTGCCAGTATACTTCATGACCTCCGGGTCGGAATTCAGTTCGTATAATGCCGGAGCATCCTCCATGGCAAATTCCCGAAGCACTAATCGTGGGGTGGTAATAATCGATTTCATTTCTGGTCTTGCTTGGCTGCCTGCTTCGCGGACAGGAAGAGTAGACCACGGGTTACCTGATTTCGGCAAGAATGTTTCAACACCAACGCATGAACGCACCATGGGGTCAACGGAGCATGGGATACGCGTCAAAACAACCGAAAGCTGGGTGAGCCGCCTCCGGACACACACGTTCACTTCGGGTAGGAAGCGGCCCTCAGGCCCTTATCCATGCTAATTACTGCTTCCAGATTGAGGGCGAAATTGCCGGGCGGAACCCGCAACGTAAGGCTCGCCTGGATTCTCAATCGCGCGTGCCGGATTCTAACGGGCTCCTTCCTTAACTTCTGCGAGATGCTTCGCCAGCAGTTCCGCCCACGATCGCAAAATCCGGGCGGCCACGGCCTGGTTGGTAGTGCGGGTCGCCACCTTTGACATTCTTTCCGGGTCGGCCTGCGGGTCCGCGACCCGCGCCAGCAGGGTGTCGGTCGCGGAGTCGTACAACTCCATGTAGAGCGTCATCTCACCGGCCGAACGAATATACGTCCGTGACCTGCCGGCCGGACGGATATCGGGCGCGGTAACGTCGACGTTGAGCAGCGCCGGCCGCAGCAACAGAACGTCGGGGCCGGCCTCGTCCACGATCTCGAAACCCGCGCTGGTCAGCACGTCGCTGAAAATCGTTCTGAACTCCTCCGCCAGCCTTTTCTTGATGGCGTCGGCATCCTTGTCCGTGACGGTGCCGCTGAGGCCGATCTGTTGCATGTTGTAGTTGTGCTGCCAGTTCTGCTTGAATTGGACGAAGCAGTCCGAGAGCTTCACTTTGGTGTAGCGCTCCAGGCTCGCGTCCGGTTTGGCGTAGGCGACCGCGACCTTGGTGTCCTTGAGCAGGTGCAGTCCATCCTCGTCCACCTCAGGCAATTGCTGCTCCTTTGCCAGTGCCGGCACACTGAACAGTGCGGCACACAAGAGAAGGATTGACAAGCGTGCGGCACGCCTCCAACCCGTATCCATAGTCAGTTTGTACATAGGTTTCTCCAGTCAATACGACCCGAAAATGATTGAATCACTCAGGCTTTGGTTTGTATTCTACGCCAAATAGTTTGCAGACCACGCTTGTCCCTTTATTCCGCAGGCGAGCAGTCGCAAGTACAGCCGCCGGATTACCAACTAATGGAAGCTACTTGACCCGGGATACCCGGATGGTCTTTTGCTTGCCTTGCACTTCGATCACCATCTTGTAACCGAATCCGTCCCGCGAGATCGTCGCCAGGAAACTACATTCCTTGAAGCGCCGCCGGTCCAGGTTGGACTGCCTCCACACCTGCCCGTTGCTGAACCGAAAATACCATCTTCCGTCGCCACCCTGCTGGCACTCGGTGATCGTGCCCTGGTGGTGGGTTTTGAAATTATCCGACTGCTCCTCGAAATCCGCCCCGCCCAGGTGTTCTGGGACGGAGCCCTCCTCCAGCTCTTCCGCAGCCACCGCCGAGGCTGGATCAACTGACAGTTCCTCATGCTGCACGCGTTCTGCCAGGTCATCGAAACAGGCCAGGCGGGCATCCGCGTCCGTCACCTCGGCACAGACCTTGATATCCGCAATGGATTCCGCGGACCAGGCCGGGCCACCCGCCAACAGGCCCAACCCGAGCAGGGCGGGAAAAACGTGGCTGCGATGAATCATTTTCATGTTTCAATCCGTTCCTTTAGAAGGCGTCAGGGTACAGCGCAAGGGCAAACCGGCGCAAGATACAATGGCATCGTCAGAAACAGTTGATGCCGTCGCATCAGACAATCCCGCGTCACCGTCTGAGGATGAAACTAACGAACTGGATGAGGCCGGCGTGCCGGAGATTGCGAGTGCTTCGTCCGAGAACGAATCGGCTTTTTTGGCTTTGTCCGTGCAAAAAAATACCCGCAGCGAACTGCGGGTATTTTTTTCTCAAAGGGCCCAGACTGGTTACACAGTCTCCGGGGTTGTCCCGCCGGCCCAGGATCGACCTAGTAGTTTAACCTTAACCCAAGGTAATAGGTGGTGCCGGTGTCGTACGTGGCCGGATAGGTATTGCCGTTGCCAAGGGCCGGACCTGCACCCGAGAAGATCGGAGGATCCTCTCCGAACAGGTTCAGCACTGTGGCGCGAAGCTGGATGTTGTCGTTGGCCTGCCAGATGGCGGCCAGATCTATGTAATTGACCGAATCCAGTTTATTCTCGAGCTCATCATTCTCGTTGTCGTTATCGACCGAAGCCATGTAACGCCAGGTCAGGTCTATGTTAACCGACCAGGGAGTCATCCAACTGAATAACGCGCGGTGGCGATACTCGGGGTTGACGGGAGCGAGGGTGCCAGCACAGTTGTTACCAAATTTGCCGGCACACTCAACTTCATCGGCACCAGGGAACGGAACAAAGCTCAACGAATCGAGATACGTCGAAGCGTAGTCCACACGGAAGCCATGATCCCCAGCGTCCCAATCGTAAATGACCTGGAAGTCAATACCGCTGGTTGAGAGCTCAGCGATGTTGATGTTGGTCTGCTGGAAGCCGACACCGGGACTTCCGGAAGCCAGCGTGCCGTTAAAGGAGTTACGGGTTATCAGGCTGCAGAATGTCGGATCCCCGGTGGCAAGACAATTGTCGAGAGTGGTCTGCGCGGAGATACCGGCCTGGATGGCGTCGTCGACGGTAATGTCGAACCAGTCCACGCTAATGGACAGACCACTAGCAAAGGTCGGCTCCCACACGAACCCGACGGTCCATGTATCTGCCTCTTCCGGATCGAGAAACGGATTGCCGCCAGTCAGTGACTGGGTCTGGCCCGAAATCACGTCAAAAATCGAACCGTACTGAGCCGCGGTCACGCCGGTATTCGCGCACGTCGCGAGTGACGCGATCGGCGCATCGGAGGCACAGGGGTCGAACAATTGAACGCCGTTGGCGTTGGTGCCCGCCGGATTGAGGTTTGGCAGGTTGGTGTTCTGCCCGGTGTACAGCTCAATCACATTCGGTGCCCGCACGGCGCGCTGATACCCGGCGCGCACCCGGAGCTGATCAATGGGCGTCCACGCCAGCGAGAAGCCGTAGGTATTGGTGTCGACTGAAGATGACGTGTTGTTGCCCTCTCTGTCGTAGTCCGAATAGCGGTACTGACCGCGGAATGTGAGCTCCTGAATCCCGGTAACCCCAGTCACGATAGGTATCTCCCACTCAGTGTAGAATTCGCTCACCTCGACCTGACCCGCAACCGCGAGGGTCGCCCCGCCGACGCCCGTGAAACCACCGCCCGGGACCTGGCTGATCTCGTCGGGCCGCGAGGAGAGTTCGTCCCTGCGGTACTCAAGACCCGCCAAGAAGCGGATGCCGTAGTCGGCCCACGGTATTTGCCAGCCATATTCGCCGAGGTCGGCCTGAACGTTAGCACCGTAGATCGTCTGCTTGGTCGAACCGTTCACGATCCCTATCCCTTGGAGCCAGTCGGTCTGTGCCTGGGTAATGGCAGTCTGGCCATTTATCCGCTGGAAGGGGTTGTAGGGGACACAGCCAGCCGCCCTGGCCGCCGAGTCCATGCAGACCACATTGCCGGCCCCATCGTCGATCGCCAGGAACGCCTGGTTGAGGTTTGCGATGATGAAGTCGTTCGTGGACTCGCTCTGGTCGCGGGTTTCCGAGACCTGGGCAAAGGCTTCATAGCCCCAGATATCAGCGAAGCTTCCGCGAACTCCGGCGATGAGGCGCAACGCGGAGTTCTCGAGGCGGGAATTTCGCGGGCCGCCCTCGACGTTGCGGTGTGATGCGCCGAGGTTGCTCATAATCGTGCCGTTATCGATATCATCTTGAGAACAGCCAAAGATATCGGTCGCCAGATCTACAGGGCTAGTCCGGATAAACGGATTGTTGCAGTTGATGGCGTAGCTGGACGACCCGAAGGAGGCGGTCTCCGCAATCTGCGCATCGCTGAAATTGTTGACGTACGACACATCGAGGAATGCCTCGTGGCCGTCAGCAAACTCGTAATGAGACTTGGCGTAGATCTGGTAGCGCTCCGAGGGGCGCTGGAAAAAGTTCCTCAGGCCGAAGTTGTAGGTCTGCGAGGGTCCGCCCGAGTAGTTCTCCACGGTCCCGTCCTCAAACTGGAAGGCCGAACCGCCGGGACCGAAAAACCGCCGGAAGTTCGAAGAGCCGATACAGCCGTAGCCACCGAAGCTTTGAGATCCGTCGTCCTGGCCGAGCGCACACCCGGAGAAGATACGATCAGCCTGCACGACGCTCTTGCGATTCTCGTAAGAAGCGAACACGGTCGCATTGCCACGCCCGTCCGCGCTATTCAACCCAATGATCGCGTGAAAATTATTCTCCCTCCCGTCGGAGCTGCTGCCGGGCACCGGCTGACCACCGGCCTCGAGAACACTTTCCCAGAAGCTGTCGTTGTTGTTGTTGTACTGTTGACCCCACTGATAGCCGAACTCGACGCCTTCAAAATCTCGCTTGAGGATGAAGTTGGCGACGCCGCCAACTGCGTCAGAGCCGTATACCGCCGAGGCGCCACCGGTCAGGATGTCCACGCGCTCAACGAGCTGCATTGGAATGACGTCCACGTTGGCAGGGCTGGATTGCGACGAGCCATAGGGAAGCCGAAAGCCGTCGACCAGCACCAGCGTGCGCCGCGCACCCAGACCACGCAGATTAAGCTGCGCGGTGCCTGTAGCGCCGTTCGCCAACTCGCCAGCCTGGGCGGCAAACACCTGTGGCATAATGTTGACGAAATCCTCGACGCGGACATTGCCGCGGATGTCGGCTTCTTCGCCGGACACGCTCAGCACGGGAGTAGAAGAGGCGAGGTTCGGGTTATCCTGGAGTCGCGAACCAGTGACGACCACTTCCTCTATATACATCTCTTCCTCGTCCGTATTCGCATCCTGATCCTGAGCCACCGCCGCCATGGGCACTGCCACCAGGCTGAGTGCCAAAGCGGTTCCCAGTCCTTCTCTAAGGGCTTTAGTTAAATGATTTAGGTAATTTCTCATCTGTCAATTCTCCCAAAATAATTTGGTCTGTTAATTATTTTTCCTACTAAATATCCCGTTACAAACCAGTAAAAACATAAGCCGGCTTCGGGTTCTCCGCCAACTAATAGAGCATGGTAGCATCGCCTTGAATATAATTAAAGTTTTGTTAATTACTTATTAAGATGATGTTAAACGATGAAAGTGATCGTTAAGACTTCAAAGCCGGACAATGGTGATGACCTCTCCCCGCGCTATTTTTCAACAACTTCTTTCGAGTGCTCCTTGACGTGGGCTTTCAGGTCAACGAAAATTTTCGCAGCGATCACCACAATCAGCACGAGTTCCGTTTGCCCCAGTACCAGTGACAGGCCACCGCCGAAAATCAATACCAGGTGCATGAACACAATGCGGGCGTAGGGTTCGGACATCTGCCCACTAACCGTGCGTCCCTTGTATTCTCCTCTTCCCAGGAAATTATTCAAAAACGAATAGGCGTGGCTGATCGCCAGGGCTAACAGGGCCGGCCACAGGACCATAAACAGCCTGGCTACTTCGGCCAGGTCACCGCCGCTGTCGTTCATGTTGTCAGGACCCTTGACGAAAATCATGTAAATGAACAGGAAATGGACTGCCATGAATCCGCCGAAATGGCCCAGAAAAAACGGTCCTGCAGCGAGTGCGAACCAGCGCCCGATCACGGCGATCTTGCACACGTTGAAGAAACCGATGATGGCGCTCTCCGCCCAGTACAGCACCATGACATCACTCAGCTTCCAGCCCAGGAACACCGCTCCTGCCACGGGTACCAGATTGGCGATAATCAGCGCCAGGCTCGAAGGGGATGAGAGGGTTAACGGCTTTCCCTGTCCAATGGTGGCGTCGATAACCGGCGCGATCTCTTCACTGTCATCTTCGGTATTCCGGAGCCCCTCGATTTCACCCGGTAGCGCTTTTCCACGGCGTATGAACTGGCCGCTGGCCATGTGTATGCCGTTTTTAACTTCGTTCATTTCGTCACTTTGGACATCTGACCCAAAAGACCCCTGGTTCGCGCCGTAGTCAAAAACGAAGTGCTGTCCCCGCCAGGACTTACCGGATTTTTTCGGCGGCTCTTCGATGCGCAGGTTCCGCATGTGGGCAACGTCATACACTGCAACCAGTCTCAACAGTGGTAGCCCCAGACCGAGTTCGACCTTGCCGGGTAAAGCCTCCAGCGTTTCCCGGCCAAACAGCATCAGCACAAGAATCCCGGTCAATAGCAGGGGCGCAACAGACCAGCCCAGCAGCCAGGCGCTCAGAAACAATGCAGCCACCAGGTCGAACAGCGAGTCGAACCGGCTCCATTCGCTACTCGCCTGGCTGAATGTGGTCACTGCGGGGATCAGAAAAATGACGTCCATCACGGCGACAACGCCGATGGCAATCCATGAACGGCGGAATTGCCATACCCTTTGATATCCGGCCTTTTCATTGCTGAGCCGGAAGCCAAGCCTGAAACCGGGCCTTAGCCCTTTTCTGATCATGTATCCATTATAATAGCTGTAGGGTTCATCACCATGAACAGCCCGGAGGTCCATCCCTTGGCTTCACCAAACCGGTCTCGATTACTGCAGGCGCTGCAACAAGCCGTTCCGGCTGACATCCTGCTGGACTCCAACGAAGCCATGAAGCCTTTTGAATGCGACGCACTGACGATGCACCGCAAGACGCCCTTGCTCGTGGCCTTGCCGGAAAACGTGGAGCAGGTGAAACAAATCCTGCAAATCTGCCACTCTATGGATGTACCGGTGGTGACACGTGGCGCCGGTACCGGGCTGTCCGGCGGTGCCCTGCCCCACGACCAGGGCCTGCTGCTGGTCTTGACCCGACTGAACCGAATCATTGACATCGACGCCCACAACCGGACGGCCCGGTTGCAACCCGGCGTACGCAACCTCGCGATCAGCGAAGCCGTGGTGGAACACGGACTCTACTACGCCCCCGACCCTTCGTCCCAGATCGCCTGTAGTATCGGCGGCAACGTAGCCGAAAATTCCGGCGGTGTGCATTGCCTGAAATATGGCCTGACAGTACATAACGTGCTCGAAGTTCACGTGCTGACCATGGAAGGCGAAGAACTGGTGCTGGGCAGCCCTGCGCTGGACGCTCCGGGATACGACCTGCTGGCGCTGATCAACGGCTCGGAGGGCATGCTGGGCGTGATCACCGAAATCCTGGTGCGCTTGCTGCCCATCCCGGAAACTGCCCGGGTGGTATTGGCTGGATTTGGCAGCATCGAGCGTGCAGCAGCTACGGTCAGCACGATCATTGCAGCAGGCATCATTCCTGCAGGGCTGGAAATGATGGATCGCCTGTCTGTCAAAGCTGTTGAAGCCTTCAATTCACCAGGTTACCCGCTCAATGCTGAAGCAGTCCTGTTGTGTGAACTGGATGGCGGTGAAGCCGAAGTAAACGAGCAGATGAAAGCCGTGCAAGACATCCTCATGCAGCACCAGGCTACCTCGATAACCGTGTCATCAAGCGAGGCGGAACGCCTGAGACTATGGCAAGGCCGCAAAAACGCTTTCCCCGCCGTCGGCCGGATCCGACCGGATTATTACTGCATGGATGGCACCATTCCGCGCCGTAAATTGCCGGTGGTGTTGGCAAAAATTGCAAAATTTTCAGAGCAGTATGGACTGCAAGTCGCGAATGTATTTCACGCGGGGGACGGCAACCTGCACCCATTGATCCTTTATGACGCCAACCAGCAAGGCGAACTGGAGCGGGCTGAAAAACTGGGCACCGATATCCTGACCCTGTGTATCGAGGCGGGCGGTACCGTGACCGGTGAACACGGCGTCGGCATGGAGAAAATTGATTCGATGTGCGAACAGTTCAGGCCCGCCGAACTGGCACAGTTCCATGCCCTGAAACAGGCTTTTGATCCGCAAGGCCTGTTAAACCCCGGAAAAGCCGTGCCTACTTTGCACCGTTGCGCTGAACTTGGCGCCATGCACGTGCACGGGGGCAGGCTGCCCTTCCCCGATCTGCCCAGGTTCTGATCGGTGAATATCGAGCAACTCATTGTAGATAAGGTGACCGCCGCGGTTAATTCCGGCACGGCACTGTCCATCCACGGCGGAAACAGCAAAGCATTCTATGGCTATTGCACACAAGGTGAACCTCTGGATGTCTCGGGACACCGCGGCATCGTGGAATACGATCCAGGCGAGTTGATACTGACCTGCAGGGCGGGTAGCCGCTTGTCCAGCATCCGTGGAACCCTGAGAGAAAACGGGCAGCATTTACCATTCGAACCCCCCGGCTTCGGCGATTCCGCCACCATTGGGGGCACTGTAGCCTGTGGGTTTTCCGGTCCTGCGCGACCCTGGAAGGGCAGCCTGCGTGACTACCTGCTGGGTGTAAAGATGGTCAACGGCACCGGTGAAGTGGTTCAGTATGGCGGCCAGGTGATGAAAAATGTCGCGGGCTACGACATGTCCCGTCTGCTGGCCGGCTCCATGGGGACACTGGGTGTCCTGCTCGAAACTTCATTCAAAGTGTTACCGTTACCGGCCCGGGAACTGACCCTGGACTTCCATTGCAGCCAGGCTGAAGCAATTGAAAGAGTAAACCGCTGGTCGGGCATGCCGCTGCCGCTTTCCGCAGCATTCTGGCTGGATGGTTTACTGAAAATCCGCCTGTCGGGTGCTGCATCGCAGGTCGATCGCGCAGCAGAGGACCTCCATGCTGACAAGACCGGTGAGGATGTAGAGTGCTGGGTTGATCTGCGCGAGCACTCAATGCCGTTTTTTGGCCAAACCGGAGACCTGTGGCGTCTGTCCCTGCCGCCTGCAACGCCACCGCTCGAACTGGCTGGTGACAGCCTGCTGGACTGGGGCGGAGCACAACGATGGTGCTACACGCAAACACCGGCCGACTCTATCCGCGAGATGGCTGCCAAAGCGGGTGGGCACGCTACACTTTTTCGCGGGGATGGGGATAGCGTTGGGGATGGGGAGAAGTTTCACCCGATTGCTCCGGCGCTCGCGCTGATGCAAACCCGGATCAAGCAGGCGCTGGATCCTGACGGCGTGTTCAATCCAGGCCGGATGAACCGGGACTGGTAATGCAGACGTTCCTCAGCAAAGCATTCAAAGATAACGACGAAGGCCGCGAAGCGGACGAAATCCTCCGCTCCTGTGTGCATTGCGGTTTCTGTAATGCAACCTGCCCAACCTACCAGTTGCTGGGTGACGAACGCGATGGTCCACGTGGCCGCATTTACCTGATCAAGGAAATGCTGGAACAGAACACGGCCAGCCGTGAAACACAACTGCACCTGGACCGCTGCCTGACTTGCCGGGCCTGCGAAACCACCTGCCCTTCCGGGGTTCAGTACAACCGCTTGCTGGAGATTGGCCGGGCCGCCGTCGAGACACATGTTAAAAGACCCCTGGAAGAAAAAATAAAGCGTGAGGCCCTGTTGCATACGGTGCCGGAACCGGGTCGGTTCCGGCTGTTACTGAAACTCGCGGGACTGGTCAGCCCATTGCTGCCTGCTGAGTACAGGAACTCGATTCCTGCTGTGGAGCCAGGCGTTCCGGATTGGCCATCAAACGTCCATCAACGCAAAGTACTGTTACTGACCGGCTGTGCCCAATCG
>Ga0265306_10000594_pt1 | contig 17418 bp, 16 predicted proteins | sample Helome_3_FD_192493 | JGI IMG/M metagenome (GOLD analysis project Ga0265306, IMG submission 192493) | Marine sediment microbial communities from subtidal zone of North Sea - Hel_20160420 (Illumina Assembly) | ecosystem: Environmental > Aquatic > Marine > Subtidal zone > Sediment ...
GCTCGCGTATCGATCGAAACGGCGGTGTCGGTACCTCGTCGGGTACGCCCTCCGGATAGGATTTAAGCCAGACTTTTTCCAAACCAAGATTCCCCATGAGCAGCGGCGCAGCGCGCCTGCGGTTAAACCCGAAGCGAAATCATAGCGCATCGTCAAGTGTGGCGCTGATAATTGGCCAGGCGTTCTCCAGCAAAATCGGCTGCGCTTCAGTGTTGGGGTGAATGCGATCTGCTTGCATCAAATCGTCGTTCGTCGCCACACCCTCCATGAAGAACTCGATCCATCTGACATCCAGATCGTCAGCGATCTGACGAAAAACAGCCTCGAAGGCGGCCGTGTATCTCGGCCCATAATTCGAGGGGATACGGATGCCCAACAGCACTACGGCCGCGCCAGCCGCTTTCGAACGTTGGATGATGGTCTCGAGATTGCTCCTCACGCGTTCAGGCGGGAAGCCCCGCAGGCCGTCGTTGCCGCCGAGTTCGAGAATGACCAGTTTGGGTGAAAAGGTATCCAATGCCGAGCCGATACGGGCGGCACCGCCCTCGGTCGTTTCACCGCTGATGCTGGCGTTCACGACCCGATGTTCGTACCCTAGCTTTTCGAGGCGAGATTGCAACAAAGCGGTCCAGGATTGGTCAACGTCAATACCGAAACCGGCGCTCAGCGAATCGCCAAAAACAAGAACCGTCGGCTGCTCGCCGGCCCCCGCATTGGCAGCAATTAACAGAACAACGAGAGTAAGAATTTTTCGCATGCAAAATCAGTCAGTAAGTAACGGTGCCGTGCTCGAGGCCATTAACATCAGCAAAGAGGTTAGCAGTCCCGAAGGTAGTCTGACCATTCTTTCGGACGTGAGTTTCCGGATTGTCGCGGGCGAATCAGTCGCCGTCGTTGGACCATCGGGCGCAGGCAAGTCCACGTTGCTGGCATTGCTTGCTGGTCTGGACCTGCCGTCCGGCGGGCACGTGGTCCTGAGCGGTGCCAATCTGTCGGAATTGGACGAGGACGGGCGGGCCCGCGTTAGAGCCGAGAGCGTCGGCTTCGTGTTTCAGTCGTTTCACCTCGTGCCGTCTCTCAATGCCCTCGAAAACGTCATGCTGCCGCTTGAGCTGGCGGGCAAAGCCGATGCCCGCGCGGCTGCGCGCAAGATTATCGAGCAAGTTGGCCTCAAGGACCGATGGAGCCACTATCCTTCGCAGCTGTCGGGCGGCGAAAAGCAACGCGTCGCTATCGCCCGGGCATTCGCGACTGAGCCGGCCGTACTCTTTGCCGATGAGCCGACAGGCAATCTCGATAGCCGGACAGGAACGAACATCATGCAGCTCATGTTCGAACTCAATCGCAGTTCCTCGACCACGCTGGTACTGGTTACTCACGACAACGGTCTTGCGGAGCGCTGTGATCGCATCCTCGCGCTCGATGCAGGACGACTGGTGAACGATAGCAAGGCGGCCGCGTGAGAGCGCCGGCATTCGCATTGCGAACGTTCGGGCGCGAGCTACGTTCGGGTGAGGTCCTCGTGCTGCTCGCCGCCGTGGGTCTCGCCGTAGGAGCGTTGACGGCGGTCGGCTTTCTCACGGATCGCATCGGCAAGGCCGTCGCGCGCCAGGCAAACGAGGTGCTCGCGGCTGATTTGAGGCTGCGGTCGCAGGAGCCCGTGCCGGAGGAGTGGCGTGACCTTGCCGGGGAGTACGGCCTCGATACGGCCGAGACGATGTCCTTCCCATCGGTCGTTTTCGCCGGCGATGCCAGCGCCCTGTCCACGATCAAGGTAGTTAGCGACCGCTACCCATTGCGGGGTGCGGTGCGCGTATCCGATCAGTTGTTCGGCGAACAGCGTGAGGTTGAGGGCATACCCGAGACAGGCGAGGCATGGGCAGACGGCGCCCTGCTTGCGCGTGTCGGTGCCGATATAGGAAGCCTGCTGTCCGTCGGCGAGCTCAAACTGCGGGTGACCGCGGTATTGACCTACCGCCCCGATCAGTCGATCGGATTTGCCTCGCTCGCGCCGTCGCTGCTCATGAACATTGAAGATGTTGCGCAGAGTGGACTGATCGGCGAGGGCAGTCGTGTCAGTTATGCGCTGCTGGTTGCCGGGGAAGAGTCGGCGGTATCCGGGTTCAACGAGGCCATTGAAGACAAGCTGCCGGACTCCGTACGAATTCGCAGCCAGGAGGAGAGTAGCGAGCGAGCCTACAACGCCGCCGATCGGGCGCAGCGGTTTCTTTCGCTGACCGCCGTAATCAGCTTGCTGCTTAGTGCGGTTGCGGTCGCGATGTCGGCGCGCAGGTTTGCGCACCGGCGCATGGACACCGTGGCGTTGATGAAGAGCCTGGGTGCCACCCAGAATTTCGTAATAGCCGTTGCGCTCATACAGCTGGTATTGCTCGGCATATTGGGCGTGCTCATCGGAAGTGTCGCGGGCTTCGCCGCCGAAGAGATGCTGTCACGAATACTGGTCGATTTCATCGCCAGCGACCTGCCGGACCCCGGAATAAGACCGGTCATACTGGCGAGCGGCAGCGCCATGGTGCTTCTGGTCGGTTTTGCATTACCTGCCTTGATTCAGCTTCGCAATACGCCGCCGCTACGCGTCCTGCGCCATGACGTTATGGCCCCCGCGCCGTCGCGGCTACTGGTTGCCGGCCTGTCTCTTGCCGCCGTCGCAGCGCTGTTGTATCGCTCGGTGGGTGACCCGCGGATGTTAGTAATCCTGATCGGCGGCATCATGGTAATCGCGGGAGCGCTGTACCTGGTTGGCCGCGGCCTCGTCGCTTCGATTGGTCGATTTCGATCGGGCGTCGGTGTTGCCTGGCGTTATGGCCTGGCAAATGTTGCGCGTCGTGGTCGTGACAGCGCCGTTCAGGTGGTGGCGTTCGGTCTTGGGCTGACGGTGCTGCTATTGCTGACGCTGGTTCGCACGGACCTGCTCGAGGGGTGGCGACAGACACTTGACGAGGATGCCCCCAATCACTTCCTCATCAACATTCAACCGCATGAAGTCGAGTCCGTCGGTGCTTTTTTTGAAGAAAGCGGGGCAAAGGTCCCTGTGTTTACGCCACTGGTGCGCGCGCGCATGACCCTGATCAATGGCGAGTCGGTCAAAGAACGCGAATACCCCAATGAAGACGGACGCTGGCTGACCAATCGCGAAGCCAACCTGTCATGGACCGCCGAAATGAGCGACAGCAATGAGCTGTTGGCGGGTGAATGGTGGCCTCGCGACTACGATGGTCCGCCGCTTGTGTCGATCGAAGAAGAGTCGGCGGTCAATGCCGGCCTGAAGATTGGCGACCGTCTCAACTTCTTCGTGGCCGGCCGGGATGTCGAGGCCGAGATCGCGAGTATTCGGAAAGTGAACTGGGATTCGTTCCAGCCCAACTTCTTTATCGTGCTCTCGCCCGGCGCGCTTGATGGCATGCCGACGACTTACATATCGAGTATGCGGATCGAAGACCACCAGCAGGCAATGCTCATCGATCTTGTACGCGCGTATCCGAGCATTTCCGTAATCGATCTCGACGCGATTCTGCAACAGGTCCGCGGCATCATTGAAAAAGCGAGCCTCGCCGTTCAGGCCGTGTTCGTTTTCACATTGGCGGCGGGAATCGCCGTGCTGTTCGCGGCCGTTCAGTCGACAATTGACGAACGGCGCTTCGAGAGCGCGATGTTGCGTGCATTAGGCGCCCGTCGACGCACGGTTTTCTACGGTGTCATGGCGGAGTTCGCCGCCCTGGGATTGGCGGCGGGCGTATTGGCGTCTGCCGGCGCGTCAATTCTCGCCGCTGTTGTCGCCGTACAGCTCTTTCAGTTGCCTTATGAATTCAATCCGCTGGTATGGGTGGTTGGCCTGTCCGCCGGCGTCTTCCTGGTGTGTATCAGCGGATTCTTCGCCGCTCGTGGCGCGGTCAACGCGGCCCCGGCGGAGGTGCTGCGGTGGGCGGCGTGACGGAACAGAAGCTCTCTTGCGGTGTCGTGCTGGCACGGCAGACAGGGCAGGGCTGGGTCACGCTGATCCTACGCGCATACCACCACTGGGATTTTCCGAAGGGCATCCGCGAGCAGGGCGAAGAGCCACTGCGCGCTGCGCTGCGCGAGGTCAGCGAGGAAACCGGCATTTCAGAGCTTGTATTCGACTGGGGTGAGCGCTTCTTCGAGACGGGGCCGTACAGCCGCGGCAAGGTCGCGAGGTACTACATCGCGAGTACGACGCAGGAAGCTGTCGAGATGGGAATTTCGCCTGCGACCGGCGAGCCTGAGCATCATGAGTGGCGCTGGGTAAGCTTCGACGAGGCCTATGACCTGGGGTCGCCTCGCGTGCGCCAGATCGTGCAGTGGGCACGGCAGATCATAGGCGCCTGATCAGACAACCCGGTTGCGATCGCGACCCTCTATGAACGCCGCGACATTCGCGCTGAGTTCATCGATGGCTGCCTGCCGCGCTTCGTTGGTCGCCCAGGCGATGTGCGGCGTAACGATCAGGTTGTCGCCCTCGTAGTCCAGCAACGGGTCGCCATGCACGGGAGGCTCTTTGGGCAGGACGTCGATGGCCGCGGCGGCGATGTGTCCGCAACGCAGGGCCTCGGCCAGGGCCGCAGAGTCGACGAGCCCGCCGCGTGCCGTGTTGATCAGAATCGCATCGTTCTTCATCCTGAGAAATTCGTCGGCACCAAACAGTGCGCGTGTGTCTTCGGTCAAAGGACAGTGCAGGGAGATGACGTCGGAGCGAGCAAGCAGCTGGTCGAACGAAACCCTGTCGCTACGGACTTCGCTTGTTCCCGGCCGAGCCGAGACGAGGACGTCCGTGCCGAAGGAAGCGGCGAGAGCTGCCACGGACTGGCCAAGCTCCCCATAACCGACAATGCCGAGCGTCATCCCAGACAACTCGCGCAGCGGAAAGTTAAGCAGGCAGAAGTCATCGGATTTTTGCCATTCACCGGCTCGTACCTCAGCCGCGTATTTGCCAAGATTATGCGTCAGGTTTAGCAGGCAGCCGAACACGTGCTCGGCCACTGATTGTGTGCAATAGGCTCGAATGTTGCAGACGGCGACACCAAAGTGTCGTGCAGTTTCAAGATCGACATTGTCTGTCCCTGTCGCGGTCAGCCCGATAAAGCGAAGCTCGGGGCAGCGTTTCAGAAGGTCCTGGGTCAGTCGAACTTTGTTGGCGAGCACGAATTCCGCGCCTTCGATGCGATGCGCCACCTCGCGATCTTCGGTAACGTCGAACACTTCGAGTTCCGGCAGTAGTTTGCGCAGTTGGCTTGAATCGAGGCCCGGACCCATCGTTGCCCAATCGAGAAACACGGCTTTCATGTGGATATTCGATGCTCGGTGAAGCAAAGTACGGGACGATGACGGATCAATTCTGGAAACGCAAATCCCTGGCGGAGCTGACTGCTACGGAGTGGGATTCTTTGTGCGATGGTTGTGCGCTGTGTTGCATGCACAAGCTGGAAGATGAAGATACGGGTGAAGTCTTTTACTCGGACATCGCCTGCCGTCTGCTGGATATCGAGACATGCCGCTGTACAGACTACGCGTCGCGCGCAAAGCGCGTTGCCGATTGCCTCGTGCTTTCAGTCGATCGTCCGGAAGCGTTTCATTGGCTGCCCGCGAGCTGTGCTTACAGAAGATTGTCGCGGGGACAGGACCTGCCGGAGTGGCATCCGCTGATTTCCGGCAGGCCCGAGTCGGTCCACGAGGCTGGCGTATCGATGCTGGGCCGCGCCGTTCCGGAGAGCGAAACCGACGAGTGGGGCGTCTTGCAAAAACTGGGCGAGCAGGACGACTAGCCTGGATTTCGTCGCGAAATTGAGAAAGAGGACATCGTGAGCAACTATCCAACTATTCCGCTGGCAGGGTACCGCGAGTATCCGGTCGAAGAAATGCGACAGCGTGTTACCGATTTTTTCGTCGACATGAATCGACGTCGAACTGTGCGTGAGTTTTCGGACCGGCCCGTTCCCAGGGATATTATCGAGACTGCTCTTAGGGCCGCCAACACGGCCCCCAGCGGGGCAAATCTGCAACCCTGGCACTTTGCTGTTGTCAGCGGGCCGGACACGAAACGGAAAATCCGGAAAGCCGCTGAGACAGAAGAACGGGAATTCTATTCGCACCGGGCCTCCGAAGAATGGCTCGCCGCACTCGAACCACTGGGCACCGATCACCACAAGCCATTCCTGGAAACGGCGCCGTACCTGATAGCGGTCTTTTTGCAAAAGTTCGGCGTACTGCCCGACGGCCGCAAGGTGAAACACTATTATCCGGCGGAATCGACTGGCCTGGCAGCCGGCATACTGATCACAGCGCTGCACACGGCGGGTCTCGCGACACTTACGCACACGCCGAGTCCGATGAAGTTTCTCAACCAAATACTCGATCGACCGAAAAGCGAGCGCCCGTTCCTGTTGCTCGTGGTTGGTTATCCGGCCGACGATGCGCGGGTTCCCGATCTCAAACGCAAAACGCTCGGGGAGTTCGCGAGCTTCATCGATACCTGACCCGGCACCCGCCATTCATGGACGGCAGCCGGCCGGCATGCTTTGTCGGCGGACTGTCTCGCTGTCACTCGCCTGATGTCTCGCCACCAAACATCCCGTCCGTCTGCCCTGCCTCGCACCACCGCTGAGTCAGCGGCGGTGCGACAAACTGTAGGAGCGCGCCTTGCGCGCGACCGCGGGTCGCGACGATCGGAGCCCATACGAGCGAAGACATTGTCGCGCTTATGAAACGGGCCGCTCCGACAGATTCCCCGGCGATCGACGCCGCGGCCGGATGGGGAAGATTAATTGTGGCGGGCGGTGGCTAGCCCGTGTTCTGCAGACCCTGCGCGATGCCGTTGACGCTTGCGAGCAACGCCGCAAACAACTCTTCATCTTCGCGATTCGTCGCGCGCCACCGTGACAGCAAATCCACCTGCATCAGGCTCATCGGGTCAACATAAGGGTTCCGCAGCATGATTGCGCGCTGCAGCGTAACGTCCCCCGCCAGCAGATTATCGTGATCCGAGTATTCGAGGATCAGGTCACCGGTGAGTTGGAATTCTTTCTCGATGATCGGGAAGAACTGCTCGTGCAGGTCACCCGCGAGCTGTGAATACAGTTCTGCAATTCCAAGGTCAGACTTGGCGAGCACCATCTCCGCATCAGCAGTCAGTGAGCGGACAAAATACCATTCCGACAGCATCTCGCGAAACGCGCTGTCCTCAAACTTCTCGGCAGCCTTTGCAAGTCCGCTGCCGATTCCGTACCAGCCCGGGAGGATAAATCGTGCCTGGGTCCAGGCAAACACCCACGGAATCGCGCGCAGGTCGCTAATACCGGACTGCGAGCGCCGCGATGACGGTCGTGATCCGATCCGCATCCGTTCGATCACGTCGATCGGCGTCGCCTCTCTGAAGTACTCATAGAACTGAGGCGTCTCGTAAATGAGCTTGCGGTAGGCGCTCCGACTCTCTGCGGCGATAACGTCCATCATTTCGTGCCACTCGGGCATGTCGTTGCCACGATGCCTTGGCATGGCGGTCGCAAGGGCCACGGAGCCGGCCACCTGCTCAAGCGTGCGCAGCGCTATACCACGCAGACCGTACTTCTCATTGATGATCTCGCCCTGCTCCGTAACGCGCAGGCGCCCGTTCACCGTGCCGGGCGGGGCGCCAAGTACAGCAGCGTGCGTCTTGCTGCCGCCACGGCTGATCGTACCGCCGCGGCCATGGAACAGTGTCAGCTCGATGCCCTGAGATTCGACGGTATTTACCAGCGATTCCTGGGCGTTTTGCAGCGCCCACCGCGCGGATGCGAGGCCGCCGTCTTTATTGCTGTCCGAGTAACCGATCATGATGGTCTGCCGATTATCCCGGCGCTCCAGGTGTTCGCGATACAATTCCGTACCCAGCAGCGTTTTGAGAATATCCGGGCCGTTGTGAAGGTCATCTACTGTTTCCAGTAGCGGTGCAACATCGAGAGGCACTTCGTGACGACGGTTGTGTAACTCGCCCCATTGCGCCAGCAGCAGCACGGACAGGATATCGTCAGCACCTTGCGTCATGCTGACGATGAATGGACCGATGGCCTTCGGGCCGTATTTTCTGCGGCAGAACGCGATGGCCTGAAACACACTGATTGTCTTTCGCGCCCGGGTGCTGAGGTTCATCGGGGCGCTTTCGCGCGATTTTATGGCTTCGATAATCCGTTCGGCGCGCTCGTCTGGCGACCGCTCAAGCCAATCGTCGTCGCCGAGGCACTCGGCAACCACCCGTCGATGAACATGGGAGTCCTGGCGCACATCCAGTGTCACCAGGTGGAAGCCGAATGTGCGGATACGCCGCAGTAGCCGCTGCACGGAGAACAAACCGCCGTTCTTGCCCTTGTTGCACGAAAGGCTTTCGGCGATTAGCTCTATATCGGCGATTAGCTGACCGACTTTTTCGTAAGGAAAAATGTCGTCGTCATAGGTTGACTGCAGACGCTGTTGTATAAGGCGCATGAATATGCGATACGGCATGTCCCGGTGGCGAGGTGGAACGGCATGGTAGGCATTCGGAAAGATGCCGCGATATTCCTCGATTTTGTCGAGCATGCCCTGACTAAAGTCAGCCCGACCGTTGGACTGACTGAGCTTCAAGCCAATCGCCGCACACTCCTTGTAGTAAAGATCGAGAATCAGTGAGCGCTGCCGCGCGAGAGTGGCGCGGATGGTTTTGGCATTAACGTTAGGGTTACCGTCCATGTCGCCACCGACCCACGAGGCGAATCGTACGAAGTTCGAAAGCTGTATTTGCTTGCCGGCATCGTCGTAGATGCGATCGACTGCGGCGCGAATATCTTCATAAAATGGCGGCATCGTTCGGTACAGGACGTCGGTGACGAAGAACAGCACGTGCTCGAGCTCGTCGGCAACGGACATCGTCTCCGACGGGTGCTCGTCCGTCTGCCAACCGGTAGTGGCAATGCGCCGAATGTTCTGCCACGAAACGTTCATCTCCTGGGGCGTCATCGTCGGATTCAGAAGTTCGACAAGGTGTTTGACGATGTTCTGTTCTTTGCGGAGAATCGTGCGGCGAGTTGGCTCAGTCGGGTGCGCCGTAAAAACCGGCTCGATCAACATCGAGTCGAATAGTGCCTCCAAACTGTCAACGTCCATGCCGGATGCTTTCAGCTTGAGTAGCGTCTCTTCGAGACCACCTGGCTGGTCCCGCTCGGCATCACGCAGATATTCGCGCCGCCTGCGAATGCGGTGCACTTTTTCGGCCGTGTTGACCATCTGAAAGTAGGTCGAAAAACTGCGAATCAGCTTCAGCGCCATGTCCGGGTCAAGGTCATGCACGAGTTTTGCGAGTTCCTCACCCGTCTTCTCGTTGTCCTCACGGCGGCGAATCGCTCGAAGGCGGGCGCTTTCGACGATTTCGAATAGTTCTTCGCCATTCTGTTCGAGAATAATCTCGCCGAGCATTGCGCCCAGCGTACGGACGTCGTCACGCAGCGCCTGGTCCTTGTCTTCGAAGATGATGTCCTGACGGCGAAGTCGTTTTGGAGTCCCGGTACCCATTTTCTTCTTCTGAGGGTTAATCAGTCTCGAAAGTTCTCGTACTGCAGGGGAAGCCCGATATCGGTCTCTTTGAGCATACTGATAACGGCCTGCAAGTCGTCGCGTTTCTTACCGCTGACCCGAAGCTTATCGCCCTGGATTGCGGCCTGCACCTTGAGCTTGGCTGCTTTGATCTGTTTCACCAGTTTACGCGCCCGGTCGGTATCGATACCGCGGCGCAGAATAATCTTTTGCCTCGCCTCATTGCCTGAGAATTCCGGCTCCTGCTCTTCGAGGCAAGCGATGTCAACACCGCGCTTCGACAGCTTCTGATGCAGTATGTCGATCATCTGCTTCAGCTGAAAGTCGGATTGCGTCGTCAACGATATGACCTGTTCTTCGAGGTCGTACTTCGATCCGGTGCCTTTGAAGTCGAAGCGCGTGGCGACTTCGCGATTGGCCTGGTCGACGCCGTTACGCGCCTCGTGCGCGTCGAAGTCGCTGACTACATCAAAAGAAGGCATCCTGAATATTCCATCCTGACTTACGTGGCAGAAGGTACACCCGCAAGGGGAAACACACCAGACCTGGAGCGCAATTAGTCTCGAAATCTCAAACTTTTGCCCAGTAAAAACGGCGGTCAGAAACTCGCGGGAATCGCAAGATAGCGGGCATGTTCTTCGTTATCGATACTACCGCGACGCGCTCCCGACGCGTCGAGGACCGGATCTGGCAACATCTCTGGCACATGCGTGATGTCGCGCCGGTCAGCGTGGTGTTGCCAACAGTCGTGTCATCGGCATGCCCGTTGCTGGCGGAAGAGAACGCCAACGCCATTCTGTCATCGACAGGCATCCAGGTCCCGCGGGATTCCGCCTGGATTCCGATGCAGGTCGATGTATCGCAGTTCGCAGACGACAATGGCGACATCCGCTCGAGCGCACTCGAGAAGGCGCTCGATGAGTGCGTGGACCGGGGTGACTCGCTGCACGACGCTCATAACTGGCGCTCGCCGGCCGTCAGGTTCGACAGCTGGCTCAACAGGCGTCTCGCTGTCGCAATTCGGGGGTGGGGCAACCTGGTGAGACGGCGCGGTGCAGACCCAGCGGCATTCCGGACGCTCAGGGAACTCGAGGACCTTGCCGATTTCATCAACACGACGTTGAGTGCAAGGTCGCAAGCCCTGGCCAGAGAAAAGGGATATTGTCCTGCCGTTGACGCGGCGGGCACGAAAATCCGCGTCAGCGGCAATGAGATGAAGCTTCGTTGGCAGCGCGCCGTCGAACAGAGCGCACTCCGCCATCGCAACCTCACAACCATGTCCGCGTGGGACGTGTTTCCGCAGGACCAGCCCGCCGACCTACGTTATGTTGATTTACTGCCGCTGTTGCGAAGCGCGAATTGCCTGTCGTTTCAGCGAGACATCGATATTACACATTGGAGTATCAGCGAATTCAGGCGCTTCTATGAGCGAGTGAGCGCAATCTTGCGGTGTAGCGGTGACGCAGGACTGATTGCGAAACAGGTATAAACTGGTATAAGTTCAACAGCCGCTTGCCTGAGCAATCGATTGAGGCTACGCATTGCAACCGATCACACCTGACGCTCATGGCATAGCCGTTCTGATGCTGACGGTCGTCGCACTTTTCTTGTTTACACGCGACAATATTCCGCTTGAGTCTTCCTCGCTCGCCATACTGATACTGCTGGTCGCCGGGTTTCAGCTGTTCCCCTACACCAGGGGTGGCGAGGATGTGCTGCTTGGCCCCATCGATTTCTTCGCCGGCTTTGGCAACGAAGCGCTCGTCGCGATTTGCGTCCTCATGATGGTTGGCAAAGCGCTTGAGACAACGGGTGCTCTACAACCCCTGGCGACCGTCGTCGGTCGCGCGTGGTCGTCGCGGCCCGTGCTCGCGCTGCTAACCACGCTGGTGGCGGGCGCCGTGCTCAGTGCATTCATGAACAACACGCCAATCGTGGTGTTGCTCATGCCGATCCTCGTCGGCGCATCATTACGATCGAGGTTCCCGGTGTCGGGTGTCATGTTGCCGATGGGGCTGGCCACCATCGTTGGCGGTATGTCTACAACTATCGGCACCTCCACGAACTTGCTGGTCGTCGGCATCTCGCGCGACATGGGGATGCATGAATTCAGCATGTTCGAATGGGTCTTGCCGGTCGCGATCGTCGGCGGTGTGGGCCTGTTTTTCTTGTGGCTGGTGGCTCCCCGGTTGATTCCGGATCGTACGCCGCCGATGGCGGATACGTCACCGCGGATCTTCAGCGCCCAGCTGCATGTCAAAGAAGGTGGTTTCGCGGACGGCAGGTCGCTATCGGAGGTGCTTGCGAAGGCCGACGGCAACCTGCGTATTGACAAGATTCAACGCTCGGAGTCGTTGTTCCTTGCGAAGCTGCCATCCGTGAAAATGCAACCGGGCGACCGCTTGTTCGTCAAGGACTCGCCGGAGAATCTGAAGCACTACGAGCAATTGCTGGGCGCGACGCTCTTCAACATTTCCGACAGCGAGCACCCGGTTGACGAACAGACACCGCTCAAAGCAGAGGGCCAGCAGCTGGCGGAGGTCGTTATCACACGCGGGTCACCGCTTCACCTGCGCAGCCTGGCCGCCGCGAGGTTCACGAATAGCTACGGCTTGTTGCCGCTTGCGCTGCATCGGGCCCGTGCGCCGAGTTCACAGGTTACCGGCGATCTGAACCTGATTCGCCTGCGTGCAGGTGACGTCCTGCTGGTTCAGGGCTCGAGCGAGGCGATCTCGAACCTGAAGGAAAGCGGCACGATGCTGGTCCTCGACGGCACGACCAACCTGCCGCAGACCCATCATGCCAAGCGCGCGCTCGCGATCATGGGGTTCGTCGTATTGGCGGCAGCACTCGGTATCCTGCCGATTTCGGTAAGCGCCCTCATTGGCCTCGGTCTTATGATCGTGACAGGATGCCTGGGCTGGCGCGATGCTGTAAATGCGCTGTCGATTCCCGTCATTATGATCATCGTGGCCGCGCTTGCCCTGGGCAAGGCACTGATGGGCACAGGCATGGCAGATTTCATTGCGGTCAGTTTCGTGCACGGCGCGGCCGGGCTGCCGGCGCCCATGATTCTCAGCGCGTTCCTGTTGCTCATGACTATCATGACGAACATCGTCTCGAACAATGCGGCGGCGGCGATCGGGACGCCGATCGGCATCAGCATCGCCCAGCAACTCGGGGTGAGTCCCGAGCCGTTCATACTGGCCGTATTGTTCGGCGCCAATATGAGTTTCGCCACACCCTACGGCTATCAGACCAATTTGCTGGTGATGAGCGCCGGTGGTTACAAATTCGCGGATTTCCTGCGGGTCGGTATCCCGCTCACACTGATTATGTGGCTCGGCTTCTCGCTGGTCCTGCCGTTCCTGTATCACCTTTAGCGCCAGCCGCTTGACGCAGCGCCGGGCCGCCGGTAATACTGCAAGCCATGAATGCTCGGATCGCAAACGACCGGTGGTGGCTGCCCGCGAATGAGGGGGTGGCTGGCTGACCTATAGCTGAGCAACTTAAGACCAAAAGCCCATCTCTGCCGACTACAGGGATGGGCTTTTTTTTGACCATGGATGGTCTTATGCCGCGGAGCACAGGGATGTGCGAGAGCGGCGTTGACCATGGATGGTCTTATGCCGCACAGCTCAGGGATGTGCGAGAGCGGCGTTGACCTGAGAACTACTTATGCAAGCACCGTTTGACATAGCGGCCGATCTGGATACACCTGTGTCGGCTTACCTGAAGCTCAAGGCCATGCGCCCACGCTTCCTGCTGGAGAGTGTCGAAGGCGGCGAACGGTTGGCACGTTATTCATTCCTGGGCTTCGGCGATGCTGTCGAGGTTCGGATGGATGGCTCATCGCTAAGCATCAACGGCGAGGCTCAGCCGAGGCCGCAGGACCAACACGAATATCTCGGGGCTCTGCGCAGGGCGCTGGAACTGGCGCCGAGGCCGAAGCCCGATGACGATCTGCCCTTCGGCGGGGGGCTGGTTGGTGTGTCCGGCTATGACGTGGTGCGCTTGTTCGAACGGCTGCCTCAGGACACGAAGCCGCAAACGAGCGTCCCGGATGCCGCGTTCGTTGCGCCTTCGTCTCTGCTGGTGTTCGATCACCTGACGCGCCGTGTCGCGCTGTTGCATGACGGGCCCGAAGAAGATCGGCAACGTCTCAGGGCAGAGGTCATTCGGCAACTTCGCGGGCCGATCCCCGCGATCAGGCGCGACGTGTCGATCGCTCCGGCCGAGGCGAGCCTGACTGAAGAGGAATACTCGGATCGGGTGAATGCCTGCAAGGAGTACATCGCGGCCGGCGATATTTATCAGATCGTGCTGTCGATTCTGTTTCGCGGCAAGACCAATGTTGCGCCGTTCGAGGTTTATCGTGCACTGCGCCTTCTGAATCCTTCTCCCTACATGTTCTTCTTGGACTTCGACGATTTGCAGGTCGTGGGCTCGTCGCCCGAGGCACTGGTGAAGCTCAATCACAATAAGGCGTCATTGCGGCCGATCGCGGGCACGTTGCCACGAGGAGCAACGCGCGAAGAAGACCTGGCTAATGAAGCGGCACTGCTCGCCGACCCGAAGGAAGCGGCAGAGCATGTCATGCTCGTCGATCTGGCGCGCAATGATCTTGGCCGCGTCGCTCGCGCGGGCTCCGTGCATGTCGATCCTTATCGGGCCATCGAACGCTACAGCCATGTCATGCACATTGTCAGCGGCGTACAAGGCGTGCTGGCCGAAGAGTTTGATCAGTTCGACCTGTTCGCGGCGAGCTTTCCCGCCGGCACCCTCGTTGGTGCGCCCAAGGTGCGCGCAATGGAAATCATCGAAGAACAGGAACAGGTGGGGCGTGGTCTGTACGCAGGCACGGCGGGCTACTTTGGTCTCAGCGGGGACATGGATCAGGCCATCACGATTCGAACGCTGGTGTTCTCGGGCGATGAGTACAGTTTTCAGGCCGGTGCCGGTATCGTTGCCGACTCTGTTCCGGCCCGGGAGTACCAGGAAGTCCTCGCGAAAAGCGCCATACTCAGGCGCGCCCTCGAAATGGCAGGGGATGGCTTGTGATGTCGCAACAGCAGTCTTTCGGCCATGTGCGCATGCTGCTGATCGATAATTATGACTCTTTCACTTACAACCTCGTGCAGGCGTTTGCGGCGCACGGTGCGGATGTGCTGGTTTACAGGAACGATGCGATTGGTGTCGAAGAGGGCCTTGCTCTGCAGCCGACGCACCTGGTGATCTCGCCCGGGCCAGGCCGGCCGCAGAACGCAGGTGTGTCGATGGACATGATCGGAGCGTTCGCCGGCCGTATCCCTGTCCTGGGCGTATGCCTCGGACATCAGAGTATCGTTCAGCAGCACGGCGGCGAGATCGTCCGGGCGGAACGGCTGATGCACGGCAAGACATCGATGGTCAGTCATGACGGTCAGACCATTTTCGAGGGCCTGTCCGACCCGTTCGAGGTCGGTCGCTACCATTCTCTATGCGCTGTAGAAGACACACTGCCGGATTCGCTGCAAATTACGGCGCAGACGGATCGCGGCGAGATCATGGGTGTCAGGCATAAGACCCTGCCCGTCGAAGGAGTGCAGTTTCATCCTGAAAGCGTATTGACGCCCGAAGGGGACCGGTTAATGGTGAACTTCATGCGGATGGGCGAACCGTCGAAAGGTGGAGAATGAACAAGGAATACAGCCAGCTGCTCGACAGCCTGCTCGATGGCCATTCACTCACCGAGCAGCAGGCTTATGAGCTGATGCACAAACTCGCCGAGGGCGAGCTGCCGTCGGCGCTGTCTGGCGCGCTGCTTGCCGGCTTGCGTGCCAAAGGTGAGACCGCCGAAGAAATACGCGGCTTCGCCACGGCGATGCGAGAACTGGCGCTGCATCCGCAGATACCTGCCGGCGCGCCAACGGTCGATACTGTCGGCACAGGCGGTGATGGCTCTGGCAGCCTCAATCTCTCGACGGGCACGGGCCTGCTGGCGGCTGCGGCTGGTTCGCGCGTCGTAAAGCACGGTAACCGGTCGGTTTCCAGTCGCTCAGGTAGCGCGGACATGCTCGAGTGCCTGGGCATGCCGCTACCACTGCGGGAAAAGGAAGCCGTGGACTGCCTCAACGCAACGAGTTTCACGTTTCTGTTTGCGCCTGCTTACCATCCTGCGATGAAGGCCGTCGTGCCGATTCGGGGCGCGCTGTCAGTCCGGACCGTGTTCAATGTGCTCGGCCCGCTGACCAATCCTGCAGCGCCGCCGTTTCAGCTCATCGGCGCTTACAGTAACGATGCCGCCAGGTTGATGGCCGATACGCTGTCCGGCATGCCGCTGGAAAGGGCTTTCGTTGTGCATGGTGACCCGGGATGGGACGAGGCCACGCCTGCGGGCGATTTTTCCTTGTACGACGTGCGTCCCGGGGAGGTCGTCGAAGCGCGGCGATCGCCAGAAGATTACGGCCTGCAACGATGCCGACCGGAAGACCTCAAGGGCGGCGACGCGGAACACAACGCGAGAGAGCTGATCCGTGTCTTTTCGGGCGAAGATCAGGGCGCTCACCGCGACGCGCTGCTGATGGGCGTATCGTTGGTGCTCGAAGTGCAGGGCGAAGCAAAAGACCCTGTGGATGGGGTTGCCCGGGCAGCGGCCGCAATAGACGACGGCCGGGCCATGGCATTCCTTGAAAAGATGCGCGAGCATTTCCAAAGCAGATGAGTGACTTCCTGCAAACCATGGCGGCCGGGAGTGTGGAGCGTGCGGCAGCTGTGTCGGCGAATTTCTCGTCGGCGGACTTCGACCAACCTGTCGTTCCGTTAAGTCTCGGCCGTTTTGATGTCATCGCGGAAATCAAGAACCGCTCGCCCGCGGAGGGCGAGCTTGCAACGCCCGGACGCAATCGTGTCGAACAGGCGCGGAGCTATTCCCGGGGTGGCGCCGTCGCGATATCGGTTCTGACAGAGCCGAGCCGATTCGACGGTGACCTCGCGCATCTGCAGGAGGTTGTTGCCGCCGTGCCCGCAACGCCGGTCATGCGAAAGGACTTTCTCGTCGAGCCCGTGCAGGTGCACGAAGCCCGCCAGGCCGGCGCAAGCGGCGTCTTGCTGATCGCCACGATGCTTTCCGATGCCAGGCTTCGCGAGATGCTGGATGCCGCGTGGCAGCACGGCATGTTTGTCTTGCTCGAGTCTTTCGACGAGGCCGATCTGGCCCGCGCATCGAGATTGCTGGATAACGCGGAGGATGCTGGACGTGCAGCGTCAGGACAGTTGCTGATTGGTGTCAACACCCGCAACCTTCGCACGCTCGAGGTTGATGCTGAACGTCTGCAAAAACTTGCACCAGGCTTGCCGGACACACCTTGCGTTGCGGAGAGCGGGCTGCGGGTTGCTAACGATGCGGCGACTGTCGCGAGCTATGGCTACCGCATGGCCCTGGTCGGAACGGCGTTGATGCGAAGCGATGATCCTGCGGCGCTGGTTGCGGCGATGCGCGATGCTGGCAGTGCGGGGGTGGCTTCTTGAGTCTGCTGATAAAAATCTGTGGGTTGCGCGATCGGCGGGACGTTGCCAATGCTGTGGAAGCCGGTGCCGGTGCGCTTGGATTCGTCTTCGCAGAGTCACATCGCAAGATCACGCCGGCGATTGCCCGATCGATCAGCGAACGTGTGCCCGGTGACGTCAAGCGCGTCGCGGTCATGCTGCATCCGGCAGACGATGAATGGCAGGACGTGCTGGAGACGTTCAAGCCTGATGTCTTGCAGACCGATGCAGGGGACTTCGACGACCTCGAGGTACCGTCGTCCGTCGAGTGCTGGCCCGTGTTTCGCGAAGGACAGTCGAGGCCCGATACACCTG
>Ga0265306_10000596_pt1 | contig 17394 bp, 16 predicted proteins | sample Helome_3_FD_192493 | JGI IMG/M metagenome (GOLD analysis project Ga0265306, IMG submission 192493) | Marine sediment microbial communities from subtidal zone of North Sea - Hel_20160420 (Illumina Assembly) | ecosystem: Environmental > Aquatic > Marine > Subtidal zone > Sediment ...
ACGTTGCCGCGACGGCAGTCGTGGGTGCGACCCTGTTTGCACTGAATGCGGTAATGGCGGGATCCGCGCCCCGGGCCTTCGTGCCCATCGCTGGTCTGCACCATGCCGGTCGCGGACATGCCGCCGGCTTTTGCGTGTTCAACGACTGCGGCGTGGCGATCGAGTTACTGCGCAAGCACCACGGCCTGCGCCGCATCGCCTACGTGGACATCGATGCGCACCACGGCGACGGGGTGTATTACGCCTTTGAAGCAGACCCGGACGTGTGCATCGTCGACATTCACGAGGATGGCCGCGTGCTGTATCCGGGCACAGGACACGCCAATGAAACCGGCCGCGGCGATGCGGTGGGTACCAAGCTGAATATCCCGTTGCCACCGGGTGCCGGCGACGCGGAGTTTCTGGCCGCGTGGCACCAGGCCGAGGCCTTCCTGGAAGCGGCCGCGCCGGAATTTGTACTGCTGCAGTGTGGGGCCGACAGCCTTGCCGGCGATCCCATTACTCATCTGCAACTGACGGCCAAGGCCCACGGCGAAGTCGCCGCGCGTCTCAGCCGGCTAGCGGGCCGGCATTGCGCCGGGCGGATGATCGGCGTCGGGGGCGGCGGCTATGACCGCGACAACCTGGCTCGCGGCTGGACTGCAGTGGTCAGGGCACTGGTGGAGACGGCCTGAGCGTGTCTGCCCGCGGCCCCTGCCTCGGTTACAATTGATCTCTTTTTTCGCCGGAGATACCGCATGTTCACAGCGGACTGCAAGATCGCTGATTTCGACCCGGAGCTGGCGGCCGCGATGGGCGCCGAGCGGCGGCGCCAGGAAGAAAATGCCGAGCTGATTGCGTCGGAAAACTATGCGAGTCCGCGCGTTCTTGAAGCCCAGGGTTCCGTGCTGACCAACAAGTACGCGGAAGGTTATCCGGGCAAGCGCTACTACGGCGGTTGCGAGTATGTGGACATAGCGGAAGAGCTGGCCCGGGTTCGCGCCTGTGAACTGTTCGGTGCCGACTACGCAAACGTCCAGCCGCATTCCGGCTCGCAGGCCAATGCCGCCGTCTGCATGGCGCTGCTCGAGCCCGGCGACACCATCCTGGGAATGAGTCTCGCCGACGGTGGTCACCTGACTCACGGATCACCGGTGAATTTTTCCGGCCGCCTCTACCACGCGCTCTCCTACGGGCTCGACGAAAGCACCGGTGAGATCGACTACGGCCAGGTGGAGGCGCTGGCGCAGGAGCATCGGCCGAAGATGATCATCGCCGGTTTCTCTGCCTACTCGCGCATCGTCGACTGGGCGCGCTTCCGCACCATTGCCGACGAGGTGGGCGCCTACCTGATGGTGGATATGGCCCATGTGTCCGGCCTGTGTGCAGTCGACGTCTACCCGAACCCGGTGTCTATTGCCGACGTCACGACATCTACCACCCACAAGACGCTGCGCGGCCCGCGTGGCGGCATCATCCTGGCTCGCGATAACCCGGAGTTGACGAAAAAATTCAATTCGCTGGTGTTCCCGGGTACGCAGGGCGGGCCGTTAATGCACGTGATTGCGGCGAAGGCTGTGGCTTTCCTCGAAGCTCTGCAACCGGAGTTTCGCGTTTACCAGGAGCAGGTGGTGGCTAACGCCCGCGCGCTGGCCGGCGTATTGCAGGATCGCGGTTACGACATCGTGTCGGGTGGCACCGATAATCACATGTTCCTGGTCGACCTGGTGAAGAAGGACATGACCGGCAAGGCCGCCGACGCGGCCCTGGACGCCGCGCATATCACGGTGAACAAAAACGCGGTGCCCAACGATCCTCGTTCGCCCTTCGTGACCAGCGGGGTGCGGGTTGGCACGCCGGCGGTCACCACCCGGGGCTTCCAGGAGGACGAGATCCGCAGCCTGGGCGGCTGGATTGCCGACGTGCTGGACGACATCGAAGACCCGCAACGCATCGCGCAGGCGCGGTCGCAGGTGATGGAGCTCTGCGCGGCGTTTCCCGTCTACGGCTGAGCGGCCCGGGCCGCCGTGCACTGTCCTTTTTGCAACCATCCCGAGACCCGGGTCAACGACTCGCGCCTGGCCGGCGAGGGCCGGCAGGTGCGCCGCCGGCGAGAATGCCTGGCCTGCGGCGAACGATTCACCACCTTCGAGGGCCCCGAACTGGTCATGCCGCGAATTATCAAGCGCGACGACAACCGGGAGCCCTTTGACGAAGCGAAACTGCGCGGCGGCATAGTGCGGTCGCTGGATAAACGCCCGGTGAGCATGGAGTCTGTCGAAGGCGCCGTGGAGCGGGTGATCCATTCACTGCAAACGGCCGGCGAGCGCGAGATCCCATCGCGGCTGGTCGGCGAACTGGTGATGGAGGAGTTGCGAGGTCTCGACGAGGTTGCCTATGTGCGCTTTGCGTCGGTATACCGGAGCTTCGAAGATGTGACCGACTTTCAGGACGAGGTGGACCGCCTGCGGGAAATGTCGGACCGCGAATCCCGCCGCAACCAGATGTCGCTGCTGCCTCCCGATGACGATGAATGATCAGGCAATCATGGCTCACGCGCTGCGTCTCGCGGCGCGCGGGTTGTATACCGCACACCCGAATCCCCGGGTAGGTTGCGTGATCGTTCGCGACGATGCCGTGGTGGGCGAGGGCTATCACGTTCGCACCGGCGGCCCCCACGCTGAAGCTGTCGCCCTGGAGACCGCAGGCCCGGCAGCGGCGGGTGCAACCGCTTACGTGACCCTGGAGCCCTGTTGCCACCAGGGACGCACGCCGCCGTGCGCGGACGCATTGATTGCCGCTGGTGTACGCCGAGTCGTTACCGGTGCCGCCGACCCGAACCCGGCGGTAGACGGCGGCGGACACGCGCGCCTGCAGGCCGCCGGCATCGTCGTGCAATCCGGTGTGCTGCAGGCAGACTGCGCTGCACTCAACGCGGGCTTCAATAGCCGCATGCAGCGGCAGCGGCCCCTGGTTCGTGTGAAACAGGCATTGAGCCTGGACGGCCGCACCGGGCTGGCCAATGGTGCGAGCGAGTGGATCAGCGGGGCTGCGTCGCGCGCCGACGTGCAGCGCTGGCGGGCACGCAGTTCGGCGATCCTGACGGGCATTGGTACGGTGCTGGCGGACAACCCGTCGTTGAATGTGCGCGATGACAGTCTCGGGGTGCACACGCAACCGGAGCGGATCATCGTCGACAGCGAATTACGCACACCGCCGAATGCGCGGCTGCTGGGCCTGCCGGGTCAAACCCGGATATTTGCGGCCGTGGATAATTCAGCGCACACCGCAGCGCTGCGTGACGCCGGGGCCTGCGTGGAAGTTCTTGCCGACGGCGGCGGGCGCGTTGATCTTCATGCGCTGATGCGCCGGCTCGCCGAGCTGGAAATCAACGAGCTGCTGGTCGAGGCTGGGCCGGTCCTGAACGGCGCGTTGCTGCAGGCCGGGCTGGTGGACGAACTGCTGCTCTACCAGGCCGCCCACGTGCTGGGAGCCGGCGCGCGCGGCGCGTTCGCAGTGCCCGATCTGCAGACCATGACCGAGCGCTACGCATTTACATTGCAGGAAGTCCGGCGCACGGGAGATGACCTGCGCCTTCGTTATACAAGGAGTTGAATGATGTTCACCGGCATCGTGCAGGCACTCGGTGAGATCGAGACCGTGGAAGAGCGTGGGGGCGATCGGCGGCTGGTAATGGGTGCCGGCGGGCTGGCCCTGGGTGATGCGGGCCTCGGCGACAGCATTGCGGTGAACGGCGTCTGTCTCACTGCCGTGGACATCGAAGCCACGCGCTTTGCGGCCGACGTTTCCCGTGAAACTCTCGAGCTCACAACACTGGGCACTGCCGAGGCCGGCCAGCCCGTCAACCTGGAGCCGGCACTCACGCTGTCTACGCCCCTGGGCGGGCACCTGGTGTCCGGGCACGTAGATGGCATGGGGCAGCTGGTATCCAGGGACCCGGAGGCGAGGTCGACGCGCATGGTCTTTGAGTTACCGGCTGACCTCGCGCGCTACGTGGCGCGCAAGGGTTCTATCGCCATCGATGGCACCAGCCTGACTGTTAACGAGGTAGCTGGGCGACGCTTTGGGGTGAACATTGTGCCCCACACCCTTGAAAACACTATCATGGGTGCCTACCGGCCCGGCGCGTGGGTAAATATCGAAGTGGACCTGGTGGCGCGCTACCTGGAACGCCTGTTGCCTGCGGCCAATTGACCAACTTGATTTGATGAACGACCAGCAGACATTGCAGTTCAGTCCTATCGAAGAGATCGTCGCTGACTTGCGCGAGGGGCGCATGGTCATCATTTTGGATGATGAAGATCGGGAAAACGAAGGCGACCTGATCATGGCCGCAAGCCGGGTGCGCCCGGACGACATCAACTTCATGGCGCGTTACGGCCGCGGCCTCATTTGCCTGACCCTGACCCGCGAGCGCTGCGGGCAGCTCCGGCTGCCGTTGATGGTCTCCGATACCGACGAAAAGAAATCGACGAATTTCACGGTCACGATCGAAGCGGCAGAGGGCATCACTACGGGAATTTCTGCCTATGACCGGTCCAGGACCATTCGCGCGGCAGTGGCACCCGGCGCGACGGCGGCAGATCTCCGTCAACCCGGGCACGTATTTCCGCTGATGGCCCAGCCGGGTGGTGTGCTCAGTCGCGCCGGTCACACGGAGGCCGGCTGTGACCTGGTGCGGCTGGCCGGGCTGGAACCGGCTGCCGTGATTGTCGAGATCCTGAATGAAGACGGCACCATGGCCAGGCGTCCGCAACTGGAAATGTTTGCCCGCGAACATGGTTTGAAGATCGGCAGTATCGCCGACCTCATCAGCTATCGCCTGGAGCACGAAGAATCGGTTGAGCGCATATCAGACGACCTGGTGACGACGGAGTTCGGCGACTTCAGATTGCTGTGCTACGAAGATCACGTGAATCGCAATGTGCATCTGGCGCTGGTGCATGGAGAGCCGAACGGCGGCGAGCCGCCGCTCGTCCGCGTGCACTTGCAGGATACGCTTGGTGACGTGCTGGGCATTCGTCATCCCAGCCTCGGCTGGCCGTTTCGCTCGGCCATCGAACGCATTACAGCCGAGAAAAACGGCATCCTCCTGCTGCTGCGCTACGACGAGTCACCGCGGCAGCTGGCCCGTGACGTGCGGCAACTGACAAGGCCAGTGGCTGGAGAAGAGGTTGCGGACGGCGCGTCCGTGCTGCGCACCTTTGGCACCGGCGCGCAGATACTGCGCGACCTGGGCGTGACCCGCATGCGCGTGCTGAGCGCGCCGAAACAGATGCACGCCATTTCTGGATTCGGCCTCGAGGTTGTAGAGTACGTTGACGATCCCCATCCGAACAGGCAACCCGATGCGTAGCATTGAAGGCAATCTCATCGTCGGCGACGCGCGCTTCTGTGTCATAGCCGCTCGTTTCAACGACGCTATCGTCGCCCGTTTGCTCGACGCAGCTGTGGATACTTTGAGCCGCCATGGCGCGGACGATTCCCAGATTCACGCCGTGCGTGTGCCCGGCGCCTTCGAACTGCCGCTGGCAGCTCGCGAAGCCGCGCGGGGTCATCAGTACGACGCGGTCGTTGCCCTGGGTGCGGTGATTCGCGGGGCAACCCCGCACTTCGACTATGTGTGCGGCGAGGCGGCCAGCGGGCTCAACCGCGTGTCCCTGGAATTCGGTATCCCGGTGGCCTTCGGGCTGCTGACCTGCGACACCATTGAGCAGGCCGTTGAACGGTCCGGCACGAAAGCCGGCAACAAAGGCATCGACGCAGCGCTGACAGCCATAGAAATGGTCAATCTGCTGCGGCAGTTCAACGCCTGAGCCCCGCATGGCTGTTCGCGGTCGTCACGGAGCACGCAGAATGCTCCTTCAGGCTCTCTACCAGTGGCAACTGGCCGGCCATGAACTCGTGGAGCTGCGCAACCAGTTTGCTGCGCAACCAGGTTACGATGGCATCGACTGCGAGTATTTTTCTGAACAGCTGGAATGCATCCTTGAAGGCGCGGCGGGCTTTGATGAATCCATCGCGGCAGCAGCCGACCGGCCCGTCGTGCAGCTCGACCCGGTGGAACACGCGGTGTTATGGATCGGGCTGGCCGAGTTGACGGAGCGATCCGACGTGCCGCCCAAAGTTGCCATCAATGAAGCGGTAGAGCTGGCAAAGGAATTCGGCGCCAGTGACAGTCACCGCTACATCAATGCGATTCTTGACTCGGTGGCTCGCAGCCGCGCCTGATCGTGGACGAAATCGAGATCATCCGTCGCTATTTCTCGACGGGTTATCCCGCGCGCGGGGATGTTGTGCTGGGCGTTGGCGATGACGGTGCACTGACGCGTCTGGGCGATGGTGAAGAACTGGTTACCGTGACCGATACCCTGGTTGCGGGTACCCACTTTCCGCCAGAGCTGGCCGCCGAAGCGGTGGCGCACCGCGCGCTGGCCGCCAACCTGAGCGACCTTGCGGCAATGGGTGCCGCGCCGCGCTGGTTCACACTCGCGCTGGCTTTGCCTGTCGCCGAGTCCGCCTGGCTGGAAGCTTTTGCCGCCGGCCTGCGGCAGCTGGCTGGTCGCTTTGACACGGCCCTGGTCGGCGGCGACACGGTGCGCGGACCGCTGTCGGTCACAATCACGGCGCTCGGGGCCGTGCGGGCCGGTCAGGCCATCGGTCGCAGCGGGGCGGCAAGCGGTGACGGCATTTTCCTGACCGGCAGCTCCGGTGATGCCGGGTGGACCTGGCAGGCGTTGGCAGAGGGCCTGGAGCTGGACGCTGACGACCCGCTGCATCGTCGCTTCATGTTTCCTGAGCCGCGCGTGGCCGAGGGCATTGGACTGCGTGGCCTGGCAACCGCAGCTATCGATGTATCCGACGGTTTGCATGTGGACCTGGGCCGGCTGCTGGCAGCCAGTGGGGTGGGCGGCGAGGCAAATATCGAAAGCCTGCCGTTGTCGGCAGCCCTGACAGCGCAGGCAGGGGAGACTCGTGCCCGTGAGCTTGCGCTCACTGGTGGCGATGACTATGAGCTGTGTTTCACAGTGCCCGCGGACAACGAAGCGCCGCTGCTGGCGGTGGCCGCTGCCTGGCCCTGCAGGGTGACGCGTATTGGCCAGGTCCTGTCGACACCGGGGATGCGCTGGCGCCAGGCCGGCGAGCTGCTGGCGCCCCCTGCAGCGGGCTTCCGGCATTTTTGAAGTGTTATGTCGCATGATGTGAAAGTTTCACTCGCGCGCCAGGTGCTTGCTGATCCGATTCACTGGCTGGCCTTCGGCTTCGGTGCCGGGCTTGCTCCCATCGCGCCCGGCACATGGGGTTCTGCCCTGGCCGTCGCAATTTACTGGTGGCTGGCGCCGATCCCGCTGACAACCTTTGCAGTTGCACTGGTCATTATGTTCATTGGTGGCATCTGGATTTGCGGCGTGAGCGCCAGGCGCCTGGGTATTCACGATCACTCGGGCATCGTCTGGGACGAAATCGTCGGCATGCTGATCGTGCTGATGTTTTTGCCGGCTGAACCGCTGTGGATGGGCGCCGCGTTTTTTGCCTTTCGGCTCTTTGATATCTGGAAACCCTGGCCGATTCGGGACCTGGATCACAGCGTCTCCGGCGGGCTCGGAATTATGCTCGACGACGTACTGGCGGCTGTCTATGCCGCGCTGTTAACAGTCCCGTTACAGCGCTTTCTCACCGCCCCGTAGTCCGGCCGAAGGGGGCCAGCGCATGGCCGATTCAGCGTTCGCGACACAGAAAATCGTCCTCCCGTCGCTGCCCGAAAAAATTGGCAAGTACCCGATTATCAGGCGGGTGGGGCAGGGCAGTACCGGCGTTGTCTACCTGTCGCACGATCCCTTTTTCGGCCGCGATGTCGCAATCAAGCTCTACGATATCGATCCCGGCGCCGACCCGGCCGAGACCAAGGTTGCGCGCAAGATGTTCTTCAACGAAGCCCAGATGGTGGGCATGTTGCAGCATCCGAATATCTTGCCGATGTATGACGCGGGCGAAGAGGACGGCAAGTACTACGTCGTGATGGAGCACGTGCAGGGCGCACGGACCCTGGCCTCTTACTGTCGCCCGGAACACCTGTTGCCCATTCACGATGTCGTGAAAATCGTCTATACCTGCGCCAAGGCACTGCACTATGCCCACAAGCGCGGGGTCATCCATCGTGACATCAAACCCAGCAATCTGATGCTGACGCGCGACAACGAAGTGCGGGTCATCGATTTCGGTATCGCCATTCTGAAAGACGCCGAGATTTCCAGGATTGAAGGCATTGCCGGGTCCCCGAGCTACATGGCGCCGGAGCAGATCCAGTCGTCGGAGATTACCCCTGCGTCGGATGTCTACGCCCTGGGCGCCGTGATGTACGAATTGCTGACCGGCTTCCGGCCATTTCGGGCCTCGACCCTGTCGCGCCTGCTGAACCAGATCGTGTACGCAACCCCGCCGCCGATTCACCGGCTGCGACCTGACATACCGGAGGACCTGGAGGAAGTCTGCGCCATCGCCATGCGGAAGGATCCGATCCAGCGTTTCGAAAACGCCGGTGAACTGGCCGCACGGCTCACCCGCGTGTACCACGGCTTGCGCGACCAGGAAGAGGTGCTCGACAACCGCGAGCAGTTCGATCAGCTGCGCAGACTGAGCTTTTTCCACGACTTCTCGGTGGGGGAGATTCGCGAACTGCGCCGTGCCAGCGAGTGGCGTGAGTATCAGCCCGGGGACGAGATCGTTCGCGAGGGCGAAATCGATGACCGCTTCTTTGTCATCGTGAACGGGAATGTCACGGTGGAGCGCAATGGGCAGGCGGTCGGCAGCCTGGGTCCCGGCGACTGCTTTGGCGAAGCCAGCTATGTGTCGGATATCAAGCGCACTGCGACCATTCGTGCCGGCGCCGGAGTGGAGCTGCTCAGCGTCAGCGCGACCTTGCTGGAACAGGTCTCAACGGCTTGCCAGCTGCGCTTCACGCGCGTGTTCCTCGATACGCTGATTCAGCGCCTGCAGGGGGCTAATAGCCCGTCGACCTGAGGGGTGCGGGGTCCCTGAAACCCCTTCGTTTCCGCAGCCCTGCCACCAAGGTCCGACTCCGGAAGGCCTGAAGCGGCTGCAGCAACGAAGGGAGGAAATAAAGATCGCGGCTGAAGCCGCTCCCACGGTCGTGATTAGGAGTCTTCGTCGTCTTCGGGGCTGAATTCGCGGAGTTCTTCCCCGATCAGAACCTCGACTTTTTGCTCGGCCTGGTCCAGCGCGGCCTGGCAGTCGCGGCTCAGTTTCACGCCGCGTTCAAATTGCTGCAGCGACTTGTCCAGGCTTTGTTCGCCGGTTTCCAGCTGCTCGACGATTTCCTCGAGTTCACTCATGGCTTTTTCGAGGTTGACGCGCTTGGGCTTTGAATCTGCCACCTGGAGTGCTCCGAACCGAAAATCACGGGGGAGCCTTGCACAGCGCCCGGCTCCCGGTCAACGCAGCCAGGCTGCGGAAAGCACGGGTTGACCCGACGCATTGGCCGGCCTATATTTAGACTGAGTCTAATCACATAGCCGGGCGGTCGTCGCCCCCAGCAGGAGATAGAGAAGTGGACCTCAAAGGCAGCCAGACCGAAAAAAACCTGAAAGACGCATTCGCAGGCGAGTCACAGGCCAATCGCCGCTACCTGTACTTTGCAAATAAGGCCGACGTCGAGGGTTACAACGACGTGGCCACCGTATTTCGTTCTACCGCCGAAGGCGAAACCGGCCACGCGCACGGGCATCTGGACTACCTGGCACACGTGGGTGATCCCGCCACAGGGCTGCCCATCGGCGCTACGTCAAGCAACCTGAAGGCTGCCATCGCCGGCGAAACCCACGAGTACACGGATATGTACCCGGGCATGGCGAAAGCCGCCCGCGACGAGAAGTTCGACGAAATCGCCGACTGGTTCGAGACCCTCGCCAAGGCCGAACGTTCGCACGCGAACCGGTTCCAGAAAGCCCTGGATCAGCTGGACGGATAAAGGCATCCGACGGACGCCCCGCGGTGCGGGGCGTCCGTTTCATGTCCAGCAAACATGACCAGTACACCCACGACCCGCGAGGGTAGCCTCGAAGCGCCCACGCGACACGCCGTCGACTGGCGTTCGCCGGAGTTTTACGACGAGAAGTCGCTGTTCGCCGAACTGGAGCGCGTCTTTGATATCTGTCACGGTTGCCGGCGCTGTTTTTCCCTGTGTAACGCATTCCCGACCCTGTTCGATGCCATCGACGAGGGCAACACGGGCGAGTTGGACGGCGTTGCGCGCGACGTCTTTTGGGATGTCGTCGACCATTGCTACCTGTGCGACATGTGCTACATGTCGAAGTGTCCCTACGTACCGCCGCATGAATGGAACGTGGATTTTCCGCACCTGATGCTGCGGGCCAAGGCGAAACGCTTCCGGGACGAGGGCGCGTCACTGCCGGACCGGATTCTGGCGGATACCGACCGGGTTGGCAGCCTGGCGGGTATTCCGGTAGTCGCTGAAGTGGTCAATGCGGTGAACCGCAGCAAGCCTGGTCGGGCGCTGCTGGAAAAGACCCTTGGCGTTGCCGCAGACGCGCCGGTTCCCGAGTATCACAGCCGCAGCGCGCGCAAGCGGCTGGCAAGCCACCAAAGCGGGGCCGTGCCCACAGCGATCAATGGCACCCAGGGCCGGGTCGTGCTGTTTACGACCTGTTATGGCAACCGCAACCGGCCGGATATCTGTGAAGATCTGATGGCGGTCTTCGAACACAACGGCATCCGTGTGGCCCTGGCAGGGGTCGAACGCTGCTGTGGCATGGCCAAGCTGGAGCTGGGCGACCTCGATGCGGTGGCGGCCGCCAAGGACGTCAACGTACCGGAACTGGCGCGGCTGGTGCGCGAGGGCTGGGACATCGTAGCGCCGGTGCCGTCTTGCACGCTGATGTTCAAGCAGGAGCTGCCGTTGCTGTTCCCGGAAGACGAGGACGTGGCGCTGGTTGCCAGGGCCTTCTTCGACCCCTTTGAGTACCTGTTCTTGCGGCACAAGGGCGACGCGTTGAAGACCGAATTTTCCAGCGAGTTGGGCAAGATCTCTTACCAGGTGCCTTGTCATCTGCGAGTGCAGAATATTGGGCTGAAGACCAGGGACGTGCTGGCGCTGGTGCCCGGTACCGAGGTCGATGTCATCGAGCGCTGCTCGGGCCACGATGGCACCTACGGGGTGAAGAGTAAGTATCGGGCTGCATCCCTGAAAATTGCCAAGCCTGTCATGCGCAGGGTCGAGGAAGCGGGGGCCGATCACTTTGTCAGCGACTGCCCGATGGCGGCTGACCAGGTTGCCGGCGGCGTGGATGGTGTGACGGGTGGTCATCCAATTTCGCTGTTACGGCAGGCTTACGGAATTTGAATATGAACAAGTTGCATCCAGAAGATCTCTACTCGCTCGAAAACTATGCCCGGTTGCGACCCGAATTTCGGGCCCAGGTGCTGGCGCACAAGACACATCGCAAGCTGGCTATCGGCGACCACGTGACGCTGCTGTTTGAAGACCGGCTGACGATGCAGTACCAGATCCAGGAAATGCTGCGTGTGGAGCGCATCTTCGAGCCCGAAGAAATTGCCGCCGAGCTCGAGGCTTACAATCCGCTGATTCCCGACGGCCGCAACTGGAAGGCGACCATGCTGATCGAATACCCCGACCCGGAAGAGCGGCACCAGGCTCTCGCGCGCCTGCGCGGCATCGAGGACCAGGTCTGGGTCCGGGTCGAAGCTTGCGACCCCGTCATGGGTATTGCCGATGAGGACCTGGACCGGTCGAACGACGAAAAGACCTCGGCGGTGCACTTCCTGCGCTTCGAGCTCACCAATGGCATGATCGCTGCGCTGCGGGACGGCGCGTCGCTGACCGCAGGATGCGGCCACGAGGCCTACACGGGCACCGCCCGCGTTTCCGAGGCAGGCCGAGAATCGCTGATCGCAGACCTGGACTGACGCTCGCTCCACGAGCGCCGGGATTGACGAATTTCCCGGAGCGTCTAACATGCACCCGTTGTTGTGCGCACCGTTGCCTGGAGACAGGCCGCGGCTAACCGGGTTCATCATTCAATGAGTCGCAGCTATGGCGCCGCTGACATCGAGGTGCTCAGCGGTCTCGATCCTGTTCGGCGTCGGCCGGGCATGTATACCGACACGTCTCGGCCAAATCATCTGGCCCACGAGGTGATCGACAACAGCGTCGACGAGGCGATTGCAGGGCACTGCAAACGCATCGACGTGAAGCTCCACAAGGACGGGTCCCTGGAGGTTGCCGACGACGGCCGGGGCATGCCGGTGGATAAACACCCCACCGAGAAGATCCCCGGCGTCGAACTGATCCTTACGCGCTTGCACGCTGGCGGCAAATTTTCCGACAAGAACTACGAATATGCCGGCGGTTTGCACGGGGTTGGCGTGTCGGTGGTGAATGCGCTGTCGAAGAATCTCGAAGTCTGGATTCGGCGCGACGGCAAGGAATATAACCTGAGTTTCCGCGGCGGCAAGAAGGTCGGCAAGCTCGATGTGGTGGGCAAGGTCGGCAAGCAGAACACCGGCACGACCATTCGTTTCTGGCCGGATCCGAAGTACTTCGATTCCGACAAGATCTCGTTGCCGCAGCTCAAGCACGTGCTGCGGGCCAAGGCGGTCTTGTGTCCGGGGCTGGTAATTCGCCTGCGCGTGGAGAAGCCGGCAGAGACCGTTGAGTGGCAGTATGAAGGTGGGCTGGAGCAGTATCTGCTGGAATCCACCAACGGCGCTGCGCTGTTGCCGGAAGCCCCCTTCGACGGCAGCTTGCGGGGTACCCGCGACGAGGTGGAGTGGGCAGTCGCCTGGACCGGCGAGGGCGCACCGGGGGTAGCCGAGTCTTACGTGAACCTGGTGCCGACGGTCCAGGGCGGCACCCACGTGAACGGTTTTCGCAGCGGCTTGACCGAGGCCCTGCGGGAGTACTGCGACTTTCGCAGCCTGTTGCCCCGGGGCGTGCGCCTGGCGCCGGAAGACGTCTGGGACGGCGTCGTCTACGTGCTTTCAGTCAAAACCCGGGATCCGCAGTTTTCCGGCCAGACCAAGGAGCGACTGTCATCTCGTGAGGTCGCTGCCTTTGTATCCGGCGCCGTCAAAGACGCTTTTGGTATCTGGCTGAATCAGTATCCGGAGACGGGTGACCAGATTGCGCAGCGTGCCATCGCCGCCGCCCAGAAGCGGCTGAAAGCCGGCAAGCAAGTGGCCCGCAAGAAGATTACCTCCGGGCCGGCGCTGCCGGGCAAGCTGGCCGACTGCAGCGCATCCGAGCCCGAACGTTGCGAGTTGTTCCTGGTAGAAGGCGATTCCGCCGGCGGATCCGCAAAGCAGGCGCGAGATCGGGAGTTCCAGGCAGTACTGCCCCTGCGCGGCAAGATCCTGAACACCTGGGAGGTCGATCAGGGCGAACTCATGGCTTCCCAGGAAGTCCACAACATCAGCCTGGCGCTGGGTATCGAGCCCGGCTCGGACGACTTGTCCAACCTGCGATACCACAAGGTGTGCATCCTTGCTGACGCAGACAGCGACGGGCAACACATAGCCACGCTGATCTGCGCGCTGTTTGCGCGGCACTTCCCGAAACTGGTGCGGGACGGACATATCTACGTCGCCATGCCGCCGCTGTACCGTATTGACCAGGGTAAGAATGTTCACTATGCGCTGGATGAGGGGGAGCGGCAGGGCGTCCTGGAGCGTATCGAGGCGGAGAATCTGAAAGGGAAGGTGAACGTGCTTCGCTTCAAGGGGCTGGGCGAGATGAACCCCACTCAGCTGCGTGAGACCACCATGGCCCCCGACACCCGGCGTTTACTGCAGCTGACGATCACTGGCAGTGACAAGACCGAGCAAACGCTGGACATGTTGTTGGCAAAGAAACGCGCCCGCGACCGGCGTGAGTGGCTGGAAACCAAGGGCAACCTTGCGGCTTTATGAGCAGAGCCGCGGACGAGCAACAATGAGCAAACAGAACCAACTGGATTTCGAAGGCATCGAGCAACGGCCGTTGCGGGAATTTACCGAGCAGGCATACCTGGACTACTCCATGTATGTCATTCTCGACCGGGCCTTGCCCCACCTGGCCGACGGGCTAAAACCGGTGCAGCGGCGCATTGTTTATGCGATGAGCGAGCTGAGTCTCGGCGCCGGCGCGAAGCCGAAGAAATCGGCGCGCACAGTGGGCGATGTGATCGGCAAGTTCCATCCCCACGGGGATGGTGCCTGCTACGAGGCCATGGTGCATATGGCCCAGGGCTTCTCCTACCGTTACCCGCTGGTTGACGGGCAGGGCAACTGGGGCTCTACGGACGACCCGAAGTCCTTCGCGGCCATGCGCTACACGGAAGCGCGCCTCACGCCCTATGCAGCCGTGCTGCTGGCGGAGCTCGGCCAGGGGACAACAGACTGGGTGCCGAACTTCGACGGCACGCTGCAGGAGCCGTCGCTCTTGCCGGCACGTTTGCCGAACCTGTTGCTGAACGGCGCCAGTGGCATTGCAGTGGGTATGTCCACCGATGTGCCGCCGCACAACCTGCGCGAAATCGTGAAAGCGTTGGTGCAGCTGCTTGATGATCCGAAAACCACGCTGGCCAGCCTGTGCCGGCACGTGCCCGGCCCGGACTTTCCCACGGGTGCCGAGATCGTCACACCGAAAGCTGAGCTGCGCAAGATTTACAAAGACGGCACCGGCACCTTGCGGGTGCGGGCAACCTGGGAGACGGAAGACGGCGTCATTATCGTGAACTCGCTGCCGCACCAGGTTTCGGGCAGCAAGGTCCTGGAGCAGATCGCCGCCCAGATGCGCGCGAAGAAATTGCCGATGGTGGACGATCTGCGCGACGAGTCCGACCATGAAAACCCGACGCGGCTGGTCATCATGTCTCGCTCGTCGCGGGTCGACGTTCAGCAGTTGATGGATCACCTGTGCGCCACCACCGACATGGAACGAACCGTGCGGGTGAATCTGAACGTCATCGGGCTCGACGGGCGACCGGCCGTACGCGACCTGAAAGCCTTGCTGGCAGAGTGGCTGAAATATCGCACTGACACGGTCACACGCCGACTGAACTACCGGCTGCAACGCGTTCAGGAGCGTTTACACATACTCGAGGGGTTGCTGGCCGCTTATCTGAAAATCGACGAAGTGATTCGAATCATCCGCAAAGAAGACCAGCCTAAACCGGTGCTGATGAAGCGCTTCAAGCTCAGTGATATCCAGGCCGAGGCCATTCTCAATCTGCGCCTGCGGCACCTGGCGAAACTGGAAGAGGTCAAAATACGCGGCGAGCAGAAAGAACTGGCCGCCGAACGCGACGCCCTGCAGAAATTGCTGCGCAGCAAAGTGCAGTTGCGCAAGCTCATTCGCACCGAGCTGCTGGAACTGGCCGAAGAGCATGGTGACGCCCGGCGCACGCGGATCATCGAACGGGCCCCGGCCCAGGCCATCGCGGAGACCGAACTGGTGTCCAGCGAGCCGGTGACCGTGGTGTTGTCGGCGCGCGGCTGGGCGCGAGCGGCGAAAGGCCACGAGATCGATCCGCAGGCCCTTAGCTACAAGTCTGGAGACGAGTTCCTGTGTGCGGCACGCGGCCGCAGCAGCGAGCTGGCCGTGTTCATGGACAGTACCGGGCGCGCCTATTCGCTGCCGGCGCACACGCTGGCGTCGGCCCGGGGCCAGGGAGAACCGCTGTCCGGGCGGCTGAATCCACCTGACGGCGCCAGTTTCTCTGGCGTGATGATTGGTACGCCGGAGTCGCGCTGGCTGGTGGCCAGCGACGCGGGCTACGGGTTTTTTGTGTCGCTAGGCGAACTGCATTCACGTGCCCGGGCGGGTAAAGCGTGTCTGCGCGTGCCGGCGGGTGGCAGCGTCGTGGTGCCGGCTCCGGTGCCTGGCGACGAGTTTCCGGGCGAAAGTTGGGTGGCCGCTGCCAGCAACCTCGGCAGGCTGCTCATGTTCCCGGCCGAAGAGCTCCCGGCGATGGCCCGGGGCAAGGGCAACAAGGTGCTGGGCATACCGGCGGCGAAGTTCAGGTCCGGCGAAGAGCGCATGGTTGCGATGACCGTGCTGGGCGAAGAAGACGCCCTGGAAATCATCAGCGGCGGTCGGCGCATGTGCCTGAAAGCGACGGAGCACGAGAAGTACATCGGCAACCGTGGCCTGCGGGGGAGCCTCTTGCCGCGCGGGTGGCGGAAGGTCGAACGACTCGCGGTCGCGGTGCCGTGAGGTGAATTGAATCAGCCGGCGCGTTTCCGCTGCGGATCCTGCAGCGCGTCGGTGTCCTCGTCTGCCTCGTCTTTTTCCGCAATCACCTTTTTCAGGGCGTCCTGATCAATGATCTGGCTGGCTGTCAGCTCTTCGTTAAAGTCCCGCTCCAGCAGCGACAGCGCCTGTTGCAGCGTGTCCGGCAACTGCGAGTCATCCACGTAATCTTCACTCAGGCCCTGCAGCTCCATTCCCTCGGTGGCATCCCCGTCGGTTATCAGGCCTTCCAGGCCAACGTTGGGCGCGCCCAAGGTGGCATCGTCGAGTTCGTCATCCGCGTCCGCAAAGCGTGGCATGTCGGCAGTCGGGGCGAGGGCACTGGCGTCGGGGTCTGCGTCCATGCCCGCGAATACTTCCACCGGCAGGTCCGGTTCCCCAGGCAGGTCCGACAGGTCGTCGGCGAACAGTTCCGCCATGTCGGGTTCCACAGTGGGGTCGAACACCGCGTCGGGCATGGCCACCGTTTCAGCAGTTGGCGCCGGATCGGCGGCGTCAACAGCCTGGCCGATGCTGCGCATTGAAGCCGTTTGTGCAAGACCCGGCATTTCCGCGGTTGGGGCGATGCTGGGCATTTCCGCGGTCGGGGCAATGTCGGGCATTTCCGCCGTTGCGGCAATTCCAGGCGCCTCAGCCGTCTCCAGTTCGTCGAGTTCCGGCTCGTACTCGCTGTCCGGCGGGGCGAAGGGTGCGTCAAAATCCGCCGACTTGTTCCCGACTGGTGCACCGGTTGCCGCCGCCGTTGCTTCGGATTCATCGACCTCGACAATATACGTCTGCTCAGCCGGCGGCCCCACTGCCAACGCCTCGGCGTGCAGGCCTTCCTCGGTCTTCAGCCATTCGTCCGTATCAGCGTAAGTCTGTTCTGCCGGCGCAAGAGCGGGTGCGGCGCGGCTGCGGGCAAAGAGGTTGCTGAGGCCTTCCAGCAGTCGCGACCGCAGCAGCAAGATGCTGAGGCCGAGGCCGAGCAGCAGGCCCATCAGCACGGCCAGCAGGGGGTTTACCTGGCTGGATTGGCGCGGTGCGAAGCTTATCGGCGGCGGGGGCTCAACCGCAGCCGCTGCCTCCAACTCTCGGCCCGTCACTTCATCGGCAAAGGGGCTGCT
>Ga0265306_10000597_pt1 | contig 17384 bp, 20 predicted proteins | sample Helome_3_FD_192493 | JGI IMG/M metagenome (GOLD analysis project Ga0265306, IMG submission 192493) | Marine sediment microbial communities from subtidal zone of North Sea - Hel_20160420 (Illumina Assembly) | ecosystem: Environmental > Aquatic > Marine > Subtidal zone > Sediment ...
GGCTGACACAGGATCGATCGAGGCCCAGGCCGATGAGGAGCTCCTGGACCCAGTCCACCTGCTGTTGAAGATTACTGCTGGAACTTCGTGGCACCTGTTCGTCGACGTGCAGCACGACCTGCATCGCCCCAAAGGCTAGCGCCGACAGGCATAAATCCATACCTACACTGGCCAGTTCCTCAACCCCGAGTGGCAGCACATTGTCATATGCCTGCAAATATGCATCCACTGCGTAATCATCACTATGAAACAGCAGGATGGGGTTTTTACCGCCCTGCTGCAAATACTCGCTGAGCGTGTCGCGCACGCGTTTACCATTATCGCGCAGGTTCGGATACAGGTAGCGAATGGCACCGGACGGGCATACCGTGGTGCAACTGCCGCCACCCTGGCACAGGTAGGGATTGACTTCGATGTGCTCACCAATACTCTGAATCGCTTCGGCGGGACAGGCGTCGATACATTGCCGGCAGGCAATCTTGCCATTGACCCCATGCGCACATATCGACGGATCGTAATCGAAGTATCTGGGTTTTTGAAACTCACCCTGCAGACTCTCGAGTTCCTCCGTCAATGCGGCTGGATCCCAGTCCTGCGCCGCAACATGAAAATATCCAGGCGGCAGCATTTCCCGCGCCAGCCGCGGGGCTTCATGCAGGTCGAGAATCGAATCCGCCTTGTGGGTGCTCGAATTGCCGTGCTGATCAGTAACCTCGACCACGTATGCACCCAGGTAGCCACCGATCTGCAGGTTACTACCGGTCGACGAAATCGGTTCCAGGTCGAGGATTGCAGGCAAATCGGCACAGCGTTGCAATGCATCGTCATCACCAATCACGATCACCCTGCCTGCGGATTGATAGGTGACCAGGCTGGTGGGTTCGAACTCGAAGCTGTCATGCAGCGCCAGGGCCTGTTGTTGTGCCTGCTTGTTAGTCATCGTCTGATTCTTGCCTGGGTCTGGGTTCCTGCTCTGCTTGCGCCAGGGTTTCGGGCGGCGGCTCGTCTATTTCCGCTTCGACTTCATCTTCGCTGGATTCCCTCGCCTCCATCGCTTCCATCTCATCGTCCTCGATTTCCTCGATTTCGTCATCTCCAGCAGCTTCGGCTTCGGCCGCCTGCGCCTCGCGCAGCTTTTGCTCCTGCATTTCGATCTGGTGTTTCATATCGCAGGTAACGATATCACCCAGCTTTTCGAAATAGGTATAGTCTTCGTCGTACTCATCGAGCCCGTCACGAATATTGAATACCGGCGCTTTGAACAGTTTTCGCAAAGCCAGGTTGCGCAACTCGTCACTCACGCCCGCGGACATGAAACCACTGAAATCGGAATCTTCGTTGAGCGATTCTATATCCGGCATGTCGGCATCGGTCAACACAGGTTTGTCCACTGCATCGACTTCTTCTATGGCAGGCATGGTCAGACCGGCTGCTGACTCCGGCGGCACCGATTCCTCAATCGCAGGTGCCAACTGGTCAGCTTCCAGTTTGCGTCGCGACCAGCGCGACAGCACCGATTCCCTGCTATCCCGGGTCATGACGATTTTTCCTCGACAATGTTTCCGGGTTTCTCCGTTTCATGCCAGTTTTTGAGTCTGCGTTTGGTTTTCTTGATCGCAACATAATGGGTCAGTACATAGGCTTCCGCCCATTGGTAGAGCTCCGCCGGGATTTCAACCGAGTAAATCTGCTCGTCTCCCTCGAGATAAGCGTGGACTTCATCAAAGCTCAGTGAGACCAGGTAAGGCAGCGGCATTTCATCGCTGGAATCGGGTTGACTGGCAACGATAAAACATCCCGGTTCGGGCGACATCAGGTTATGGTAGTAGCTTTCACATTCGTCGACGTGAAGCCGGAGGCTTAATCCCGTGACCAGGAAATGTTCGACTTCACCGTCCTGGTAAATCCGGGTTACCGATCGCGCTTCATCCTCCTCGCGTAGGACCACACCCAGCGCGTCGTAACGGAAATCCGCCCAGGGATGCGTGGAAGGTTGTTTTTCCATGACAACCGCCAGGTTAAGGTGGTCGGGAAGCTTCTGCTCGAAGTCTTCCAGCTCGAGTTTTTCCATGGGCTCCTGTCGGGGGCAGCGGAAAGCTAAAGTGCAGTTATATCACAGCCAGCCTGGTATCGCGCAACCATGGAAATTGCAGGGTTTATTCGTTTGCTTTACTTTGCGACGGGTTTTGCTCGAGTTCGAGACGAGCGGGGGGCCGGATCATGGTCATTCCCGCGCAAGCGGCGGTCCGAAGTATCGGAATCGTGTTGAACGCCGTCGTTACAAGATCCCCGCCCATTTACCCTGTCATCCCCGCGCAAGCGGGGATCTTGTATCGCGCCACCATTGCAAGATCCCCGCTTGCGCGGGGATGACTCAAGAAGCGGAGGGATGACGTTAATTTAAGCCGGTTATTGCTGCTCGAGGGTGAAACTGCGCTCATTTTTCAACGCAGGGATGCGATCACGTGCCTGCTGCACGCGATCGAGATCGATATCGGCGTAAATCACCCCGGGTTCGGCCCCGCCATCGGCGAGGATCTCTCCCCAGGGGTCGATAATCAGCGAATGTCCGAAAGAATAGCGCTTGTCGGCATGATGCCCGCATTGATTCGGCGCGATGATAAAGGCACCGGTTTCAATCGCTCGAGCACGCACCAGCGTGTGCCAGTGGGCCTGCCCGGTGGTCTGCGTAAACGCCGCGGGAATGGTAATGAATTGCGCACCCGCCAGCGCCAGAGCCCGGTAAAGAGCGCCAAATCGCAGGTCGTAACAAATCGACAATCCAAGCCTGCCCAGCGATGTTTCAACCACCACGGCCTTGTCACCTGGCTCGATGGCATCGGATTCACGGTAGGCCTCGCCGTTTCTGAGCTCGATATCGAACATGTGTAACTTGTCGTAGCGCGCGCGAATATCACCCGACGAATCTATTAAAAAGCAGCGATTGAAAATTTTCTCATGCTCGAGTATCAACTGCGATCCGACCAGGATGATAACGCCATGCTCGCGAGCCCTGTGCCGAAACGCGGCCAGGCCGATATCATCGGCTTCAGCATAGGTGGCCGCTGGAATCTGTTCGTTGACCGGCTCAATCAGGCCCACGGTTTCTGGCAGCGCGATAAACTCCGCACCCGCTGCCACGGCTTCATCGATGCACGCGCATACCCAGTCGATATTGGCTTCGATATCGCGCGTGGCAGTGTTTTGAATACAGGCGGCGCGGAACGAGGTCATTTAGATAACGCTCTCCGGATCGTGATAATCGTAGCCGAGATCGTGCGCGACTTCGCGCTGGGTGATCTTTCCTTTGTGCACGTTGAGGCCATCGCGCAACCAGCGATCATCCCTCAGCGCCTGCTGATAGCCCTTGTTGGCGAGTGCGATGATATGCGGCAGGGTTACATTATTCAGCGCATAGGTCGAGGTCCGCGGCACCCCACCGGGCATGTTGGCGACACAGTAATGCACCACATCGTCGACGATGTAGGTCGGCTCGGCATGCGTCGTCGCCCGCGAGGTTTCACAGCACCCGCCCTGGTCGATCGCGACATCGACAATCACCGCGCCGGGCTTCATATCCTTGACCATCTGCGCGGTGACCAGCTTGGGGGCCTCGGCACCGGGAATCAATACTCCACCGATTACCAGGTCGGCTTCTACCACATGACGCTCGATGGCGTCATCGGTGGAAAACACCGAGTTGGTGCTGCGTCCAAACTGTTTCCAATGATTCTCGATCGCTTCGGGACTGCGATCGATTACCCAGACATCGGCGCCCATGCCGACGGCGATATGCGTCGCGTGCGTGCCTACCACCCCGGCGCCTAAAATCACCACCTTGGCCGGATCAACCCCGGGCACGCCGCCGAGCAGCATACCAAGCCCGCCATGCGGATGCTCGAGGCAGTAAGCACCGGCCTGGATTGCCATGCGGCCGGCAACCTTCGACATCGGCGCCAGCAACGGCAGACCACCATGCGGCGAGGTGACCGTTTCATAGGCAATGCAGACAGCACCACTGGCGACCAGGTCTTTGGTCTGCTCCGGGTCTGGCGCGAGATGCAGATAGGTGAACAGAACCTGGCCTTCGCGCAACATGGCGCGCTCGCCTGCCTGAGGTTCCTTGACCTTGACCACCATTTCCGCGCGCGCGAATATCTCCTCGGCGGAATCGATGATTTGTGCGCCGATCTTCGCATACTCGGCATCGGTGACACCGATGCCTTCTCCGGCGTTGGTTTCAACCATGACCTCGTGGCCGTGCTTGATCGCTTCACGCACACTCGCAGGCGCCATGCCGACGCGATACTCGTGGTTCTTTATCTCCTTGGGGACACCTATCAACATAACTTCAGCCTTAAATGACGATTAAAACGCAAAAGTAATCGAGCGCCATTAACCAGGCTAGTGCCAGCAAATTTAATTTACTGGACCAGACCAGGGATCGCGCGGGTAGTTATTGCTTGATAAAGCACATCAACGTATTCAGCGACGGATCATTCGCCTGCAGAAGCCGTTGCTGCGAATCCGTAAAACCCGCTTCGCACACCTGATCAACCCAGAATTCCACCCCCTCAAAAAGTCGCAGCTCTCGACGATCTTCTTCCCAGCTGACGCCAAGCCCGGCGTTGAACACGGTATGCACCAGCGAACAAAATACCCGCATTTCGTCGCTGCCAGCATCATGGTCACGCAGCACGAAGCGCCCGGACGGCCGCAACACCCGATGAATCGATGCAATATAGGCGGCCAATTTGTCGCGTGGACAATGATGCAGCCCTATATAACAGGTCACCAGATCGAGACTCGCGTCAGCGACTTCAGACCGGGGAATCGGATCGTAGTCATTGAGCGGGAAAAATTGACCGATCCTGCGTAAGCCACCGCGCTCCATGATCTCGGCTAGTGAGTTATCGGCAGGTGCTTCGTTGCTTAAATACACCTTGCCTGCAATCCCGGGCGATTTTTGTAGTTTTTTCACGTAGCGCCCCGTCGAACCCAGTTCGAGATAGCCGTCGATTGAACCTGAGTTGTTCAATATTTCAACGGTTTGACGCTGCATCTCTGATTTTTGCCTGGCTAACGCCGGCAGCGCATAGGTAAGCTCTGACAACGGGGTTTTTATGCCTGGAATCTGTTTCGCCAGTGACCGATAGATATCGGCGTCTTGCTGATACCTGTCGCAGGCCTGAATGATAAGCTGGTGAAACTTATCTTCCGGATAAAGGTTATAGATTACCTGTAAAAACCGATAGAACTGGTCCCTGCTGGTGATCTTACCGTAAACCCCACGAAATTCAGACGGTGCCGCAACAGGGTCTGCAAACAACGCCGGATCGGATGAGTTCCGATAGTATTTTTGCCACAGAATATTACGAAATCTGTAGTCGGGGTCCAGCTTGTCTTTCAGTTTGAATAGCTGTTTCGCGCTGGGATAGGCAGCATGAAACTGGTCGTATCGTGCATGTGGTTGATAGGGCAGGTAGTAGGCCCCCTGCTGCGAGATCACGGCATCTATTAACTCACGGGTCCATACCGCCACCCTCTCCCGCTCGTAAGCTGCCGTGCCCTGCTTGTAGTAAAGCACAAACGCAAACACTTCCTGCCTGGCCCAGGCGAGCAACGACCCCGGGTCCTGGCGCGCGTGCCGGATAGAGATATTCACCAGGGTAACGCCATGACGGGTAAGTATTTCCGCCATCGCAGTGGTAAATTCCAGCAGCCTGTCGGGTGCCACGAAATACTCCTGCAGCACGTAGGTTTTGCGGTCCCGTGATAACGGCTCCAGTTCAGCCACATCGTAGTCGGCCTCCTGGTTACGCATAATCACTTTGTTACGCAGGTAAAGTAGCGGCTCGTATATGTACTCACGCCGCAGATGCCCACCAGGCGTTTCAGTGATGATCCATAACATGTATTTTTCAAGCAGGAATAATTTTTTCCCGGAGCCACCTGCTCCCCGATTTACCGGCTTATCGGTCTCCTGCCAGGTCACGGCGCGTACTTTTGAAAATTTTGGCGGAATCATGTCTGCGTTGTGAAACACCGCGGCAGTGTTGTCGCGCACATTTTCAGCAAAATAGCGTTGGTACTGTTCGATGGGCAGCTTCTGTTGAATCCTTTCGATGCGTTTGTTTTCCGCCAACTCCAGCTCAGCGGCGACGATAATGCCAATCGCACCATAGCCACCGATGGCCGCATAGAATATTTTTTTGTTCCTTTGCGGAGACGCCCTGACCAATTTACCATCGTGCAGGATTAGATCGATTGACCTGACCGCAAGAATTACCGGACCGAGCCCGACATAACGCCCGTGGCAATTAACACTTAACGAACCTCCCACGGTGAAATTAGAGTAGGTCTGCATGATTTTGATCGCGAGGCCGTAATCATTGATCCGATCCTGTATTTGCTTCCAGCGAATGCCTGCCTGGACTCGAATACTTCGCTTCTCAGGGTCAAAATCGATAACCTGGTTGAGGCCGCGCAGGTCGATATGCAGGGTGCCTGGACAGGCAGTCTGCCCGCCCATGCTAAAGCGGCCGCCACCGATTGAAATCGGCTTGTCAGAGCTTTGCAGCATTTGCTGAAGTTGCTCAATTGTTCCGGGTGCATACACTTCATCGACTTGCACCGGGTAAAGCCCCGTTACGTCCTTGACGACGGTGGTACTGGTCGGCACACCGCTATTGTCACAACTGATTTCAGCTTTATCGGCTATGAGTAAGCGCATACGTTTCAGGACAGGCAACCGGTAGCGGTCAAACAACTCAGCTGACCCGGACTCGGAAACTATTGCGAAGCCGTTACGTTGATAAAAGCGGATAGCCCCGTCATTAACATGCGTAACATCGAGTTCCAGACTTCGATATCCCTGGCTGCGCGCTTCGTCGACAATATACGCCAGCAATTTGGTGCCATAGCCTTGTCCGCGCGCTGCCGTATTGACAGCGATATTGTTTATATAATAAGCGTCGTCTGCAGGGGGAGGTACATAGTTTGCTAAAGCCTTGCTGACCGTTCCAATCAAAAATGGCCAGTGTGAAAACGGGGTGGCACGAAGCATGTTCACGGCACCGGGTAACTCGGCCTGCAAAAATTGTTTGCGACTGTAGCCGAGCACAACCCCCACGGTATCCTTCCCATCTTTCATCACCGCAACATAACGGTAACCAAACTGGCCACCAGGACGTTGCAACAGCTTCTCCAGTACCTGTTCGGCCTTGAGCCGGGACTGGAACATGAAGTCCATTAGTTCATGTACGCTCTGGTAGATTAACGTCTTAATTTCCGAAGCGTCTGCGGGGGTGCCCGGTTCGATTTCAATGCTGGATTTTTTCACCTGTTACATCCCGTTTGTTGTTGTTTAGACTCCTGCACAGCTCGGTAAAACAGTAGCACAAACAAATTTCGATCCAAATTCACCGATGAAAGACCATAACGATTCTGGCGTTTCTAAATCGATTAATCATTGCTAGAATAGGCCGTCCTATGCCAGCGACAAACTCTCCAAACCTGCTTATAGACCGTTTCGGTCGTACCGTCAGCTACATTCGCCTGTCGGTAACCGATCGCTGCGATTTGCGTTGTGTCTACTGCATGCCCGAAAAGATGAAGTTCGTCCCGCGCACGCAGTTACTGACCCTGGAAGAAATGGAAAGCGTGGCACGAGCCTTTGTCAAGCTTGGCGTCGACAAGATCCGCATCACCGGTGGTGAACCACTGGTACGGCGCAATATCATGCAATTGTTCAACAATCTCGGTGAGATCGAGGCGCTGCGCGATTTGACGCTGACGACCAACGCGACCCAGCTGCAGAAATTTGCCCGACCGCTGAAAGACGCCGGGGTTACTCGCATCAACGTCAGCCTGGATACCCTGCGCAGCGACCGTTTTCGTGACATGACCCGGATTGGCGATCTGCAGAAAACCCTGGACGGCATCGATGCAGCCATTGCCTGCAACTTCAAACAGATCAAGCTCAATGCCGTGGTGCTGAAAAATCACAATCACGATGAAATCCTCGACCTGGTCAATTATTGTATCGACCGCGGTATCGATATCAGCTTCATCGAAGAGATGCCACTCGGCCAGAATGATCATCACGATCGGGCAACCTCCTACTACTCCAGCGATCAGATTCTCGAGGACCTGGAAGCACATTTCGAAATGGTCCCAACCACGATGAAAACCGCCGGGCCGACACGTTATTACCAGCTAACCGAACACGAAAATACCCGGGTAGGATTTATCTCTCCGCATAGCCATAATTTTTGCGAATCCTGCAACCGCGTGCGCCTGACCGCGGAAGGACGGCTATTGCTATGCCTGGGGCAGGAACATTCGATGGATTTACGTCATGTCGTTCGCGCCAACCCGGGCCAACCGGAAGTGCTTGAGCAGGCGATCATCGACTCGATGCAAATCAAGCCCAAGGGTCATGATTTCAATCTCAACTCCCAGGAAGTCCTGCTGCGCCATATGAACCTCACCGGAGGTTGATATGTCCTCCAAACCCGAAGTAAGCACTTCGCGTCGTTTACCCGAGCTGACCAATGCCGGCCTCAAGGCCACCGCCAACGTGGTCGCCTGCAACGAGTTCAACGAACCGGTCGAGGGAGCAATTGCGGTCGAGCGCGCCCTGACCATATATCTCGATAAACGCGAAATCGTTACCCTGATGACGCTCGGCAATCACCCGGAACTATTAATTCTCGGTTGGCTGCGCAATCAACGCATGATTGACGATATCGAAGCCATCAAGGCGATTCAGGTCGACTGGGAATCTGAAGCGGTCGCGATCACGACTCGTGGCGGCATCGAAAACCTCGATGAAAAACTGGGCCGTAAAACCGTTACCACCGGCTGCGGTCAGGGCACGGTGTTCGGCGACCTGATGGAGAACATAGACCAGATTTTCCTGCAACAACCCGTATTGAAGCAATCGTCGATTTACGCCCTGCTGAATACTCTAAACGAGTACAACGAAATCTATAAAAACGCGGGAGCCGTGCACGGCTGCGCGCTGTGCAGCGAAGAAAACGGCATCGAACAATTCATCGAGGACGTGGGTCGACATAACGCGGTGGATGCTATTGCGGGCTACATGTGGCTCAACGATCTCGAGGGCCAGGGCAAACTTTTCTATACCACCGGGCGCCTGACATCTGAAATGGTGATCAAGGTCGCGCTGATGGAAATCCCGGTGCTGCTGTCACGTTCCGGAATTACCGCGATGGGACTCGAGATCGCGCAAAAGGTCGGCGTGACGTTGATCGCCCGTGCCAAGGGCCGACATTTCCTGGTTTATCACGGTGGTGAATTAATCGAATTCGATGAAATACCACCCCCTCGCCCGCAACGCAAAAAAGATATATAAGCGCCACCGATTTGCATCCCGATACCAGGCTATGGCCAAAATAGATGAGTGCCTGTCATATCCGGCCACTGGCCCGGATTACGCAAGCTGCGTATAGCTATTCCCCTGATTTTTCCGCTCGTGCATATCCAGCGTGCTAGCATGTCGGCATGATAATACGGCCATTTCGATCTAACCGTGTCTTGCACGGACTGCTACTGTGGCTGGTCCTGCTGTGGATTATCACGGCTATCAACCCGCTCTTCCCCAGTGACTGGTTACTTGAAAACCTGTTGGTCTTTATCTATGCAGCCCTGTTGGTTACCACTTACAACCGATTCACATTTTCAAACCTGTCTTATGGGCTCTTTAGCCTGTTTCTCAGTCTCCATCTGGTGGGCGCTCACTACACCTACGCAGAAACGCCTTTCGGCTTCTGGCTGCAGGACCTGTTTGATCTCGAACGCAATCACTATGATCGGATCGTCCATTTCTCATTCGGTTTGCTAATGGCTTATCCGATGCAGGAAATATTGCTGCGCAAATCGGGGCTAAACCGAGCCTGGTCGTACTTCATTGCCATTAACTGCATCATGGCATTCAGCGCATTCTACGAGGTCCTGGAAATTATTGCCGCGGCCATAGTAAGCCCCGAACTGGGTGACGCCTACCTGGGCACCCAGGGTGACGAGTGGGATGCGCAGAAAGACGCCTTCCTGGCGTTTATCGGTTCGGTTATTGCAATGCTGGTGGCCTGGGGATACGCCCGCAGCAATGCCACAAAAGCCAGTTGATCATCAGGCTCACTACTAATATCGGCACTAGCCTGTTGACGTATCTAAGTCTCGCGTAGCCTGGGCATCAATTCGACCAGGTTACAGGGTCGGGTGCGGTAGTCGAGCTGGGTGCTGATTAATTGTGTCCAGGCGTCTTTACAGGCGCCCGAGGAACCCGGCAGGCAGAACAGGTAGGTACCATTGGCAACGCCGGCAATGGCGCGCGACTGCAGGGTCGAAGTACCGATAGTCTGGTAGGACAGGCTACGGAAGGTCTCACCGAAACCATCGATGATTTTATCGAGTAACGGCGCTACCGCTTCCGGTGTACCGTCACGACCGGTGACCCCGGTACCACCGGTGGTCAACACCACCTGTAGGGATTCGTCAGCGATCCAGCGCGAAATAACTTCCCTGATGCGATACTTGTCATCCGGCACTATCGACTTTTCCGTGAGCCGATGACCTGCCTCGGTGAGAAATTTGACCAGCAATGCCCCGGATTTGTCATCGTTTTCAGTACGCGAATCCGAAATCGTCAAAACTGCAATGTTGAGTGGAATGAATTCCCGATCCTGACTCATAGCTGCCTGCCGTTAATACCTGATTTCGTCTTCAATCGATAACGCGTCATCGATCAGATCACACTCCAGGGTAATCTTGACCCTGACCGGGTTGCCATCGAGTCGTCCCTCGGTATTGGCCAGATCGATCGCTCTTTCAATTTCGCGTTGCGAAGTGATACCCACCTTTTTGAGGAACTTTCGTATCGACATGTTGAGCGCTTCTTCGTCCATTCTATTACCCTGCTAATGTTTTGATATGGATAAATGAGTTTACCTGTTTTGGCGAAACACCCCAATCAATATTCGACGCAACACTGGCTGGATTGATACACTTCGCTTCCCTGATTTTATTGCCAAGGACATTAAATGTTGTCACGTTGCTTTTCCGTTTTAATCGCCATCTGCTTATTTGCCGGCCAGGCAACGGCAAGCGAATCGGTTTTACGGCTCGCCACCACTACCAGTACCGCAAACTCGGGTTTACTGGAATTCCTGATACCCAGGTTTACCCGGGAAACCGGGATCGAAGTTCACACTATCGCGGTGGGCACCGGCAAGGCATTACGCCTGGGTCGGGAAGGTGATGTCGATATCGTGCTGGTGCATGCGCGCGCCGCCGAGGATGCGTTTGTCGAGGGTGGGTACGGTGTCGACAGGGCCGACGTGATGTATAACGACTTTATCATCGTCGGCCCCAGGTCAGACCCGGCCGGAGCCGCCAGCAGCGATTCCGTCGCCCGGGTGCTGCAACGTATTTATGACAGCAAACAGCCGTTCATCTCGCGCGGTGACGATTCGGGGACGCATAAACGTGAACTTATCCTGTGGGAAAGTGCCGACAAAACCCCGGCGGGCAGCTGGTATCGAGAAGTTGGGCAGGGTATGGGCAAAACCCTGCAGATTGCCAACGAGATTGACGGCTACACCATGACCGACCGTGGCACCTGGCTCGCCTATCAGTCGAAGCTGGACATTCAGCTGTTGTTCGAAGATGATCCACCGTTGTTTAATCCTTACGGAATTATCGCGGTCAATCCCGCACGGCATCCGGATGTGAATTACGTGGGCGCCAGCAAACTGATTAAATGGATGACCGCGCCCGAGGCGCAAAAAATGATTGGCGAATTTAAAATAAAGGGCCAGCAACTGTTCGTCCCGTCGGCAGTCAACGCTAGCTAGTTGTGGACGTTTTAGCCGCTAGCACCGTCGAAGCGTTTCGCCTGCTGTTTAGTGGCAACAGCGAAATCTGGGAAATTGTCGGCATATCGTTCCGCGTATCGACGCTGGCTATCCTGGCCGCGGTTCCACCGGCACTGGTCATCGCCTTCTGCCTCGCTTACGGTCATTTTATCGGCCGACGTTTCCTGATTTCGCTGTTCAATACCTTTTTATCAGTTCCGGCCGTGGTCATCGGCCTGACGCTGTTCATCATCCTGTCGCGCCAGGGGCCTATGGGCGACTTTAAACTATTGTTCACCCAGACCGCGATGGGCCTCGGGCAATTTCTGCTATGCCTGCCAATCCTGGTCTGTATGGCGCATGTATCGTTGCAGTCCACCGACCGTGCCGCCTGGGAAACCGCGCGTACCCTCGGTGCCAACCGGGTGCACGCATTTTTCACCGTGCTCTACGAAATCCGCTTCGGTTTGATGGCGGCGTTACTGGCCGGCTACGGGCGCATTATTTCAGAGGTGGGCGCATCGATGATGCTCGGTGGCAATATCGCGCATTACACCCGAAACATCCCGACCGCGATCGCGCTCGAAACCAGCAAGGGCGATTTCGCCGAGGGCATTGCACTGGGTATGGTGTTGTTGTTTCTGGCATTTCTGCTCAACGCTTTGTTGCAGTACGTACAGGGAAAAGGCAGTATCAACCCATGATTGAAAATTTCCGCATCGGCTTCCGTGATATCAGCAAACGCTTTGGCAGCAAGCTGGTCCTCGATCAGACCGCACTCAGCATTGCCAGCCACGAATGCATTCTTATCACCGGCAAAAATGGGGCCGGTAAAACCACTTTATTGCGCATCATCGCCGGGCTCGAGAAACCGGGCCACTGCGATGTCATTCTCGACGACGCCGCTGCCGAGCCATGGCATAAAACGCGCAAACGCCTGCTCAAAACAGTCATGTACCTGCATCAGCAGCCCTATATGCTCGCCGGCAGCCTGCGGCGCAATATCGAATACGCCGCGCGGCTTAACCCGGCGCTGGTTGATCGCGAATCCAGCATCAGCAAGGCAATTCAGTGGGCCGCACTCGAGGGTCTCGAGTCTCAGCCGGCGGCGTCGCTTTCGGGCGGGCAAAAACAACGCGTCGCCCTGACGCGCGCGCGCCTGCGCGACCCGCAGATCCTGCTGCTCGACGAGCCCACCGCAAACCTCGATAGCGAAAGCCGCGAACGCACCATGCAAATGCTGCAGGAGTTTCGTGATAGCGGTACTGCAATCGTTATCGTCAGCCACGACCCTGAAGTTTTCAGCGAACTCGCTTCCAGCAGGCTGCAGCTAAGGGATCATCAAATCCATGGCGATGATATCGAGACCTCAGAAGTCGTCAAACTGGATACGGTACGCCAGTCCAAACAACGATGAATATCAGTGCAAGAGATATCACCGCGGTTATTCTCGCCGGCGGCCAGGGCAGACGTATGGGCGGCCAGGACAAGGGGCTTATCGAAATCAATGGCAGCGCGCTGGTCGGAATTTTGATCAACCGGCTGGCACAACAACTCAGCAATATCCTGATAAATGCTAATCGTAATCGTGACCGCTACCAGGCCTTCGGCTACCCGGTGGTCAGCGACCAGCTCGATGATTACCAGGGACCACTGGCGGGCTTTGCCTGCGCGATGAATGCGGTCGATACCGATTTCATCCTGACCCTGCCTTGCGACGGTCCGTTACTGGCGACAGATTACGTAGCGAGATTTATCAACAGCCAGCAGCAAACCGGGGCCGCCATTTGCGTGGCCGATGACGGCGAGCGACTGCAACCGGTGCATGCGCTGATCAAGGTCGATTTACTCTCCAGCCTCGACGCATTTCTCGCTTCCGGTGAGCGCAAGATAGACCGCTGGTATGCAATGCATGATTTCGTGCAAACCGATTTTTCCGATTGTGCCGACATGTTTCGCAACATCAACACCCCCTCCGACCAGGAATCGATGCAGGTGCAGTCGTGACCGAATCGGTACCGATACTTGGCTTCAGCGCCTATAGTGGCACCGGCAAGACCACGCTGTTACGCCAGGTCATACCGTTGCTCAAAGCCCGCGGACTGCGCGTTTCCGTTATCAAGCACGCCCATCACGACTTTGATCTCGATTTTCCCGGCAAGGACTCTTACGAGTTGCGCAAAGCCGGTGCCGAGCAAACCGTCATCTGCACTACCACCCGAATGGTGCTGATGACAGAATTCAACCATCCCGCCGAAGAACCCGGCCTGCAGCAAATCGTTGCTTCGCTGGATACAGAGCGCGTGGATATTGTGCTGGTCGAAGGCTACAAGGATATCCGCTTTCCGAAAATCGAGCTGCATCGCCAGGCGATGAATACGCCTTACCTGCATCAACAGGACGATTCGATAATCGCGATCGCCTGCGATGCAGCGCTTTCCGCCGATACTGGCATTCCAGTGCTCGATATCAACGATGTCGAAGCGATCGCCAGGTATATCTACGAGGATTTCTACCTCAGGGCATAGCTCGATACACCACCCAATCGAAAACAACGTAACGCAGCGGGAATTCTAAAGATCGAGCCCGGGAAAAGCTTCTTGCGTAAAGACAACAACAAAAATTGAAGCGCTGCTCAGGATGCAGCGGCAAGGAACGAAAATGAAAATACAGGCTAATAATCGCTTGATTACCGACTCCGGTCTGCAAGATAAAGCATCCAGTGATCAATCCGCCTTACCGGGCGACCCTGCAAATCCGGCTATCCCTGCTTACCTGCGCGAGATCTATTACTGGGCCTACCTCAATTCCACTAACGCCCGTTTACTCGATCATGACGCAATCGTCAGTGCCATTTTACTAGGTAACAATGCCCGCTTGCGACGGGCGCTCATCAGTGAAATCAGGGTCGGCCAACGCGTGTTACAGGCGGCGCACGTTTACGGGCGGTTGATACCCGAAATAGCTCGACAGGTAGGTCCTGCCGGCTACCTGGAGGTTATCGACTTAGTACCCTTACAGGCTGCCTTGTGCCGCCAGAAATTACGCGATTTCCCACAGGCGCAGGTTAGAATCGCGAACGCGGCCAATCCAGGTGAAGAAATGTACGATGTGGTTAGCTGCTTCTTCCTGCTGCACGAAATCCCGGATGCTCTAAAACGCTCGGTAGTCGACGCACTGTTGCTGCGTGTCAACCGGGGTGGCAAAGTGGTTTTCGTAGACTACCACCAGCCTGCCAGGTGGCATCCGCTGCGCGGTCTTATGCGGCTGTTGTTTAATCGTTTGGAACCCTTTGCGGAAAGCCTGTGGCAGCACCAGGTAGTTGATTTTGCAACTGCCCCGGAAAACTACCGTTGGCAAAAACAAACTTTTTTCGGGGGGCTTTATCAAAAGACCATAGCATATCGCCTGTGACCCTATCGGCTGCACAGGGCATTAGTGATGAACGATAAAAATAGTGGTAGCTGCGCAGGGCGGCCAGGCCACTCTCAAATTAAAAACCGGGGTTACCAGGGCAACACCCGGTTCTACTGGGCAATACGGCTTGAAGCCTTATGCCTCGAACTGACCTCCGGCGCCATCGCACTCGGCTTTGGTCATTTCGAGAAATCCCTTGCCCTTGCAGGAGTTCAGACCTTTACAGCTGCTGGTGGCGGTCTTGCATGAACTATGCCCCTTGCATGAATTGGCTCCCATGCACTTGCCTTTTTCGCTACCTGCATGGGCCGCCATTGGGGCTGTCGCCAACATGGCTGCCGCTGCTATAGCGAGGGTGGTACCGGTGGTTTTCTTTATGCTAATCATGATTGAATCTCTCCTGTTGGTATTGCCTGTGTCGAAAGAAATCTGATTATTTCCCAAAATATTCACAAAAGTATCACGCCTGCACCGGTTGTCGGTTCGACCAGGCCAAAAACATATATGTTTCGGCGCAACAGATACCAGTTAGCTCCAACCGGGGCATGGCTCTCTTGCCGGGGGACCTGGTACTGAGTTACCCGCTACTCCCCGGGTCCCAGCGTTACTGATGGATCCCAGATACGTTGCCAGATCGGTCGCAGAATGCCCAGGTCCCTGATGGCGGGAATCCGTTGCGGCAACGCCGGTTTGGCATGAGGATTACTGAGTTCGCCCACCTTGAACTGAAATACATAATTCGGCTCGCTACCCATGCGCAAATCACTAAGGACAATATCCGTTTGCCGCAGGGAAACCGAGTAAAAACCCCTGCTGAACCACTGTAACCGTTGCACCGGCCAATAATCTTCGATTCCATCCAGTAATTCATTCTTGCTCGCGTAGTGCTGAAAATGAATCTGCCCCCCCTTATCGAAAACAGAGTAATAGGCTTCGTAATAACCTGTTTCGCCGGTTATCACGGCGCGCCAAAGTAACGAATTAAACGGAGTCGGGATGGTGAAGACGTTATCGTAGCTGATATTCTGGGCCCGCAATTCGTCTACAATATGCTGATCGACAATAACCTTGGCGAATACCGTCCAGGCAAGGTATATCGAACTGATCACCAGGCCGAAGCGGTTTAACAGATGTCCTCTGACACTGTTTCTGGTCATGATTAGCGCGGCGATGACACCGACTAGCAACGGCAGGGTATAAAACGGATCGATTATGAATATGCTTGACCAGGAGACAGGTATGGTCGATACAGGCCAGAAAATCTGGGTACCGTAGGCGGTAAAACTATCCAGTAACACGTGGGTGACAAACACCAGGTAAATCATCAACATCCAGCGGGCTTTGTGTTCGCGCAATGCAGGATGAATTTTATTGATCAGCCAGACCAACACCGGCGTCAGTATTGCCAGCACAAACAGCGAATGGCTGGCCGAACGATGATAGGTAAAGTCTTTGACCACATCCCCTAACGGAACGAATACGTCGAGGTCCGGCAAGGTTGCGGCGATGCCGCCCCACAGGGCAGCCTTGTTGCCGATTTTTCTGCCGAGTACCGCTTCACCCACGGCAGCACCGAGCACAAATTGAGTCACTGAATCCATTTATCTATATCGTCAAAAAACAACAGTGATCGGTCGAAACCGATAACGCGGTAATAATTCTCTCAAACAATCGGGATGTATACGTTTAAAACCACGATTCAGTTTTATAGTAAGGATGATACAGCTAGACAATCACTCCAGGGGCGGAGAGAAAATGCGACGGGACCTATCAACAACTTTCGAGAAATTTGTCCTAGGAGTCCTTGTCCGGCCCCAGCGATAAAACCCACAAAGCGCCTGCGGCTACTGCAATAAAACCAAATATAAATATCGCCGGCATCGCGGCATAACCCACGATATGCCAGAAAATGCTTTCAAGGGTGCTCATAGACCGGTCTCCAGGATTATTACCATCCTTCAACACCGTGCATATCAGGTAGTCGATGTGAAATTCCCTTATGGCAATCCACGCAGGTTTTTTCACCGGATGCCAGCGCCGTGGAGTGTTGCACGACACTGCGTCGGCCCTGTTCTGAAAAATCCATGT
>Ga0265306_10000598_pt1 | contig 17371 bp, 16 predicted proteins | sample Helome_3_FD_192493 | JGI IMG/M metagenome (GOLD analysis project Ga0265306, IMG submission 192493) | Marine sediment microbial communities from subtidal zone of North Sea - Hel_20160420 (Illumina Assembly) | ecosystem: Environmental > Aquatic > Marine > Subtidal zone > Sediment ...
TCCTGCAACTCGCACTCACCGCCCTGGTCGCAGATCGGGCAGTCGAGCGGGTGATTGATCAGCAGGAATTCCATCGTCGCCTTTTGCGCCGAGATGGCCCTGGGCGATTTCGTGAAGATCTTCATGCCCTCGCCGATCGGTGTCGCGCAGGCCGGGATCGGTTTCGGCGCCTTCTCGACCTCGACGAGACACATGCGGCAGTTTGCGGCGACGCTGAGCTTGTCGTGGTAGCAGAAACGCGGCACGTAGGCACCGATGTTGTCGGTGACCTCGATGATCATCTGCCCCTTGCGCCCTTCTACGGGCTGGCCATCGACCTCGAGATTTACAATATCGTCGCTCATCGCCTCACGCAGCGGCCTCGGTCTCGTCATCAACGATGCTGCGACCGTTGTTACGAACCATGTATTCGAATTCGTGCAGGTAGTGCTTCAGGAAGCTTTGCACGGGCCATGCCGCGGCATCGCCCAGTGCACAGATCGTGTGGCCCTCGATCTTGTTGGCCACATCGACGAGTTTATCGAGGTCTGCCTCCTCGCCCTTGCCTTCGAGGATGCGCGACAGCATGCGGTACAGCCAGCCCGTTCCCTCACGGCAGGGCGTGCACTGCCCACAGGACTCGGCCATGTAGAAACGCGAGATCCGGCGCAGCACCGACACCATGCAGGTCTGATCGTCCATGACAATGACGGCGCCAGTGCCGAATGACGAGCCCGCCTGCTGCAGCGAGTTATAGTCCATCGTGCAATCCATGATGATCTCGGCAGGTAAAACCTTGCAGGACGAGCCACCCGGGATGACAGCCTTGAGTTTGCGTCCTTTCCAGATGCCGCCGCAGAATTCCTCGAGCAGCGTTTTGAACGGGATGCCCATTGGCAGTTCGTAGTTGCCCGGTTTCTCGACGTGCCCCGATACCGAGAACTGCGCTGTGCCGCCGGAACCCTCGGGTCCGAGACCTGCGAACCACGCCGCTCCGTTGCGGATGATGGCCGGCACGCTCGCAATGCTCTGCGTGTTGTTGATCGTCGTCGGCTTGCCGTACAGACCGAAGTTGGCCGGGAACGGCGGTTTGAAGCGTGGCCGCCCCTGCTTGCCCTCGAGTGATTCGAGCAACGCCGTTTCCTCGCCGCAAATGTACGCCCCGGCGCCGATGAAGCCGTGGATATCGATATCGATGCCGCTGCCCTGCACGTTCTTGCCGAGCAGCCCCGCTTCGTAGGCCTCTTTGACGGCCGCTTCGAAGCGCGGGAACGGCTCGTCCATGAATTCACCGCGCATGTAGTTGTAGGCCACGGTCGCGCCCATCGCGTAGGCGGCAATCGCCATGCCCTCGACGAGACAATGCGGGTTGTAGCGCAGCACCTCGCGATCGTGGCAGGTGCCCGGTTCCGACTCGTCGGAGTTGACCACGAGGTATTTCTGGCCGTCATAGCCCTTGGGCATGAAGCTCCACTTGAGACCAGTCGGGAAACCCGCGCCACCGCGCCCGCGCAGTCCGGAGGATTTGACCTCTTCAATCACTTCGTCCGGCGTCATCCCGCCTGCGAGAATCTTGCGCCAAGCCTTGTAACCGTCATACTTCTCGTAGGTCTCGAACGTCCAGGAATTCTCCGAGCCGAAGGTATTGAAGCAGACGAGATTCTGTTCGTAAGCCATCAATCGAGCCCGTCCAGGATTTCATCGACCTGTTCTGTTGTCAGGTTCTCGTAATACTTGTGGTTCACCTGCATGGCCGGTGCTCCGCAGCAGGCAGCAATGCACTCCTCTTCCTGCTTGAGGAAGATCCTGCCGTCCCCCGTGCTTTCGCCGAGCTTGATTCCCAGCCTGTTCTCCACGTGATCCACGATGTCATCGGCGCCGCGCAGCATGCATGACACGTTGGTGCAGATCGACACTTCGTTGCGGCCGCACTCTTTCGTCTGGAACATCGAGTAGAACGTGCCGACCTCGTAGACCTGGATCGTCGGCAGGTCGAGATACTCCGCGACCGCGTTCATGTGTTCGGCCACGATAAAGCCCTCGTTCTCATGCTGCACGAGGTGCAGAGCCCGTAATACGGCCGAGCGCTGGCGGTCCGCAGGGAAACGCGTCTTCCAGTCGTCAATTTCCTGCCTGACGTGTGCGGAGAGTTCGTAACTCATCGGTCCACCTCGCCAAACACGATGTCCTGGGTGCCGATAACGGCGACGACATCAGCGAGCATGTGCCCTTCCACCATCTCCGACATCGCCGAGAGGTGCGCGAACCCGGGCGCACGAATCTTGACGCGGTACGGCTTGTTGGCGCCGTCCGAGACGATGTAAATCCCGAACTCCCCCTTGGGGTGTTCGACCGCGGCGTAGGCCTCGCCCTCGGGAACGCAGTAACCTTCAGTAAACAGTTTGAAGTGATGAATCAGCGACTCCATGTCGTCTTTCATCTCTACGCGCGTAGGCGGCGTGACCTTATGGTCGTCCGCGATGACGGGGCCCGGGTTTTCGCGCAGCCAGTCTATGCATTGACGGATGATACGATTCGATTGCCGCATCTCCTCGACACGCACGAGGTAACGATCGTAGCAGTCGCCGTTGACGCCGACCGGGATGTCGAAATCCATCCTGTCGTAAACCTCGTAGGGCTGCTTCTTCCTGAGATCCCACTCGACGCCCGAGCCACGCAGCATGGGCCCCGAGAAGCCGAGTTGCATGGCCCTGTCCGGCGTGACAACGCCGATGTTGACGGTCCGCTGCTTCCAGATGCGGTTATCGGTAAGGAGCGTTTCGTACTCGTCGACGCAGGCCGGGAAGCGGTCCGTGAACGATTCGATGAAGTCGAGCAGCGAACCTTCGCGGTTCGCATTCATGCGATCGAGTTCCTTCTTGCTGCGGAACCGCGACTCCTGGTACTTGGGCATTGCCTCGGGCAGGTCGCGATAGACGCCGCCGGGACGGTAATAGGTCGCGTGCATACGCGTACCCGACACGGCTTCGTAGCTGTCCATGAGATCTTCGCGTTCGCGAAAGCAATACAGGAACATCGTCATCGCGCCGATGTCGAGGCCGTGCGCACCGAGCCACATCAGGTGATTCAGTATGCGCGTGACCTCGTCGAACATGACGCGGATATACTGTGCGCGTTCGGGAACCTGGACGCCCAGCAACTTCTCGATCGCCATGACGTACGCATGCTCGTTACTCATCATCGACACGTAGTCGAGACGATCCATGTAACCGATGCTCTGGTTGAAAGGCTTGGTCTCGGCAAGCTTCTCGGTGCCTCGATGCAGCAGGCCGACGTGCGGGTCGGCTTTCTGGATGACTTCACCTTCGATTTCCAGCACGAGACGCAGGACACCGTGAGCCGCAGGATGCTGCGGGCCGAAGTTCATCGTGTAGCTTTGAATCTCAGCCATCGGACGCATCCTTGAGTTCGGCCGAATAGCGATTGTCATCACGGATGACCCGCGGCACGAGCGTGCGTGGTTCGATACTGACGGGCTTGTAGACGACGCGCCCTTCGTCGGCGTCGTAACTGACTTCGACGTTGCCGGACAGCGGGAAATCCTTGCGGAACGGATGCCCGATGAATCCGTAGTCGGTCAGGATGCGGCGCAGGTCGGGATGCCCTTCGAACAATACGCCGTAGAGATCGAATGCTTCGCGCTCGAACCAGTTGGCGCCGTTCCAGATGTCGACGACCGAGTGGATGATCGGCGGGTTGCTGGTGCCCGTAAACACACGCAGCCGCAGTCGGAAGTTATGCTGCAGGGACAACAGGTGATAGACGACGGCAAATCGCCTGGCATCGAATTCGTCGGCCTCGTCGAGGATCACGGGACCACGTTCGACGCCACGGCTGAATCCCGAACCTGTCGCCTCATTGGTGATCCACTCGTCGCTGCCGTATGAAAGGTAGTCGACACCACAGACGTCCATGAGCATCTCGAAGCCGAAATCGGCCTCGTTGCGCAGCGCCATCGCGACTTCAACCAGGTCGTCCTTGTCGAGCTCGTAGGTCAGCTCACCGCAGATCGACGCGACACGACGCATCTGCTCGCCAAAGCGCTCGTCGATCCTGCTCGCCAATGTGTCGTAGCGTTCGCTCATCGTTATCTTTGTTATTGTCCGGGCGCTTATCTGGCAATCGTGCTCGTGCGACGAATCTTGTTCTGTAGCTGCATCAGGCCGTAAATCAATGCTTCCGCGGTCGGCGGGCAGCCGGGCACATAGACATCCACGGGCACGATGCGATCGCAGCCGCGAACAACCGAATAGGAATAATGGTAGTAGCCGCCGCCGTTGGCGCACGAACCCATGGACACGACCCAGCGCGGCTCGGGCATCTGGTCGTAGACCTTGCGGAGCGGCGGTGCCATCTTGTTCGTCAGTGTACCGGCAACGATCATGCAGTCCGACTGCCTTGGACTCGGGCGAAAGATGATCCCGAATCGGTCGAGGTCGTAGCGAGCGGCGCCAGCCTGCATCATCTCCACGGCGCAGCAGGCAAGACCGAAGGTCATGGGCCAGAGTGAGCCCGTACGCGCCCAGTTCAGAACCGTATCGACGCCCGTAACGACGAAACCTTTTTTCTGCAGACTGCCGCCTGCAGCCTCGGCATCGTCAACCGGCGCTGTCGCTTCGGAAGTCAATCCCATTCGAGGGCCCCTTTCTTCCACTCATAAATGAAGCCGACGACCAGGATCGCGAGAAACAGCGCCATGGCGACAAGTCCGAACTTGCCAACGGCGTCGAGGGACACGGCCCACGGAAACAGGAACGCGATCTCGAGGTCGAAGATGATAAAAAGGATGGCGACGAGGTAATAGCGCACGTCGAACTTCATGTGCGAGTCGTCGAATGCTTCGAAACCGCATTCGTAGGGCGACAGCTTTTCCTCGTCTTTCTCGCCATGACCGATAAGAAACCCGAGGAATAGCAACACGAGGCCTATCCCGGCAGAGATACCCAGGAAGATCAGGATCGGAAGGTATTCTTGTAGCATTATCGCCTGCTCGTCCGGCTTTGTTATAGCACCGTTTCAGCGCGCGATTGTAGCAGTCTCAAGTGCCTCGAATACAGGCAATTCTGTAACGGTTGGTGCTCTGGGCGAGACTCGAACTCGCACGGCTTGCGCCACTGCCCCCTCAAGACAGCGTGTCTACCAATTCCACCACCAGAGCGTGTCCCGTATCTTACTCCTGGTCTGGCGTTGCCGGCTCTTCAAGCGACGGCAAATCGCCGGTTTCTTCTGTCGGCTCGAGCGATGGCAGGTCCGATACCGGCATGTCCTCGTTGAGTTCCGGCGCCTCCTCGACCTCGGCCTCCACGGCAGGCGCATCTTCGAGCAAGCTCGATGGCGCGGACGTCGCCTGGCTGCTCAGGTAGGCCAGCGTCAGGCTACTGACGAAGAATGCCGTTGCACAAACGGCGGTCGCACGCGAGAAGAAGCTGCTCGAACCGCGCGCACCGAACACGGTTCCGGACGCGCCGGCACCGAATGCAGCGCCTGCATCGGCACCTTTACCACGTTGCAGCAATACGAGCACGATAATCAACAGCGCGATTAGTGTGTGCGCGATCAATACTGACTTCTGAATTGTATCCATTAAATCCTCAACCTTGCGCTGCCGCAGCGGCAATCGCCAGAAAATCATTCGCTTGCAACGATGCGCCGCCGATCAGGCCGCCATCGATATCCGGCATCGCCAGCAGGCCAGCCGCATTTTCCCCTTTCATACTGCCGCCGTACAGTATTTGCACGTCCGCGGCGATTCCGGCGTCGAGCGCCGCCAGCCGGCCACGGATGTGCCTGTGCACGTCCTGTGCCTGCTCCGGCGTCGCCGTCTTGCCCGTGCCGATGGCCCAGACAGGCTCATAGGCGATCACGGCCGATGTGAACGCGCCGATGCCCGCCGCATCGAAGACAGCATTCAGCTGGAAATCAACGACACTTTCCGTCGAGCCGTCTTCCCGCTCCTCGAGCGTCTCGCCCACACACAGGATAGGCGTCAGTCCTGCAGCCTGGGCCGCCTGGAACTTCGCGGCCACCTGGAAGCTGGACTCCCCGTACATGGCCCGCCGCTCCGAGTGCCCAACGATCACGTATTCGCAACCGAGGTCCCTGAGCATGGCCGGCGCGACTTCACCCGTGTATGCGCCCGATTCGTGCTCGGACACGTTCTGGGCCCCGAGCTTGACCGGGCTCCCTTCGAGCACCGATCCAACCGCGGCCAGGTACGGATACGGCGGGCAGACCAGCAGGCTAAACCCGCTGCCAGCAGGAACACCGGCCGCAATACCGGACACCAAGTCATGGTTGGCGGCGTTGCTACCGTTCATTTTCCAGTTTCCGGCGACCAGGAATTCTCTCATTTTCAGTCTTCCCGCAGGTTTAAAAGGCGCGCAAGGATACCGTTGCTTCCACGGCAAATCAACGCGTAAAAATCAGGTTGCGGCTTCGGCCACGACAGAGGCCAGACGCTTGGCCAGCGACACGACCTGGTTCTCGTCCTCACCCTCCACCATCACGCGGATAACGGGCTCCGTGCCCGACGCGCGCAGCACGACACGCCCGTGCTCAGCCAGTTCGTCCTCGGCGACGGCCACGGCGTCCTGGATTGCCTCGGATTTGGCCGGGTCCATGCGCTTTTCGGTACGGACATTGACCATCGTCTGTGGATACTTGGGCATTCCGGCTACGAGTTCCGACAGCGATTTACCAGTCTGTTTCATGACGGCCAGGACCTGCAGGGCGCAGATCAGCCCGTCGCCCGTGGTTGTCTTGTCGAGCACGAGCATGTGCCCCGAGGTCTCTCCACCTATGATCCCGCCCGTGTCCCTGAGCGTCTCGAGGACGTAGCGGTCGCCGACGCTGGCGCGCCGGAACTCGATCTCCTGCGCCTTGAGCGCGTGCTCGAGCCCGAGATTGCTCATGACCGTGCCTACGACAGGTCCCTTGAGCGTGCCCTGCTCGTGCCGAGCCGTGGCCAGTACATACAGGAGCTGGTCGCCGTCGATCAGCGTACCGTTCTCGTCAATCATGACGAGCCGGTCGCCGTCGCCATCGAGCGCAATGCCAACATCGGCGCGCACAGCCGGAACCGTGAGCTGCAATAGTTCGGGCTCCATCGACCCACACCCGTCGTTGATGTTCTTGCCATTGGGCGAACAGCCGATCGGGATGACCTCGGCGCCAAGACTGGCCAGCGCACGCGGCCCGACCTTGTAACCCGCGCCGTTGGCGCCGTCGAAGACGATCTTGAGGTCCTCGAGGCTCAATCCGTCCGGCATGCTCGCTGCACAGAACTCCTGGTAACGAATACGCGCCGTGTCGATGCGTTTTGCCTTGCCCAGCGACTGCGACTCCAGCGTGATCGCACGATGCTTGAGCTGCTCCTCGATCTCGCTTTCGATCTCATCGGTCAGCTTGGACCCCGTGCGATCGAAGAACTTGATGCCATTGTCGAAATAGGGATTGTGGGACGCACTGATGACGACGCCGAGGTCGGCATCGAATTGCTGGGTAAGGTGGGCGATGCCAGGTGTCGGGAGAGGCCCAAGCAGCAGCACATCCGCGCCGGCGGCCACGAATCCCGCCTCGAGCGCCGATTCGAACATATAGCCCGACAGGCGGGTGTCTTTACCTATGACAACCGTGCCCCCTGCCGGCACGAGCACCTGCGCCGCAGCGCTCGCGAGGCGCATCGTGAAATCCGCCGTCATAGGGTCAGCGCCGACCCGCCCGCGGACGCCATCCGTACCGAAATATTCTCTGCTCATCGATTTTTACTCACTTTTGCTACCGCCCGCGCGACTCTCAGCGCATCGACCGTCGCCCCGACATCGTGCGCGCGAAGGATCTGTGCGCCATTAATGGTTGCGATCACGGCCGCCGCGACGCTGGCCGGAATCCGCTCGTCAATGGCCCTGCCGGTCAGCTCACCAAGCGTCGACTTACGCGACACACCAACCAGCACCGGCCTGCCGATGGACTGCAATTGTCGCAGATTTGCGAGCAACTCGACATTATGCGCGTGCGTCTTCCCGAATCCGAAGCCGGGATCGACAACGATCTGATCCTCGCCGATTCCCGCCGCGACACAGCGATCGATCCGATCGCGCAGGAAGTCCGCAACCTCCGTCACCACATTATCGTAGCTGGGCGACTGCTGCATGGTCCGCGGCCGGCCTTGCATATGCATCAGGCACACAGCGACGCCGAGGTCAGCGGCGGCGTGCAGCGCCCCGTCCGCCTGCAGCGCACATACGTCGTTGATCATGGATGCGCCCGCAGCAACCGCCTCCCGCATGACGACGGGTTTGCTCGTGTCGATGGATATGGGGATGTCGGTGACGTGCCTGACGGACTCGATGACGGGAATTACGCGATCGAGCTCTTCCTGCTCGCTAACGCTGCCAGCGCCTGGACGCGTCGACTCGCCTCCGATATCGATGATCGCCGCGCCCTCTTCGGCCATCGTCTTCGCCTGCCGCAGCGCGACATGGGCGTTATCAAACTGGCCGCCGTCCGAGAATGAATCGGGCGTAACGTTGAGTATCCCCATGACCGCCGGGTCCGGGAGATCGAGTCCGCCTGCGCGCAACATGAAGAAGCCGCTTAGTGTTCGCTGGCGGGACCACCGATTGTGCCGGTTGCATCGGACTCCGCGGTGGCAGAACGATCGTCCGGCGATTTCGGTTCGATCGTGTCGTCCCAGTCCTCGGGAGGTTGCGGCTCCCTGCCTTCCATGATGTCCTTGATCTGGTTTTCGCCGATCGTCTCGTACTTGATGAGGGCCTTGGCCATGGCGTGCAGCTTGTCGACGTTCTCTTTGAGCAGGCGATCCGCACGCTCGTAATTGCTGTCGATGATCCGGCGGACCTCCTCGTCGATCGCGTGCGCCGTATCGTCAGAGACCTGCTTGTGCTGCGTCACGGAACGGCCGAGGAATACTTCGCCGTCGTCTTCGCTGTAGGTAAGCGGTCCCAGGCGATCCGACAGCCCCCACTTGGTTACCATGTTGCGGGCGATCTCGGTGGCACGCTCGATATCGTTCGACGCGCCCGTCGTGACGCCGGAGGCACCGTTGATCATCTCCTCGGCGATGCGGCCGCCGAACAGGCTCGAGATACTGCTTTCGAGACGCTGCCGCGACATGCTGTAGCGGTCTTCTTCCGGCAAGTACATTGTGACACCCAGCGCACGGCCACGCGGGATGATCGTCACTTTATATACGGGATCGTGCTCGGGCACGAGGTAGCCGATGATGGCGTGTCCGGCCTCGTGATAGGCCGTGTTGAGCTTTTCTTCTTCGCTCATGACCATCGAGCGGCGCTCGGCACCCATCATGATCTTGTCCTTGGCCTTCTCGAATTCGTCCATGCTCACGACGCGCTTGTTCGCGCGAGCGGCGAACAAGGCAGCTTCATTAACCAGGTTTGCGAGATCGGCACCCGAAAAGCCTGGCGTGCCACGCGCGATCACGCCCGGTCGGACATCGTCCGACAGCGGGACCTTGCGCATGTGGACCTTGAGAATCAGCTCGCGGCCACGAACGTCGGGCAGCGGCACCACGACCTGGCGATCGAAGCGACCCGGCCTCAGCAAGGCGGGATCGAGAACGTCGGGGCGGTTGGTGGCCGCAATGACGATAATGCCCTCACTGCCTTCGAAGCCGTCCATCTCGACGAGCATCTGGTTGAGCGTCTGCTCGCGCTCATCGTGCCCGCCACCGAGGCCCGCGCCACGATGGCGCCCTACGGCATCGAGCTCATCGATGAAGATGATGCAGGGCGCCTGTTTCTTCGCCTGGTCGAACATGTCGCGCACACGGGATGCGCCCACGCCAACGAACATCTCGACGAAGTCAGAGCCCGAAATCGTGAAGAACGGCACATTGGCTTCGCCCGCGATCGCCTTGGCGAGCAGCGTCTTACCCGTGCCGGGCGGACCCACCATGAGCACACCCTTCGGGATCTTGCCGCCGAGTCGCTGGAATTTGCTCGGGTCCTTCAGAAAGTCGACGACTTCCGAGACTTCGGCCTTGGCCTCCTCGACCCCGGCAACGTCGGCGAACGTGACGCCGACCTGGTCCTCGCCGAGCAACCGCGCTTTGCTCTTGCCGAACGACATCGCGCCGCGGCCTCCGCCGCCACCCTGCATCTGGCGCATGAAATAGATCCAGACGCCGATCAGCAACAGTATCGGGAACGAACTGATCAGCAGCTGGCCGATCAGGCTTTGCTGTTTCGGCTCCGCGGCCGTGAACCGCACGCCGTTGGTGTCCAGCAGGCCAATCAATGTGTTGTTGTCCGTTTCCGGCGAGATCGTGTAGTACTGCAGCGGTTCGGCTTTGCCGAAGCGGATCTGTTCACCATCGATGACGGCGATCGTCACCTGCCCGGACCGCACCTGCGCCAGGAATTCGGAATAGTCTTTCTTTTGCGGCTGTCCGCCACTCACTCCGGAGAGCCCCTGCACCACCGACAGCAGCACCACGATGATGACAATAAATACCAGTATGTTTTTCGTTAAATCATTCACATTAGGTTTCCGCGCAGAGTGACGCTAAGACGTTGATTTCGGGCAATGCCACTGTCGTTTTGACACTACTACAATTGATAGTTCCTCGCTACCAAGTACACCTCACGGCTGCCTGCCCGAGATGCCTTGGGCTTCATGACCCGGACCTTCCCGAAGGAGCGCCTCGCATCGACCACGAACTCGTCGAAACCCTCGCCCTGGAAGACTTTGCAAACGAATGAGCCCCTGGGCTTCAATACCTTGCGCGCCATATCCAGCGCCAGCTCGGCAAGGTACATCGACCGGGGCTGGTCGACAGCCCGGGTTCCCGTAATATTGGGGGCCATATCACTCATTACAAGGTCGGCACCGTCCTCCCCGACCGCTGCGAGCAGCTTCTCGAAGATGGCATCATCCTGGAAGTCTCCCTGCACAAACTCGACTTCGGGCAACGAATCCATAGGGAGCAGGTCCACGGCCACGATCCGGGCGCGTCCCTTGAGTTTCTCGGTCACGTACTGGCTCCAGCTTCCCGGCGCCGACCCGAGGTCGACACAGACCATATCCGGTCTGAGCAGCCGCTCCTTCTGGTCGATCTGTTCCAGCTTGTAGACGGCGCGCGACCGCCACCCGTCACGCCGCGCCTGCTGAACGTAGGGATCGCGTTCCTGGCGCTCGCGCCAGCTGCCGCTCGTTCGCCGCGGCTTGCTCACGCTGCTTTCCCCATGCTGTTACACTCCGCGCCCATGACATTGAGCGAATCCCAAAAGAAGTACCTGCGTGGCCTGGGCCACTCGTTGAAGCCGTTAATCATGGTCGGTGATGCCGGCCTGAGTGAAGCCTTGCTCGCGGAATTCGATTCCACGCTGCAGCACCACGAACTCATCAAGGTTCGGGTCAGGGCCGGTGACCGGGAGGCGCGTGATGCCATGATCGAAAAATTGTGCGAAGTCAGTTCAGCGACGCTCGTGCAGCGGATTGGCAACGTCGCGCTCGTGTATCGGGCCAACCCCGACAAGAAGCCGGAAAAACGGCTGCGTATTCCATCGAACTAGCGGTCTATTTGTAGCTTACTTCCAGGATATCGAAAGTCTTGAGGCCATCGGGCGCCTGGAATTCGATCGCGTCGCCCTCGTCTTTTCCGATCAGTGCACGCGCTATCGGCGACGTGTACGAGATCATCCCGTTCTTGATGTCGGCCTCGTCTTCGCCAACGATCTTGTAGGTAATCTCTTTTTCGTTGTTCTCGTCCAGAATCAGGACCGTCGAACCGAAGATTACCTTGCCGCGTGCGTCCACGGCGGCCACATCGATCACCTGCTTGTGTGACAGCTTGCCTTCGATGTCCTTGATGCGACCCTCGATAAAGCCCTGTTGCTCCTTGGCGGCGTGATACTCGGCATTTTCCTTGAGGTCACCATGCGCCCTGGCCTCGGCGATTGCCTTGATAATCGCAGGCCGATCACCGCTCTTGAGACGCTTGAGTTCTTCCTGCAGCAGCTCGTGGCCGCGAACCGTCATTGGCACCTTGCTCATGCGACCACCTCATTGTGCAGATCCTGCAGTCGATTGACGTCGCTGTTATCGAGATGCTCGATCGCCTTGCAAGTGGCGATAGCGGCACCCAGCGTCGTGTAATACGTGACGCCCTTGCGAACGGCCTCGGCACGAATCGACACGGATTCGGTAATTGCCTGCTTGCCCTCGGTCGTATTGACGATCAGGTTCACCTCATTGTTTTTGATCATGTCCACGATATGCGGCCGCCCCTCGCGAACCTTGTTCGCACGGCGGCATGATACACCAGCCTCGGCAAGGCTCTGCGCCGTGCCGTGGGTGGCGACAATGTCGAAACCCATGTCGGCGAGGAGCTTGCCGAGTTCCACGGCCCCTTCCTTGTCCCTGTCACGAACGCTCAGAAGCGCAGCCCCCTGGCGCGGCAGGATGACCCCCGACGCAAGCTGCGCCTTGGCATAGGCCTCGCCGAAGGTCCTGCCGACGCCCATGACCTCACCGGTCGACTTCATCTCCGGCCCGAGGATCGGATCACTGCCCGGGAACTTGATGAACGGGAATACGGCCTCCTTCACCGAGAAGTAATCCGGAACGCGCTGATTCACGAAACCCTGCTTGGAGAGCGACTCACCCACCATGACTTTGGCTGCGATCTTCGCCAACGGGATGCCGATGGACTTTGAGACGAACGGCGCCGTCCTCGACGCACGTGGATTGACTTCCAGCAGGTAGACAACATCGCCCTGGATCGCGAACTGCGTGTTCATGAGCCCGACGACATGCAGCCCCTTGGCCAGCTTGACGACCTGCGCCTCGAGCTCCTTCTGGATCTCGGGCGTGAGGCTGAACGGCGGCAGTGAGCAGCCGGAATCGCCGGAATGCACACCTGCCTGCTCGATGTGTTCCATCACGCCACCGATCAGGACCCGCTCGCCATCCGCAATGCAGTCGACATCGACTTCGGTTGCGAGGTCGAGGAAACGGTCCAGCAGCACGGGACTGTCATTCGATACATTGATCGCGGCGTCCATGTATGCCGCGAGGTCTTCATCGCTGTGCACGATTTCCATGGCCCGGCCGCCGAGCACGTACGAAGGACGAACCACCAGCGGATAACCCACCACGGCGCCCAGCCTCAATGCCTCTTCCTTGCTCCGCGCGGTGCTATTGGGCGGCTGCTTGAGATCGAGTCCTTCGACGAATTTCTGGAACCTTTCGCGGTCCTCGGCCAGGTCGATCGAATCAGGGGTCGTGCCGATGATCGGGGCGCCGGCCGCCTCGAGATCCCGTGCCAGCTTTAGCGGCGTCTGACCTCCGTACTGCACGATCACGCCCTTGGGACCCTCCTTGTCGATGATCTCCATGACGTCTTCGAAGGTCAGTGACTCGAAGTAAAGGCGATCCGACGTGTCGTAATCTGTGGAGACGGTCTCGGGATTGCAATTGACCATGATGGTCTCGTAGCCCGATTCCTTGAGCGCCAGCGCCGCGTGTACGCAGCAATAGTCGAACTCGATTCCCTGGCCGATCCGGTTCGGCCCGCCGCCCAGGATCATGATCTTGGCCCTGTCGCTCGGCGCTGCCTCGCACTCCTCATCGTAGGTTGAATAGAGATAGGCCGTGGTCGTTGCAAACTCGGCGGCACAGGTGTCCACGCGCTTGTAGACGGGCCGGACGTCGAGCTCGAGGCGTCGATTGCGCACCGCATGTTCGTCAGTGCCCACGATCTCCGCGATGCGCGCATCAGAGAATCCCTTGCGCTTGATCGAGCGCAAGAACGGGGCGTCGAGCCCCTTCAGCCCTGCATCCCTGATCTGCAACTCGGTATTCACGAGATCGGCGATCTGCACGAGAAACCAGCGATCGATGCCCGTGACTTCAGCGACATCGTCATACGAGTAGCCGTGTCGCAATGCGTCGGCAACGTACAGCAGGCGGTCGGCGCCCGGCATGCGGAGTTCCTGTCGCAGGGCATCGCGCTCCTCATCGGTGGCGATCTTCCCGCAGATCTCGTTGAGGCCCGTGATCCCCGTTTCGAGTCCGCGCAGCGCTTTCTGCAACGATTCCTGGAAATTCCGCCCCATCGCCATGACCTCGCCGACCGACTTCATCTGCGTCGTGAGACGGTCGTTGCATCCCGGGAATTTCTCGAAAGTGAATCGCGGGATCTTGGTGACGACGTAGTCGATCGTCGGCTCGAACGACGCCGGCGTCGCCCCGCCCGTAATGTCGTTCTTGAGCTCGTCGAGCGTGTATCCAACGGCCAGTTTGGCCGCGACCTTGGCAATCGGGAAGCCCGTGGCCTTGGAGGCGAGCGCGGACGAACGCGATACCCTGGGGTTCATTTCGATGATAAGCACGCGACCGTCGTAAGGACTCACCGCGAATTGCACGTTGGAGCCTCCCGTTTCAACGCCGATCTTGCGCAGCACGTCGATGGATGCATTGCGCAGCCGCTGATATTCCTTGTCGGTCAGTGTCTGCGCCGGCGCCACGGTAATTGAATCTCCGGTGTGCACGCCCATTGGGTCGAGGTTCTCGATAGAGCAGACGATAATGCAGTTGTCGTTGCGATCACGAACGACCTCCATCTCGAATTCCTTCCAGCCGATAACCGACTCTTCGAGCAGCACCTCCGTGGTCGGCGACATCTCGAGGCCGTGCGCGACGATGCGCTCAAACTCCTCGCGGTTGTAAGCGATGCCACCACCGCTGCCACCCATTGTGAACGATGGTCGGATGATCGTCGGGAAACCAACGCTTTGCTGCTTTTCGAGGGCTTCTTCGAGCGAATGCGCGATCTCGGCGCGCGGCACCTCGAGCCCGATGTCGGTCATGGCCTGCCGAAACAGGTCGCGATCCTCGGCCATGTCGATGGCCTCGCGCGACGCGGCGATCAACTCGACGTTGTACTCCTCGAGAACCCCTTCGCGGACGAGGTCGAGGGCGCAGTTGAGGCCCGTCTGTCCCCCCATCGTGGGCAGCAGTGCGTCAGGACGCTCCTTGGCGATGATGTGCTGCACGGCTTCCCACTTGACGGGTTCGATGTAGATCGCATCCGCCATCTCGGGGTCGGTCATGATCGTGGCCGGGTTCGAGTTCACGAGGATGACCCGGTAGCCCTCTTCCCGCAGTGCCTTGCAGGCCTGGGCCCCCGAATAGTCGAATTCGCAGGCCTGGCCAATAACGATCGGGCCGGCGCCGATGATCAAGATACTGTCGATGTCAGTACGTTTCGGCATCTTGGCGGAACCCGGTAAGTATAAATCGGTTTAATAAACAGCGATAAGAAATTGTTATTAAATGCTTTTTCATGACGACAGCATCGCCTTCAGGCCACGGCGTTTGCGCGCGTCCATGTAGCCGATGAAACGCTCGAACAGCGGTACGAGGTCGTGCGGTCCGGGACTCGCCTCGGGATGTCCCTGGAAGCCGAACGCGGGCTTGTCCTTGAATGCGATGCCCTGCAGCGTGCGATCGAACAGCGAGCGATGCGTCGTTTCGATGTTGTCGGGCAACGTCGACTCATCGACGGCAAAGCCATGGTTCTGGCTCGTGATCATGACCTGGCCGGTCGCGAGGTCCTGCACCGGGTGATTAGCGCCGTGATGCCCGAATTTCATCTTCTCGGTCTTCGCTCCGCCGGCCAGTGCCAACAGCTGGTGGCCCAGGCAGATACCGAATACGGGAATCTCCTCCTCGAGAAAAGTCTGGATGGCCTTGATCGCGTAGTCGCAGGGCTCGGGATCGCCGGGCCCATTCGACAGGAAGATGCCCGTTGGCGCCAGCGCCAGTACCTCCTCGGCCGGCGTCGTAGCCGGGACCACGGTCATGCGACAGTCGAGATCGGAAAGCAGGCGCAGGATATTGCGCTTGACACCAAAATCGTAAGCAACGACGTGGTACGGCGCTATTCGACGGCTAAGGACGAGCGGCTTGCGGCCGAAAGTCGTGCCATGACACCACTGGTAGGGGCTCTCCGTGGTAACGAACTTCGCAAGGTCCATCCCGGCAATGCCGGGGAACTTGCGAGCGTGCTCGACCGCGGTCTTGACCTTCTGGTCGCCGGTCATGATGCAGCCCGATTGGGCGCCTTTCTCACGGATGATGCGCGTCAGCTTCCGCGTATCGATATCCGCAATCGCCACGGTATCGCCCTGCCTCAGGAACTCGCTGAACGATCGCTCCGAGCGCCAGCTGCTCGTGAGCATGGTGCTGTCCCGGACGATCAGGCCCGAAGCATGGATCTTCGACGATTCCATATCGTCACTGTTGGTGCCCGTGTTGCCGATATGCGGATAGGTCAGGGTGACGATCTGGCGGCAGTAGGAAGGGTCCGTCAGGATCTCCTGGTAGCCAGTCATCGCAGTGTTGAACACTACTTCGCCGATTGTCTGGCCATCGGCGCCGATCGACGTACCGCGGAAGACGGTACCGTCCTGTAGTGCAAGTATCGCAGGCGTGCTCAAGAACGACCCTCAAAAGGAAGAACGACAACTCGACCTACCGAGGATCAGCGCCCCATTATCTAGCGGGATTGTCGCGTCCTGTGCCTGATTCAGATGCACAAAAGCGGAAGGACGTGGCCTCCCGCTCGCGACTTCGCTGACCGCCCAGCGATCCGGCGTAGTTTACTGAAGAGCTTCTCGGCACGCCAGACTCAGAACGCGTTTTTTTGGCTCCGCCGGCCCGAAATTTTCGCTTAGTCGAGCAACACGTCGCGCATCAGGTACAAACCCGGCTTGCGATTGACCAGCCAGCGGGCGCCTGCCAGGGCACCGTCCGCAAATACCTGGCGTGTGGTGACGCTGTGCGCAAAGCGAAGCTCCTCGGTGGGCGAACGCAAGACGACGTCGTGATCGCCGGGCACTTCGCCGCGGCGTTTGACCTCGTAGCTGATCGCCGACGTATCACTGTCACCGCGCGCTTCTGCAATGGCTTCGCCGAGTTTCAGCGCGGTTCCCGAAGGTGCGTCCTTCTTGTGCACGTGGTGAGTCTCGGAAATAACCACGTCGAAGTCACTGCCCAGGGTTGCGGCCGCCTCGCGAACGGCCCGCTCGAGGACGGCGACGCCGAGGCTCATATTCCTGTCGTAAAGGACCGGCACCACCCTGGAGGCTTCTTCGAGTGCGACACGTTGAGCGTCACCCAGGCCACTGACACCACAGACAAGTGGCTTCCTGTAGCTGGTCACGGCAGCAAGTACCTGCTCCGTGGCCTCCGGGAGGCTGAAGTCGATCACCACGTCGGCCAGCGCCACAACCTCGTCGAGATTGCCGTCGCGCGACCAGATGCCCGCCAGATCGAGGTCCGGCTGTCGTTCGACCCCAGCAGCAACCGCCTGCCCCATGCGGCC